>WNFO01001078.1_pt1 | contig 20867 bp, 22 predicted proteins | sample 5400251 | NCBI WGS metagenome assembly WNFO01 (sample SAMN13153354, study PRJNA577476) | soil metagenome | isolation source: 100 cm saprolite under Madrone tree | place: USA:California | collected 2016-06-14
CCAGGATTCTCCGGCTAGAGAGCGGGCAGGACGGTCGCGGCGAAGAGCTGCGTGCCGTCGGGTCGGGGCGCGTCCGCGAAGTTGACGGTGAGCCGGCGGGCCCCGCGCCTGATGATGCCGCTCAGCGTCTCGATGACCTGCGCCGGCGTTCCGGCCACGCGGATGTCCTGCATGGGGCGGGTGCCCGGCTGAACCTTCAGCCGCTCGACCTCGCCCTCGGTCTCGGCGATCAGGATGCCGACGCGGATCACCTGAACGATCTCGTCATAGTCGCGGCCGACGTCCCGGCAGTGAGATTTGAGCACCTCCTGCTTGTGGGCATACGTCGCGTCATCGCGGAAGCTGTAGTTCCACCAGTCGGCGTGCTTCGCCACCGCGCGCAGGAGGTATTTCTCGCCGTGGCCGCCCACCACCACGGGCGGGACGGGACGTGGTCTGGGCTCGCAGTAGGCGCCGCTGATCTGGTAGTGCTCGCCCTCGTACGTCGCGGGCGACGTGGTCCACATGAGCCGGATCAGCTCGATGGCCTCGCTCAGCTGCGCGATGCGCACGGGCGTGGGCGGAAAGGGCCAGCCGTAGGCGCGGTACTCCTCCTCGTTCCAGCCGGCACCGATGCCCAGGATGACCCGGCCACCGGAGAGCGCCTGCGCCGTCGCGACCATCTTGGCCAGATGCGCCGGATTGCGGAAGCTGTTGCAGAGCACTTCGTGGCTGCAGAGCTTGTCGGGATAGCGCGCGAGGGCAAAGGCGAGCAGCGTCCAGCCCTCGGCGACCTTGTTCGCGCCGTACTGGACATGATCGGGGAACCAGAGCGAGTCGAAGGGCGCGACGGTCTGGTCCAGGTATGGAAAAAGCTCCTCGACCAGCCTGGACCACACGTTGAGGCCCACGGGCACGGCCATGGCCGCTCCTCAGAACCAGCTGGACTTGTCGACCACGTTGCGGAGCGGCTGCCCGGCCAGGAAGCGGCGGCTGTTGTCGAGCAGGATATCGTAGCGGCGCTCATCCAGGTAGGGCCCGAAGCCGGCGGTGTGCGGCGTGATGAGGACGCCGGGCATGGTCCACAGCGCATGGTCGGCCAGCAACGGCTCCTGCTCGAAAACGTCGAGCCCGGCGCCGGCGAGCTCCCCGGCCCTGAGCGCGGCGGCGAGATCGTCGAGCCGTGTGGTCATGCCGCGCCCGATGTTGATGAAGAAGGCCGTGCGCTTCATCCTCTGGAAGCGCGCCCGGTGCATGAAGCCCTCGGTCGCCGGCGTATGCGGCACGGTGAGGATGACGAAATCGGCGCGCGGCAAAAGGGAATCGAGTGCCTCGGCACCGTGAAGCTCCACCATGCCGGGCGGCGCATCCCGCCGGCGCGCGTCCACCCCGATCACCCGCATCCCGAAGGCGGCGGCGAGCCGCGCGGCCTCCGCGCCGATCCCGCCCACGCCCACCACGAGCGCCGTGGCCTCGGGCAGGTGGACGACCCCGGAGTCGAGCGGCGCCGGGCGCCACACTCGCTCGAGCTGTCGCGGCAGGTACAGGTGCAGCCCGCGCGCGAAGGCCAGGAGGAAGGCCATGATGTGCGCGCCGATATGGTCATTGTAGATCTCGCGGAAATTGGTCACGACCGCCGGGTGCGCGATCAACTCCGGGTAGTACCACCCGGCGGGCGGCGCCGCCTGGGGCGCCTGGATCCAGCGGAGCCGCGCGGCCTTCTCCAAGAACTCGCGCGGCATGGTGCCGTACGCGGCCTCCGCCTGGCCGACGGCTCGCGCCACGGCACCCTCGTCCTCGGCGACGACCACGGAGAGCCCGGGAAGTGCCACGGCGAGCCGCTTGGCCCAATCGCGCGTGGTCGGTGTCTGCGGCGGCAGCATGAGGAGAGTCGCGGCCATGGAGCTTCGAGACTACGCGAGTCCGTGCGGCAATGCTAGCGTCGGCGGAGCGCGGCGAGCGCGGCGCCGAGCGCGGCGGTCTCCTCGGGCGACAGCGTGCCCTCGCCGAACCGGCAGCGCTCGTAGGCAGCGGTGAGCCGCGCCACTGCCGATGCGAAGGCGGGCGCCTCGCCCTCGACGCGTTGTGAGAACTCGCGCGCCGTCTCGGTGGAGCCCCGGCGGAGACCTCGGCGCGCCAGCGCCCGCAGCGCCTCGATGTAAAAGCGGGGCACGGCGGCGGCGGTGGCCCGCCGCGCTGCGCCGGGCGCGTTGCGCCAGAACACCCAGGCCGCGACGAGCATCGTTGCCACGAGCGCGGCCATCCACCCCCGCGGCACTGCCTGCAGCGAGTCACGCAGGCCGCGCAGGGAGACCTGCCACTCCGCCGTCCCGCGGTGCATGGAGGCGGCCATCGCCACCTGGTCGCGCAGGCTCCAGTTGATCACGTAGCGGTACCACCGCATGCGCAGGGAGTCGAGGTAGAGCGCCATCACGCTCCGTGTCTCCTCGGACGCCGCGCGCGGCGAAGGATCGAAGGTGACCCAGCCCGGCCCATCGAGGAACGCCTCGACCCAGGAGTGCGCGTCCTTCATGCGCACCATGAAGTAGGCGCCGTAGGGATTCCAGTCGCCGCGTTGAAAGCCTCCGACGACCCGAGCCGGAATGCCCACGCTGCGCAGCATGACGGCCATCGCGGCCGCGAAGTACTCGCAGTTGCCAGAGCGGCGCACGAAGAGAAATTCCTCGAGCGGGTCGAGCGTGGTCTCCTGCTTGATGACGAGCGTGTACGTGAACTGCGTGCTCAGGTAGTGGTTCAGCTTGAGGGCGGCCTCGTAGGGGCTCCGACTTCCCGCCGTCACTGCGCGGGCGAGGGCCGGGATGCGCTCCGGCAGCGCCGGGAGCTGGAGATAGCGCGCGGCGCCCGGCGGCTGCTTGACGGGAGGCCACGCCGCGTCGCGAAGGCCCCGGGGCGGGGTAAGCTCGAGCTCCGACTCCACCGAGTACTGAAGCCGCCCCGACGAGGCCGGCGCGCTGATGCTGCCCATGTCGTCGAGTCCGACGGCGCCCAATCGCATCTCGAGGCGGAGGGCGTGCGGGGCGGCGAAGACGGCATCGGCCCCGATCGGATCGAGGAAGATCTCCTGGCGCACGACGGGCCCCGTGCCCCGGGCCTCCTCTACCCGGAACACGCCCGACGGGTCGCGCCGGAGGAGCCCCCGCCGGCGCGGGCCGGCTTCCCAGACGCGTCCGTCGAAGCGGTCGAAGGCGAGCCCGCGCCAGCGCAGGTTGGGCAGCTTCTCGGGATCCTTGACGCTCTCCGGAAAGTGCACGCGCATCACCACCGTGTGGTCGGTCTCGATCTCGCCGTAGGCGCCCAGCTCCACCCGATCCGTGAAGCCGGAGATCCGCTTGCCGAGCTCGGCCCGGAAGGGCAGCGTCGCCTGCCCCACGCGCGGAATGATGAAGAACATCACCCCCGCGAGCGCGAACGTGCCGGCGGCCGCCACGAGCGAAACCCTGAAGAGCGGGCTCCGTGGCCCGATCCCGCCCCCCGTGAGATCCGTGAGGCCTGTCTTGGCCCGCTCCGACTCGGAGACGACGTGGTGCAGGATCAGCATCCACGTCCCCAGCAACAGGAAGACGATGAACACGAAGAGAAAGCTCACGTTGAAGGTGACGGCCGACGCCGCCACCAGCATGAAGAAGGACAGGAAGCCCGCATCCCGCAAGTCCTTCAGCGAGCGACGGCGAAAGAGGCGGAGCAGGACGAGGAGGAGCAGGAGGTGGACCATGCCGTCGAGCAGGCTCTGGGCGAGATAGAGCAGGTCGAGCGCGATGGCGACGGCCGCGGCCACCACGATGGCCCAGCCGAAGAACGGGCGCACCGGCATGCGATCACGCACCTGGTCGATGATCCAGCTGCCGATGAGGGCAAGCGCCACGATGGCGCCGCCGACCGGACCCAGCAGCCCTGCGAGGGCGAGCGCGGCCACGCCGGCGCAGACGAGGAGATACGTGATGAGGCGGAGTGCCAAGAGAGCGGACACTCAGCCGAGCTCCACGCGCATGTCGCGCAGCGAGCGCCAGCCGCGGGCACCGGGGGCGAACCCGCCCGCGCCGGCCCCGGGCGCATGCGGATCGTAGAGAGCCAGCTCGGTCAGGATGCGCCGTCCGTGGCCAGGCCCGCGCCCGAGGGGCACGAAGAGGCCTGCGCCCACGAGCTCGACACCGGCGCCCGCGCGTACCAGGTGCACCGCGATGGAGGCCGCCTCGGAGAGGGCCGCCTCGAGCCTCGTTGCGTCCCGCTCGCCCCTGCCCGCGAGGACGATGCGGGTATCCTCGGTCGTCTCGGCTTCCATCTCCCGCACGAGGAGCGAGTCCACCTTGGCGCTCGACCGCCAGTGGATGAGGCGGGGGTCGTCCCCCGGCCGGTACGTGCGGAGGTTGTACAGGTCATGGCCGCGCCCGCGCTGTCGCACCGCCGAAGTGCCGGCGCCCACGAGCTGGAGGAGCGCCTCGGGCGAGATCGGGTGCACGGCCGGGAAGACGACGACTTCGCGGGCGAGCATCACGCGGCTCGCCTTGAGGAAGAGCGCGAAGGGAAAGCGCGTGGTCAGCCGCACGCCGGCCAGCCGCTGCCGCCCGCGGGCGGGCAGGGTCTCTTCCCACGTCAGCAGCCGGTCGCGTTCCGCCTCGAGCCGCGGGATGTAGATGAAGCGCGTGGGCGCGCCGCGCGTGAGCAGCTCGAGCGTGACCGAGTACGAGGTCAGCCAGCGCTTGCGGTTGGCGAGCACGGCGCCGAAGAGCGCGGGCGCCCGCGCGAAGATCTCCGCGGGCACGTCGGCCTCGAGGCGCAGCCCCCGCATCGACTGCTCCGACAGCACGCCGGAGACCACGATGAGGCTCAGGAGGAGCGAGACGAGCAGGTAGAGGAGATTGTTGCCGGTATTGATCGCGGCGACGCCGAGGCCGATGACCACGAACAGGCACCACCAACCATCGCGCGTCGGCCAGATGGTGCGGCGCGGCCGGAACGGCCGCCACCACCACTCGCTGTCTTCGAGTTGCCGCAGAAACGTCGGGAACTTCATGACCGCGGTGCGGCGCTCAGCGCGGGACGACGACGTCCTGGACGATCGACCGAAGCACCGCCTCGGCGTCCAGGCCTCCGCCCTGCTCGCCGCGACCCTTGACCATCACACGGTGGGCGAGCGCGGGGACGGCGAGGCTCTTGATGTCGTCGGGCACGAGAAATTCCCGGCCGTCGGCGAGCGCCTGCGCCCGCGCCGCGCGCAGGAGCGCGAGCGACCCGCGCGGGCTCACGCCCAGTGACAGCAGCGGAGAGGACCGGGTGGCGGCGACCAGCGCCATGATGTAGTCGAGCACCGATTCGTCGGCCTGCACGCGGTCGGCCTGCTCCTGGAGGGCCATCACGTCTTCCGACTGGAGGACCGGCACCAGCGTCTCCAGCGTGGACGAGCCCGCGCCGCGCAGCACGGATTTCTCGTCCGATGCGCCGGGATAGCCGATGCGGATGCGCAGGAGGAAGCGGTCGAGCTGGGACTCGGGCAGGGGGTACGTGCCCTCGTGCTCGCGCGGGTTTTGCGTCGCGAGCACCATGAAGGGCCGCGGGAGCGGGTACGTCGAGTGGTCGAGCGAGACCTGCGCCTCGTTCATGGCCTCGAGCAGGCTCGACTGTGTCTTGGGGGTGGTTCGGTTGATCTCGTCGGCCAGCACGATGTTGGTGAAGAGCGGGCCCGGCTTGAAGACGAACTCGCTCTTGGCCGGCTCCCAGATGCTGACGCCGATGACGTCGGACGGCAGCATATCGGAGGTGAACTGGATGCGCTGGAAGCTGGCCCCGATGGAGCGGGCGAGCGCGGCGGCCAGCGTGGTCTTGCCCACGCCCGGGACGTCCTCGATCAAGAGGTGCCCGCGCGCGAGGAGGCCCACCACGGCCAACCGCACGACCTCAGGCTTCCCCACGAGAGCGCGGCTGACGTTGGCTTCGAGGCGGTGAATCAGGTCCAGCGTGCGGGACATGGACTCCCAATATACACCGGAGCCAGCGCCGGCCTCGGGTATCAGCGGGGGGATCTGCTCGCTCACGACGTGAAAAGCGCGCGCGTGAGATCGCGCCGCGGCTCGTCGGGAAGCTGGGGCAGGTAGTGGTACATCGTGCGCGCGGCCCAGCAGGCGTGCTCGTCGTCGGCGCGCTTCATCCCCATCAGCGTGACGCGAAGGAGATCGGCGTCCTGGCGCGGCATGCGGGACAGGAGCAGCTGGAGAGCCCCCGCCGCCTCGCGGCTGCTCGGCGTCACCACCTGCCGGCCCTTGAGCTCGGCGATGGCCGCGGCGTAGAGCACCTCCATCCAGGCGTCCAGCAGCTGCGGGTCCGCCTTGTCCAGCCGTTTCATGAAGGCCGCCGACACCCGCGCCTTGGCGAGCGTGCCCTTGACGATCCCGCCGCAGGTCGGAACGTCCAGGTCTTCCAGGAACCACGCGAGCATGCCCGCGGCCGACGCGAGCGATGCGTCGTCGAGACGCGAGACACCCCGGAACCCCAGGTCGTGCGCGATGTCCATCATCTCCTTGCGCGAGCGGCCGCGCGTGCGCTCCTGCCACTCGGGAAGCGCGGTGAGCCGGGCCTCGAAGCTCTCGACTGCGCGCTCCACTCGGCTCTTCGGCAGGATGGGGGCGGCGAAGCCGCGGAGAGCCGGGGCGACATAGGGCGTGGTCGCCCCCGTCAGCATGATGATGGCGATCGTCTTGAGCGCGGTGCGACCGACCCCGCCCCTCCCGAGTACCAGCCGGAGCAGGACGCCGTAGAGCCCGCCGAGGACGGCGGCGACCACGACATTCCAGATGACGAGATTGCGCATGGCTCGACCTCTCACTCGTGTAGGCTGCAAGCCCTCTGCCAGCTCCCGCTCCCGCTTCACGCGACAGGCGCCCGAGCGGTCTGCCTGCAGGACCGATGAGTTACGTCGAGCGGCGCGGGAGCGCGGAGCAGGCCGAGCGACACTCCTGGACACCAGACCTGCCGTTCCCGCGCAGTGGCGGCGGCCGAGGCCGAGCACGACTTGACGCCCGCGCGCGGACCGCTTAGACTCCCGGCGGTTCATCGCCTCGACTTGCGAAGCGACGGAGGATGGTCCATGAGAGCAGCGGTCGTGCTGGCCACTGCGCTGCTGGTGACCGGCTGTATGGGCGCCATGGCCAGGCCGCCCGAGAATCCCGCGGGCGCCGGCGGCCTGACACCCGTGACCGAAGATCCCGACGCGGGGCTGGTCGGCGTCGCGGGAGGCTTCGAGCTCAAGCGGTACCCGCTGTTCCTGGTGGATCGCTTCACCGTTCCCGCTTCGCTGGTCAAAGATGAGGAGGACAAGAAGTACGCCGCGCTCTTCCCTGTCGCGCTCCAGAGCGAGATGGTCGCGCGGCTGCGCGCGACGGGCCTCTTCGACCGGGTGGTGAACCTGGGCGAGACCCAGTTCTCACCGGGGGATCAGCCGGCATTGCGGCTCGAGGGCACCATCACGAGCCTCGATCCCGGCTCGCGGGCACTGCGCTACATCGTCGGCTTCGGCGCGGGGGCCGCCAAGGTCCAGGCGGAGACGCGGCTCGTGGACGTGCAGACCGGCAAGATCATGGTCGTGACGGCCGACCGGCGCGAGGCCCACTTCGGCGTCTTCGGCGGCGACACCGAGGACCACTTGCGTGAGGCGGTCTCGGACATGGCCCGTGACTACGCGAAGCTCATGGTGCGCTTGAAGACCGGAACAATGGTCTCGACCACGCTGACCTCCTCGGCCATCTCGTCCGAGTCGAGCGCCCTCGTGGGCACGTGGCGCGGAATTCTGTTGATGTCGGAACGGCGCTTAGCGGGTCCGCCCAGGAACAACTCGGCTACACTTCGGATCTTCGAGGATGGCGGCGGTCTCCGCTGGACGCTCGAGAGCGCGGTGTACGGCGAAGGGATGAGTGGCTCTGGCACCGTCAGCGGTGCCGGCGACGAGGTCAAGCTCGTCGGCACCTACACGAGTCCCCTCGCGACCACCCGCGGGCAACGCGTGCCCATCGAGTACACGGCCCGTCTCGACGGTGAGACGCTCCAGGGCGCAGGGGTCGGCGCCGACAGCATCCCGCAAAAGTTCACGCTCAAGCGCTCCGGCCGCTGAAGGCGCCGGGAGCGTCGTCCCGATGACGCTGTATGCGAGGCGCACCGCACCATCTCGCGCTGCCGATTCCCCTTGACTCTCCGAGCCCGCTGCGGCATCTTTCCCGCACTCGGGGCACGCACGGGCAGGACCACGCCCCGGTTCCCTGGGGGTTCCTTCCTCCACGAGCGAGAAGGAGAGCCACAATGAAAAATGACAGCTCTGGCCCAAAGGGCGTTCGCCGGGGAGTCGACCGGCGCGAGTTCCTGAAGCGAGCGGGGTTGACCGGCGTGGGCGCGACGGCCCTCGTCGCCGGGGCGGGAAGAGGAAGAGCCTCCGCAGCCGCCCCGGCCTCGTACGCCGAGTGGATCCCGGCCAGCACCAAGCCGGCGAAGTCGGGCGGTAAGCTCACCCGGGCGTCGCAATGGGATCCGCCGATGATCGATCCCCGGATGACGCAGTCGGTCGGGACCTTCCAGTTCGTAGGGCTCACGAGCAACCGGCTCATCCGCTACGCGTTTTCCGACGAAGCGACCGGTCCCTCCGACCTGAGCCTCAAGGGCGATCTTGCCGAGTCGTGGCAGAGCGACTCGGCCTACCGCGTGTGGACCTTCAAGATCCGGCAGGGCGTCAAGTGGCAGAACGTGGCGCCGCTCAACGGACGCGAGCTCGTCGCGGCGGACGTCAAGTATTGCTACGAGCAGTACGCGAAGGAGGGTGTCCAGACGGTCAACTTCCAGCAAATCGAGGGGATGGAGACGCCGGACAAGTACACGCTCCGCATCCATCTCAAGGGGCCCAACACGCTATTCCTTCAAAGCCTCGCCGAGCCCATCACGGTGATCTTCTCGCGGGAGGTGCTGGAGGAGGACGGCGATCTCAAGAAGCGCCTGATCGGCACGGGTCCGTACATCATGAAGGAGCACACGCGCAAGGTGCGGGTGGTGCTGCAGCGGAACCCGGACTACTGGGACAAGGGCCGCCCGTACGTCGACGAGTACACCATCCTGTCGGCGCCCGACGACGCGACCAGGAAAGCGGCGTTCCGTACGGGACAGAGCGACTTCATCTGGGTGGCGAGCCCATCCGAGGTGGAGACCCTACGTCAGACGAACCCGAATTCGATCGTGCAGTCGTTCCATAACACGTTGGCGCCGTTCGGCCTGGCGGTCGCGCAGGACAAGCCGCCGTTCAACGACCTGCGGGTGCGGCGCGCGATCTCGATGGCGATCGACCGCCAGAAGCAGGTGGATACGGTCTACGAGGGTCACGGCATCCTCGGCTGGGGCGTTCCGTACATCTACTACCAGGATAAGGCGCCGACGGCGAAGGACCTCGGTCCGTGGTGGCAGTACAAGCCGGAGGAGGCCAGGAAGCTCATGGCGGAGGCCGGTCACGCCAAGGGATTCGAGACGACACTCTTCTATTACGAGTATTTCCCGCAGATGACGTCACAGGTGCAGCTCGTGCAGAGCGATCTCAAGAAGAACCTCAACATCGACGTCAAGATCACGAAGCTCGACTACACGACCTACTACGGCCGCTACGTCGACGGCAAGTGGGACGGCATGTCGTGGGGGTTCCAGTCGGGTCACGCGATCGGCCTCGAGGAGCGGACGTACGACTACATGCATTCCAAATCCTCGAAGAACTTCTTCCGCGTCAACGACCCGGTCATCGACGAGCTGACGACCAAGCTGCGCCGGACACCGGACCGCACCGAGCAACGCGCGATCGCCAAGAAGATCGTGGACCGCGAGTACGACCAGGTGCTGAGGATGTGGATGCCGTACGACAACGGCTTCCTGCTCTTCCAGCCGCAGATGCGGAACATGGCCGCGCGCGCTCTTCAGCGCACCGACGGGTACGGCTCACCGACCCTCGCCCGGGCGTGGCTGGACAAGTAAGGTGGGGGACGGCGCCGGGTAGGCGGCCGCGCGAGAGGCCATGTACAAGTACGTGATCCGGCGGCTGCTGCTGTCGATCCCGGTGCTCCTGCTATCTTCGCTGATCGTCTTCGGGCTCATGCGCGTCATGCCCGGCGACGCCCTGACCGTGTTGATGGGCGAGTCGGGCAACGTCAGCGCCAAGGATCTCCAGAAGCTCCAGAAGGAGCTCGGGCTCGACCGGCCCTACGTCGAGCAGTACGGGATCTGGCTCTGGCAAATGGTCAGCCTGAACCCGGGCTACTCCATCTTCACGAACGAGCCGATCACGGTGGCGCTGAAGAAAGCGATCCCCGTCACCCTCGAGCTGGCGGCGCTGGCGATCATCCTGGGCCTCATCATCGCGATTCCCGTCGGGGTGCTCTCAGCGACGCGGCAGGATACCCCCTCCGACTACGTCGGGCGCGTGGTCGCCGTCTCCGGCCTCTCGATGCCCGACTTCTGGCTCGGCACCCTCGTCATCACCTTCGCGGCGATCTGGTTCCGCTGGATCCCGCCGATCGGCTACGTCAGCCTGTGGGAGTCGCCGTGGAGGAACCTGCAGCAGTTTCTCCTCCCGGCGGCCATCCTCGGCTTTCGCCTGTCGGCGGCGACGATGCGCATGACACGCTCGACCGTGCTCGAGGTGCTGCGCGAGGACTACGTGCGCACGGCGTGGGCGAAAGGCCTGGCGGGCCGGATCGTCGTCTACAAGCACGCGCTGAAGAACGCGCTCATCCCCGTGATCACGATCGTCGGCGGCCAGCTCGGCGTGCTCCTGGCCGGCACGGTCGTGGTGGAGACGATCTTCGCCTTGCCGGGAATGGGACGGCTCACCGTCGAGGCGATCCTGTATCGCGACTACCCGATCGTGCAGACCAACGTGATGCTGGTCGCCGCGACGCTCGTCACGCTGAACCTCGTCGTCGATCTGGCGTATGCGTGGCTCGACCCGCGCATCCGGTACTCGTGAGCCGCTGATGGCGATCGCCCCCGCCCGCGTCGCGGATTTCCAGGCCCAGGAAGTCACCACCATCAGCCGGGCGGAGCTCCTCTGGCTCACGATGAAGAGGAAGCCCCTGGGCGCGGTTTCGGCCGCGCTCCTGCTCGTGATCGTGGTGACGGCGCTGTTCGCTCCTGTCCTCGCGCCCTACGATCCGCTGACGACTGAGCCGGAGATCCGTCTCCAGGCGCCCAGCCGCGCGCACCCTTTCGGCACGGACGACATCGGCCGCGACGTGCTCAGCCGCATCATCTACGGCGCCCGGATCTCGCTCTGGGTCGGGATGCTCGCCGTCGGCATCGGCACGGCGGCGGGCATGGTCATCGGGCTCCTCTGCGGCTACTGCGAGGGCAAGCTCGACCTGATCGTCCAGCGGGTGATGGACGCGGTGCAGGCGATCCCGGGGCTCGTCCTGGCGCTGGCGATCGTCTCCGTGCTGAAGCCGAACACGACCAACGCGATGATCGCGATCGCCATCGTCATCATCCCCGGCAACTCCCGCATCGTGCGCGGCGCCGTGCTCTCGGCCAAGCAGAACCGCTACGTCGAGGCGGCCCAGGCCATCGGATGCCGCCACCCGCGGATCATCCTCACCCACATCCTGCCCAACGTGACGGCGCCGATCCTCGTCATCGCCTCGATCTGGCTCGGCAACGCCATCCTCATCGAGGCCACGCTGTCCTTTCTCGGCGTAGGCACGCAGCCGCCGACGCCGTCCTGGGGCTTGATGCTCTCCAGCACGGGCCGCGCGTTCATGGAGCAGGCGCCGTGGCTCGCCATCTTCCCGGGCTTGGCGATCAGCCTCGCCGTCCTCGCTTTCAACCTCTTCGGCGACACCCTGCGCGACGCCTGGGATCCCAAGCTCCGCCGCCAGGCGTGAGCGAGATCCACCAGACCTCGCGCCGTCAGAAGATCTCCGGGCACCACGGAGCGCGATCGGCGTGGAAAAGGTCGTCGGCCCGGGTGGCCGCGCCCGCGCGCAGCTCCTCCACGCGACCGGCGCGCGCGAGCTGGGCGAACGTGAACCCGCCGAGGTAGACCGAGCCGAGGGCGGAGACATCGAGCCGCATGTCCGCCCTCTCACGCGTCCGGGCCGCCTTGCCGCCCTCGAGCTTCCACGACCCCGCGTTCCACGGGCAGAAGGCGTCGGCCACCTCGAAGACCACGGCACCATCGGCGGCATAGGAGCGGCTCGAGAGCGCGGCGCCCAGGTCGACCAGGCGCACCCACAATCCGTCCCTGATCCGGAAGCGCATCCGGCGCGGCTCGGCGAGGAGTAAAAGGAGCGAGTGGTCGATCGGCAGCAGGTCGGCCCTGATGCTCGCCACCCAGTCGATGCCGAGCAGGAAGCGCCAGATCTCGCGCACCGCCAGGGGCGTGACACCCGCCGACTCGAGCACGTTGACGAAGCCGGCCGAGACGCCGCCCTCGAACCTCATGTGAATCCGGTAGATCGCGTAGCCGGCGGGCTCCCCGTCCATCTCGAGCAGGGCGCGGACGTGCTCGCCGCCGCCGTCGCGGCGCTCCGGCGGGTCACTCAGGCGCCGCACCTCCCACCAGTCGCGCGTGCGCGAGAACATGCCCGGGGTCTCCGGTGCCACCCTGTCGTAGATCGCCGGAAAAGCCCCGAGCGCGTCCTCGAGCGACACGAGGCGCATGCGGCCGACGGGGTCCGACGGCAGCGCGAAATGGGCACGCTCACGGGCCAGATCGAGCGCGCCTGCGAACGACGCCATGCCGTAGCCGAAGCGCCCGTAGATCGTGTCCTCGGAGGCCCAGAGCGCCGCGATCGACTCCCCGCGTTCCCGGACGTCGTCGAGCTGGGCGCGCATCATCGCGGTGAGCACCCCGCGACGTCGGTGGCTGGGCAGGACGCCGACGGTCGTCACACCCGCTGCCGGCACCCGCCCTCCGGGCACCGTCATCCGGAACGGGAAGACGCCGGCCCCGCCGACGGCCCTGCCGTCCTCGAACGCCGCGTGCAGGCGCTCCGGCGGCTGGATCCGCGAGAAGAGCTGGACGTGCTCCTCCTTCGGCATCGCGCCGAAATAGTGGAAGATCGGCGTCAGCCCGGCGAGCTGCTCCTCCGGGCGGCAGGGCCGCACCTCGAGAGTCACTGGCGGCTTACTTGGCCTTCAGCGCCACGTCCTCGTAAGGCGCCGAGTAGGCGTGGCCGGAGATGAGGCCGAGTCCCGACTCCTTGACGCGCGGCCCCACACCGTTCAGGAACGCCAGCTCCCAGATGGGCGCGTACATGGCTTTTTCGAGGACGAGCTGCTGCATCTTGTGCAGGATGGCCTCGCGCCGCTTCCGGTCCAGCTCGGCCGCCTGCTCCTGGAACAGCCCGTCGATGTCCGGGTAGCCGCCGTAGGAGTAGGTCCCTCCGGAGACCACAAAACCCTCGAGGCGTGTCGCGGCGTTGCCAAACGCACCGCTCGATCCCTGGATGATGTTCTTGAGCTTCTTCTCGCCGTAGGCGGCGAAGAAGGCCGCCCGCTCGAGCGGGCGGAGCTTCGCGCGAATCCCGACCGCCTGCAGATTGTTGCCGACGGCTTCGGCCAGGTTGGCGTAGGAGCCATCACAGAAAAACTCTCCGGCATCGAAGCCGCTCGGGTAGCCGGCCTCGGCCAGGAGCTGCTTGGCCCTTGCCGCGCTGTACACGGGCGCGGGCGGCTGCCAGAAGAAGTCGAACGTGCTCGGAATGATGTTGCCGGTGAGCCTGGAATAGCCCAGGGTCAGCGCCTGGTTGATGGTCGGGCGGTCCAGGGCCAGGCTCGCGGCGAGCCGCACACGGCGGTCGTGCCAGGGCGACTTGGAGTCCCACTGGTCGGGGAAGTAGAGCCAGAACGTGCCCTGGATGACCGCGGGCTTGAGGGTGAGGCCCGGCGTCCGCTGCAGCTCCTCGGCCAGCTCGCCCCGCACGGAATAGACGATGTCCACCTCGCCCCGCTTGAGCGCGGCGAGCCGGGTGGACTCTTCGGAGATCACGCGGAAGACCAGGCGCTTGACGTTCGGGGGCTTCCGCCAGTACTGGTCGAATGCCTCGAGAACCAGCTCGACACCGGGCGTGAACGACACGAACTTGTAGGGGCCCGCGCCCACCGGCGCTTTCTTGAACGCCTCGTCGCCCACCTTCTCGACGTATTTCTTCGGCACGATCCAGCCCGCGCCGCTGGCGCTCGTGTAGAACGTCAAGAAGTCGGGCCACGGTTGCTTCATGCGAAAGCGGATGCGCACGGGATCGGGCGTCTCGACGACCGCCACCCGCTCTTTGAGGGTCCGGGCGGCCGCGCCGCGATAGCGCTCGAAAGAGAACTTCACGTCTTCCGCGGTGACGGGCTCGCCGTTGTGAAACCGCGAGCCTTTGCGAAGGATGAACTCGTAGGTGAGGCCGTCCTTGGAGACGGACCACGACTCGGCCAGGCTCGGCGCCGCGGGCTGGCCGGGCATGGGCTTCACCATGGCGTCGTGCAGCGCGTAGAGCACCATGAAGGGCGTGATCATCCCGGGGGTCTCGGCCGGGTCGAACCAGGTCGGGGCCAGCGAGACATGCACGCCCCAGGTGATCTGGCCCTCGGGGGCGGCGAGCCCGATGCCGGGCGCTCCGGCGAGGGCGAGCAGCAGAGCGGCGAGAATCAGGACGAGCACGCGTCGAGAAGTCATGAACACGCCTCCTTGGGATGCGGCGATCAGGAGGGACCGAATATCACTGCGGCTCCGCCGCTGTCAAGCGGGCTGGGCGATGCCGCCGCGGGGCGCGCCCGGCGCCCTGGTGCCCCAGAGCGCCTCGAAGCCCGGCGGCAGCTCGCGGCTGTTCGGTGGCGCGAGCCAGAGGCGAAGAAGGAGTCGGTCGCGATCGGGACCGTCGGCGTCTTCATACGCGGTGCGCCCGTGATAGACGACGTGGTTGTTGAGGAGCTGGAGATCGCCGGGCTGCAATTCCATCGTGAAGGCCAGCTCCTCGCACACCTCCGCGTGGAGATCGAGCGCCTCATCCTGAGCCGCGGTGAGGAGTGGGACGCCGGGCAGCTTCTGCGCGGCCTCCACGAAGGTCCGCGAGTACTGCGTGGTGAACTTGCCCTGGTGCAGCGCGAAGAGCGGCAGCGCGTACGTCTGGCACTCGCCGCCCGCCTCCTCGCCCTGGCGGCTCCGCCAGTAGTCCTGCCAGAGCAGGGCGTGGAGATCGGGGCGCCGCGCGAGGATCGCGTTGGCCACGCTCACCGCACTCACGATCCGGCTCAAGCCGCCCGCCCGCGCCCTGCGCACGCACAGGAGGGTCACCACGTCGCAGCGGTCGGTGTGGAAGCGCAGCGGCCCGCTCGAGCGCGCCTTCGAGCGCGAGGAGCGGCCCAGCGTCGGGTCCATCGAGGGCTCGCGCACCTCTCCATAGAGCCGGTTCTCGTCCCGCACCTCGCCGATCAGCTCGCCCCTCGCATTCTGCCAGCGGGCCTGGCCCAGGTGGGCGCCCAGTCCCCAGTAGAGGTTCTTCAGCTCGCCCGGCGTGTAGCGATCGACGGGGATGCCGCGCAGGAGCACGAAGCCGCGCCCGCGCTCGAGCTCGTCGAGGACGCTCGCCAGCTCGCGCGCGAACGTCGGCAGAGGGAAATCCTCGCGGCCGAAGTGCGGCCAGCCGATGCCGCGGCGGCGTAGGCCGTCGAGGGCCGCCTCCAGCTCGGTGACGGCCGAGGCCGGCACGGGCCGAATCCAGTCCGTGGATCGTGCCATGTCGGCGCCCAGCCAAGCCTCGGGTCCGGCGATCGGCTCGGCCTTCATCGTGGTCATCTCGTCTCCTCTTCTTTCTTCTTCTTTCTTCTTCTTTGGCCGGGGGGGGTCGCTCAGGGTCCGAGGAACTCGCGGATGACCCGGAGGAATTCGTCCAGGCGGTCATGGTGCAGCCAGTGCCCCGCCCCGTCAATGCCCACGATTCGCGCGTGGCGGAAAGGCGCGGCGCGGCCATCGTCGGCCGGGTTGCCGGATTTGCTCTCCTTGCCGTACAGGAGAAGAGTCGGACAGCTGATCCGCGACCACAGGTCCTGGATGTCGCGGGCGCGCATGTCGTACGGGGGCCAGGCGCGCACGTAGTTGTCGAACTTCCAGCTATAGGTGCCGTCCTCGTTCTGGTTGACGCCCTGAGCGGTCAGGTGCCGCGCCTGCTCGGCGGAGAGATGGGGGTTCTCCTCCTGCATGCGGCGGACGGCATCTTCGATCGACGCGTAGCGCCGCGGCAAGCGGCCGGCGAGACCGCGCTGCTCGCGGATCCACTCGTCCATGCGCTGGGCAATGGTCTTGCCGCGGAGATCGGCGAGCACGCGCGGCGGCGGGCCGAGCCCCTCGATGGCCGCCAGCCTGGCCACCGTCTCTGGATAGATGCCGGCATAGCGGAGGGCGATGTTGCCGCCGAGGGAGTGGGCGACGATCGTGACCGGCGCCAGCCGCTGCTGGTGGATGAGCTGCGCCAGGTCGTAGATGTGGCCGGCCATCGAGTAGCTGCCGTCCGTCGACCACTGGCTGTCCCCGTGGCCCCGCAAGTCGGGCGCGATGATGTGCCAGCTGTCCCGGAGCGCTTCGGCGGCCCAGTCCCAGTTCCGGCAGTGATCGCGCCCGCCGTGGATCAGGAGCAGCGGAGGCTTGCCGGCATTGCCCCAGTCCACGTAGTGCAGGCGGAGGCGCTGGGAGAAGTACGTGTGCGAGGTCGGTCCCGGCATGTTGTCGGTCATGGCGCGGCGCTAACGGGCGAAGACCCCGCTCTCCTTGAGCCCCTGCAGGATCATCTCCGCCGAAAGCGCGGTCAGCAAGATCCCGAGCACCCGGGTGACGACGCTCATCCCCGTCTCGCCGAGCCACCGCCGGATGGTCGCGGCGGCGAGCAGCGCGCCCAGCGTGAGCAGCATGACGCTGCCGAGCACGGCGAGGAGGAGCACGGTGGTGAGGATCTCGTTGTTCGCCTCGCTGGCACGCACCGTGACCGCGGTGATGGCTCCCGGACCCGCGATGATGGGGGTGGCGATTGGGAAGACGGCGATGTCGGGCGCGCCGCCGCCCGCGGCCGGAGACGGCTCGCCGATCGAGCGGCCGAACACGATGTCGATGGACACCAGCATGAGCAGGATGCCTCCGCCCACGCGCACGCCGGGCAGGCTGATTCCGATGAACCGAAGGAGGTCGTCGCCCACGACCGTGAAAACGACCAGGATCCCGGCGGCGACCGCCACGCTCTTGATCGCCGTGGAGCGACGGTAGGCCGGCCCGCCGCGATCAGTGAGAGCGGCGAAAACGGCGGCCGACTTGATCGGGTTCACGGTGACGAAGAAGGCAACGAACGACGCGAGGAGAAACGCGGTCAGGGGCGGAGCCATGGCGCCGATCGTGCCAGATCGACGCGGACGGGTCAAACCGCGGCCTTCCGCTACAATGATGGCATGAGCGAGGCGATCGTGGTGACGGAGGCGGTGCGCGTCCCGTCGTCGGCGCTGACGGTCCACGCCGTGCGCGCCTCGGGGCCGGGCGGCCAGAACGTGAACAAGGTCGCGACCAAGATCGATCTGCGCGCCGACCTTGCCGCCATCGAGGGACTGACCGACGCCGCCCGCGCCCGGCTGCAGGGGCTCTGCGCGAACCGGCTGGACGCCGAGGGCCGGCTGGTGATCACGAGCCAGGCCACGCGCAACCAGGCGCGCAATCTCGAGGACGCCCGCGCGCGAGTCGCCGACCTGATCCGGGCCGCCCTCGTCACACCGCGCCGGCGCGTGCACACGGCGCCGCCGGCGGGCGCCCGCCGGCGGCGGCTGGCCGGAAAGAAGCGGCGGGCGGACGTGAAGCGCTGGCGGGCGCGGCCGGGCGAAGCGGATTGACCACCCTCTAGGGCTTCAGCACCGTCGGCGAATAGTAGGGCTGGTCGCCGAGGGCGTCCACGGCGGCCCAGAACTCGAGCCCTCCCGCCTTGCCCGGCTCCTCCAGCTCCCAGGTCTGCCGCCGGTAGCTCCAGCTCTCGGGATGGAGCCGTCGTGCTTCGGCCAGGTACGGCGCCGCCGCCTTGGCGTGTCCGCGGGCGTGGAGATACTGACCGAGACGGAAGTTGGCCGCCGCACGCGCGTGCGCTTCGGCCGGAAGCGGCAGGCGCCGGCGCGCCGTGTCCTCGGGCAGCGCGTAGGCGCTCGCCGAGCCCGCGGCCGCCCAGTCGCGCAGCGCGTGGAGATACGCCCCGCGCACGCGCTCTCGCTCGGCCATGCCTTCAGGAGTCATCTGCTTGGTGGTGCGGTTCAGCTGCGTGCGGAACGCGTCGTTCGCGCCCGCCGTCTCTGTCGGCCTCACGATCCGTCCGGATTCGTCGATCCACACCGCCGAGGACACGTTCACGACGCCGTACAGCTCCGCCGTCACGTGCCGCTCGTCGATCAGGCACGGATACGTCGCCTTCGCGGCGCGGATCCACTGTTCCGTCTTCGCGGGCCCGCCGCTATCGAGCGCGACGGAGACGACGACGAAGCTCCTGGCCCGCAGCTCCTCGTAGAGCGCCTGCCACACGGGCAGGTCGAAGCGGCAGCCTCACCAGGACGCCCAGAACACCAGGAAGACTTTCTTGCCGCGGTAGTCGGCCAGCGCGTGCGGACGGCCCTCGAGATCCGGCAGAGTGAAATCGGGCGCCTGGAGCGACCGCATGGCTTTGGAGCGGGCATCCGCGCTCTCACCGAAAGACCAGATGCCGTGGGCGTCTTCGTGGACCACGGGCTGGCCGAGCAGTCGCGCCAGCGCGGCGAGGTTGAAGCGGGCGGGCCGCTCGCGCAGGAACTCACTTTCCCGGCCCCGCGGAATGGGCACGCACACGTCTCCGCGGCAGGCGCCTTCGGGCCGAAGCTCCCAGCCGGTGGCGGCATGGAGTTCGCCCGACGGCATCCACAGGTCTGGGCCCTCCGCGGTGGCCGCGGAGTCGTATGGCGGCTGCTCTTGGTACAGGATGGTCGCGCCCATGGATTCCTCCCCGATTCGTAGTCGTGCCGTGGCCGCGGCGACGCCCGGCACCCCGACGTCGATGCTATACTAGCCGAGCCATGGTTCAAATTCGCCTGTCGCGAGATCTCGAGGAAAGCGCCCGGGCGTCGCGAGCGGCGATGACTGTAGGCGACCTCCTGGCTCGTTTCCCCGAAGTGCCGGTGGATCTCCGTGACGAACCCATACTGACGGAGTACGTCAAGGCCTTCGGCCCGCTCCTGCGCGTGGCCCAGAAGCCTTCGCCCTGCATGGGCACCGGCGGTGACGCCCAGCATGTGTTCTACACCCGTCTCGTGAACGACCTGGCGATCTATGGCATCGGCCTGGCGAAGCGCGACCGGACGCTCGCTCGGCTTCAGGCGACGCTCGAGCAGTACCGCAAGCAGCCCGCCACGTTCGGCTGCATGCTCGTGCCCCGACGCGCCCCGGGTGCGCCACGAGCCGGCTGCCGCTAGATCCGCCGCCGCGCGCCCCCCTCGATCAGCTGTCGACCGATTCCAATCGACGGAGGAAGACCTCGATCTCCTTCTTCGTCTGAAGATCGCCGGTCCGCGTCGCCACTTCGAGTCCCTTCCTGTAGGCAGCGAGGGCTTCGTCACGTCGTCCCGCCCTCTCCAGCGCCCGGCCGAGCCCGCGGTGGGCCGCCGAGTAGTCGGGCTTGAGCCGTACCGTCTCCTCGTACTCGATGACGGCGCTCTCAGCCTGCCCAGCGTCGAGGTAGGCGCCGGCCAGGCCGAACCGGACAACCGGGTCATCCGGCATCAGGTCGGCCACTTCCTTGAACTCGGCGATCCGGTCGCGCTCAGGCATGATTAGCCCGGATGGATCCTCTCCTCGGGCAGTTCCACCCGCTTGACCCCCTTGAAGCTGAACAGGAGCTCGACCTTGTAGACGGGCGGGTCGGTGGATACCTGCTGCAGGATGGTCGCGATGGCCTTCTGGACGTTCTGGCTGAAGGAGACGCCCTGGATGACGAGGCCGGACAAGTCTACCGTCACGCGCTGGTTCGGCTGGAACACGGGCCCTCCCCCGGGAAACCTTCGCGACAGCCTGTCACGCTCACAACGACGGCCCGCCCCAGCGCTCCCGCATCGTGAACTCGGCAACGGACTTGCGCGTGAGCTTCGTCAACTCGCGCACGGGGCGGCCGAGCGGCATGACTGCGCACACAGCGACGTGCCGCGGAATGCCGAGCAACGTCTGTATCTTCGGCTCCTGGGCGGTGGCGAGCGTGGTCATGGTGCCCCCGAAGCCCTCGTGGCGCGCCGCCATGAGCACGTTCCACGCAAACGGGTAGATCGACGCGCCGCTCACGACACCCACGCGCTCGAGGTCCTGGTCCATCGACGCGACAACCTTCAAATCGACGCAGATGACCAGCACCACCGGGGCCGTGGCAATCGGCTCGGTCAGGTGCCTTGGCGGAGGAGTGCGCTCGATGGTGGCGGCGTCGACACCGGGCGGGTCGATGGTGTTCCACGGGCTCTCCCCATTCGCCACCTGCGCTGCGTAGCGCTTGGCGGCGAAGCCGCTGAGTTCGGCCAGCGCGCGCTTCGTGGCGGGGTCGCGGACCACGATGACGCGCCAGCCCTGGCGATTGCCGCCGCTGGAAGCGAAGCGCGCGTGGTCGAAGATCGTGCGGAGCGCTTCGTCGGGCACAGGGTCTCCGGTGAACTCGCGCGCGGAAAAAGTCCGCCGCATCACGTCGAAGAGCTCCATCACTTTCCTCCAGCCGCGCGTTCGGGCGATTGGGAGAGGGGCGCCGTCATGGCGCTGATCCTGCCAGATCGGTGGAGATCGGTCAAACCCGCGATCGGGCCGGCAGAGACGGCTTGACGACGTGCCGCGGCGTGTGCCAAATAGGAGCACCTCG
>WNFO01001079.1_pt1 | contig 20863 bp, 20 predicted proteins | sample 5400251 | NCBI WGS metagenome assembly WNFO01 (sample SAMN13153354, study PRJNA577476) | soil metagenome | isolation source: 100 cm saprolite under Madrone tree | place: USA:California | collected 2016-06-14
TGCAGCGGGCACGGCAAAATCCGCATGCGCGTTTAAAAGCGATGAACCTGCTCGGTTGCTGCTATAGCGAACTTGAGATGCTGGATCTTGCAGTTAAACAACTCGAGGACGCCTCGAAGGAAATTTTGTCAATGGACGCGACGAAGAAGCAGATCGTGTACAATCTCGGCCTCGTTTATGAGCGGATCGGCGAATCGGAAAAATCGGTCGCCTGTATGAAGCAGATTTACGAAGTTGATTACGGTTACAGGGACGTGGCGAAACGCGTGGAGAGTTCGTACGAGCGCAATATCTCGCGAACCTGACCCGACTTAATATTTGTCTAGTTCTTACGTTGGAGCGCTCGCGGCAGCGCAACTCGGCTGAGGAATCGCAAATCCTTCGCGTCCAAGCAGCCGCGTGTTTGCGATTCTTGATTGCCGGTATGTGCCGGCATCTTTCAACCCGTACAAAGCCATGAAAACCAAAATCACAGTTATTTCGCAGTTCTGTATTTCTGTTCTGACCGTTCTTGGGCTGACGCTGGGCGGTGTCGCGACAGCGCAAGAGACTCCAGCTGGCAAAAGCTCCTCCGTCAGCGCAAAGGACAAGACTTTCATGAAGAAAGCCGCCACAGGCGGAATGATGGAAGTCGCGATGGGAAGATTGGCTGAACAGAAGGCCCAAAGCGAGGACGTGAAATCGTTCGGCAAACGAATGGTCACCGATCATAGCAAGGCTAACGACGAGTTAAAAAAGATCGCGGCGCAAAAGAACGTAAAGCTGCCGGCGAAAGAGCCAACCGTAAGCTGGAGTTCGGATAAGGCTTACATGGACATGATGGTCAAAGATCACGAGAAGGATTTGGCCGAATTCCAAGAGGAAGCAAAAAGCGGGAGTGACGCCGACGTGAAAAAGTTTGCGGAGGACACGGCCAAGGTGGTTCAGGAGCATCTTGACCTTGCTAAACAGACTCAAAGCAAGCTGAAATAAAGAAAACGGTTGCTACGCGACGCGGCGCGCTTCGAGGCGTGCCGCATCTTGTGTACATGCGACCGATCTAGCCGCAATCTGCCAACGCTTAAAAGCGACTTGGCTTTCGCTGCCGCAAGCTCAATCCTGTCATTCGATGCGGAAGACCAAAGTCATTTGTACCCTCGGCCCAGCAACAGAAAAGACAGAGACACTGCGACAGTTAATCCAGAAAGGGGCTGATGTTTTCCGACTGAACATGAGTCACGCCACTCATGAATGGGTACGCAACATTGTGCCGCGCATCCGCAGACTTGCGCAGGCAGCGAGTCGCCCGGTTGCGGTTCTGCTCGATACCCAAGGGCCAGCGATTCGCACCGGCGACGTCAAAACCGATCTGAACCTAAGGCCGGGCGACATTCTGGAGTTCACTGCGCGTGGCGCAAAAAGCAAAGAACAATATTCCGTGGATGTGAATTACCCCGGATTCGTGAAGGACGTCGCAGTCGGCGATAAGGTTTTGGTCGATAACGGCCTGATCAAATTGGTCGTACTGGAAAAGGGAAAGGACCGGGTGCGCACTCGAGTGCTGACTCCTGCCGTGCTCAGCTCGCGGCGTCACATTAACCTGCCGGGCGTTCACGTGAATCTGCCGCCGCTTACGAAAAAGGACATTGCCGATGTCGCGCTCGGCACGGAGCTGGGGGTGGACTTTGTGGCGCTGAGTTTTGTGCGGGAGAAAAGCGACATCGAACAGCTGCGCCAACTCCTGTCGAGGAAAAAGAGTAAGGCGCAGATCGTCGCAAAGATTGAGGACCAATTGGCAGTGCGATCAATCGACAAGATGATCGAGAGCGCTGATGTGATCATGGTCGCGCGCGGCGATTTGGGAATCGAATGTCCGATGGAGGAATTGCCAATTATTCAACGCCGAATTGTCAAGAAATGCATTCGCCTTGGCAAACCGGTGGTAATCGCAACGCAGTTGCTGGAATCGATGATCACAAATCGACTTCCCACGCGCGCAGAGGTCACCGACGTGGCAAACGCAGTTTTCGAACAAGCCGACGCTCTCATGCTGAGCGCTGAAACAACGCTCGGTCGCTATCCAGTTGAATGCGTTGAGGTCCTGAACCGAGTGACAACCCGCATCGAGCGCAGCGGGGGCGCGGATTACGCCAAAGATGCGCTGCTGGAAAACATTCGGCAGAAGACAGTTGCTTCAGCCGTCGCGCTGGCGAACTCGCTGGACGATTCGAAACTGATCGTCTTTACCTTGCACGGAAGGATGGCGCGTTATGCGTCTAATTTGCGTCCGCAGCGCGCGCCGATCTTTGCCTTCACGCCAAGCGAGCAAGTATATCGGCAGTTGGCACTTTATTGGGGCACATTCCCCGTTCGCATCAATTTCGCCGGAGATCCGGACCAGACGATTGCGTCAGCCGAAAAATTCTTGCGCGCGAAAAAACTCGCTACGCCCGGCAATCGCATGGTGATCGTCAGCGATGTGCGAATGGGCCGCGCAATGGTCGATTCCATTCAATTGCGTGTGGTGAAATAACTGTAGCCGCGCGCCTCTGTGAGCAGCGCGCCGCATGTTTACCAGATCAGTGTCGCGTTTCGCAAAGCGAAACGACAACAGCCTTACGCTTCGACCGGCAATTCGACGTCCACCGGACGCTCCTTCTTGCTTAGAGCGCGGCGAAGTTTCGACAGCGCGATGTTCTGCAACTGGCGAATGCGCTCCCGAGTAACCCCGAATTTCTTGCCAACTTCCTCGAGCGTCTTTGGTTTGCCGCCGTCCAAGCCAAACCGCTGGAAGATGATCTTCTTCTCCCGATCATCCAACACGTCCAGCAAACCGCCCACCTCATTGCGGAGATTTTTGTCACGCAACAATTCAAACGGTGTTTGGGCCTCCTCGTCACCGACGATTTCACCAAACTCAGTGGAATCATCATCGCTGATCGGCGCGTCGAGTGAAGCTGGACGGATCGAGACAGTCTTGAGTTGCGAAACTTTTCCGCTCGCGATCCCAATCTCATCACCAAGTTCGTCGTCCGTTGGTTCGCGGCCCAGTTCCTCGCTCATTTGCAGCGAAACTCGGCGCATCTTGGAGATCTTGTCGACCAGATGCACGGGCAGACGGATGGTCTTGCTCTGGTTGGCCAGCGCGCGCTTGATGGACTGCTTGATCCACCACGCGGCGTAGGTACTAAGCTTTCCGCCTTTCGCAGGATCAAAGCGCTCCACCGCCTTCATCAGACCAATATTCCCTTCGGAAATCAGGTCCAGAAGCGGCAGCCCAAGATTCGCGTAGTCATGGGCGATCTTTACGACCAAGCGCAGATTGGACCGGATCATCAGCGCTCGCGCCTCGCGATCGCCCTTCTTGATTTTCGCGGCCAGCTCGATCTCCTGGTCTGGAGTCAAAAGCGGGATTTGCCCGATCTCGCGCAGGTAAATCTTAATGCCGGTATCGCTATCTTCAGCAGCCATATAACTCTTTTTCATCAAATTCTTGGGGGGGTCGGACCGACAACGTCCCGTAAATTGTATTCGTCGATGCCTTGTCGATCACGGGTTGTAGCATCCGGGGAAGTATTTAACAAGGTTAAATATTCGAATTTGTGACAACCCGTGGATGCATGCTGTTCAATCTTTTTTTGCAGCCCTTCAGGCGGTGCGCTTGGCAGTGTGGGAACCCATGACGACAACAAGACAACTGGACTAAAAGCCAGCAGTCTCGTAGTCGTGTAGTCCGTAGTTAGTAGCCTTTCGGATGTTGAACGTTCAACAAAATCGCCGCGCCCAGAAATACTCGTCAAGTGAGCTCGTCCGTCGGGTGTTATGGACTCTGGCGCAGCCGCTCTTTCGGTTCAGCCCCAGGCCGTGTTTCGGGTGGAGGCGATTTCTACTCCGGTGTTTTGGAGCAAAGATCGGTCGCCGCGTTCATGTGTATCCTTCGGCGACGATTTATTTCCCATGGAATCTCGAGGCGGGAGATGAAACCGCGATCGGCGAGCATGCCCTCATTTACAATCTCGGCCGGGTGACGCTTGGGGCACGGGTAACAATCTCCCACCGCGCTCATGTTTGCGCAGGAACGCACGATCACACCAAGCCGGATTTTCCGCTGCTGCGTCCGCCGATCACAATCGGCTCCGAGGCGTGGATTTGTGCCGATGCGTTCATCGGGCCGGGGGTGACTATCGGTGACGGAGCGATCGTTGGTGCAAGAGCGGTAGCCATGAAGGACGTAAGGCCCTGGAGCATTGTGATCGGAAATCCAGCCCGCGAAACCAAAAGACGCGAGATTGCCCAATGAGCGAGCAATCCGACGCGCGGGTGCCGTTGTCGGTGCTTGTTCCTGTTAAGAACGAAGCCGTGAACCTGCACGATTGTCTTGCGAGCGTTTCATTCGCGCAGGAAATCGTCGTCGTCGATTCGGCGAGCACAGATGGCACGCAAGCGGTTGCCGAGGCTGGAGGGGTCCGAGTCATGCAGTTCGTTTGGAATGGAAAATCCCCACGAAAGAAGAACTGGGCCTTGGAGAATATTCCCTGGCAACATGAATGGGTGCTGATCGTTGACGCCGACGAACGGGTCACACCAAAACTGGCGCGCGAAATCACGAAGGCGATCCGCCGCACGGATGTCGATGGATTTTACGTGAATCGCCGGTTCTGGTTTCTGGGCGGCTGGATAAATCATTGCGGTTATTTTCCGAGTTGGAATCTGCGCCTATTCCGGCATCGGCTGGGTCGATATGAACAGATCGACATCGACGCCACCATCGGGTCTGGAGATAACGAGGTTCATGAGCACGTATTGCTCGACGGCCGAACCGAATATCTAACCGCCCCGATGGAGCACTATGCCTTTCCCGATATTGCCACCTTCATCGACAAGCATAATCGCTATTCCACGTGGGAAGCGGCAGCGTTCATCAAGATGCATGAGCGAACAGCTGAAAGGACGCTGCGCGCGACACCCTTTGGAACCGCAGTCGAACGCAAGCGTTGGCTACGGAAGCTGGCGATGAAGGTGCCATGCCGTCCCAGCTTGCGATTTCTTTATCACTACGTCTGGAAACAGGGTTTTCGTGACGGCTACCGCGGATGGGTGCTCTGCCGGCTGCTCGCCTGGTACGAGCGAATTATCGTGCTGAAGGAGCGCGAACTGAAAAACCGGCCTGGTAACTCTAACGCTGCAGCCTCCTGAGAAGTTACATCCCTTCAACCAGGATCATGTTTGTCTTGGCCGTTCGGTGCCGCATTTTCCGCGGCTCGCGATATTCTTCGCAATTCAACCATTCCCTGGCGCGCTCCGCTGAATCGAACTGGAGCACAACAATGCGCTTCGGTTTCCAATCGCCTTCGAGCACTTCCGTTTTGCCGCCGCGGACGATGTATTTCCCGCCGTACTTCTCCACCGTCGCACTGGCGAGCTTTTTGTATTCTTCGTAGCCGACGGGATCGAGAATGTCGATTTCGACGATGACGTATGCACGCATTGGTTAGCAGTTAGTATCAGTGGCCGTTGTGGCCGCTGTCTTTTGCAGCTAACTCGGGGATTTTTTTCCGGCGCCGCAGTCGTAGCCAGTTGTTCCAAGTTTTACGGAGGCTGTCGCGCGGGGTCTGGTATTTTTGAGTCAGTTCGTTGCTCTTTATGATCTGCGCGAGGATTCCTTTCACCGAAAAATCGTCGGTATTGACGATTGTGTAAGCAGTCCCAACGGCGGCAGCGTGGTGCGCGTCGCTGGCTGCAGTCATGGGCAAACCCCGAATTTGCGCATACTTGAAAGCGTAACGGTTGTAGCGGCGGAGCGTAGTCGCCGCGTTGAAAACTTCGATAGCATCCACCGGCAGCGTTTCCAGAGTGGAAAAGCGGATTCCGGCGCGGAATAAATCGTAGGGATGCGGAGGAATGGCGAGACCGCCGCGTTCATGGATGATGTCACAGACTTCGCGCGCCGGTTTCCCTTTCAGGTACGGCAGCTCCGCACCGATACAGAGAAGATGACCATCGGCAGTCGTCACCTCGACACCGGGGAGCACCAAGAAATCATTCACCGGCAACCCGTCCAGTCGCATCAAACCCTTCTGGAGGAGGTAATTCACAGCGTCGCATGTGTTGTGATCGGTGATAGCGAGGCCGTTCAAACCCTTGGCGCGCGCCGCCGCAATCAAGTCTTCCGGGCTGGAAATACCGTCTCCGGAAAAAAAAGAATGCGTGTGTAGATCGATATTAAAGGCCACGGCGAGAGACAATCGGCATTGCTTTGTGGGTCGCTACACGAGCTCTTCAACAAGAATGCCTGCTTCGGCTTCGGGTTCCTTCTGAATGCGATTGAATTGGTGATCGTATAAGCGCCGATAGTAGCCAGATTTCTCGAGCAGCTCAGCGTGTGTGCCGATTTCCTTGATTCGGCCGCTGTCCATCACGATAATTTGATCGGCGGACAAAACTGTGGAGAGCCTATGGGCGATGGCGATTACTGTGCGTCCAGCGGCCAGCTTGGCGAGAGCTCTTTGAATTTGTTGCTCCGATTCCGAATCGAGCGAAGACGTGGCTTCGTCGAGCAACAGAATCGGCGCGTTTTTCAGAATAGCGCGCGCAATAGCGAGGCGTTGCTGCTGGCCGCCGGAGAGCAGGCATCCTTTATCCCCAATGACTGTTTCGTACCCCTTTGGCTGAGCCATGATAAAATCGTGTGCATAGGCAGCTTTTGCGGCCTCATAAATTTCCTCCGGCGTAGCGTTCAGCCGGCCGAACTGGATATTGTTGAAGATGGTGTCGTGAAACAGAAACGTCTCTTGCGTGACGAGTCCCATCTGTTCGCGCAACGATTTTTGCGTGACGGAGCGCAGATCCCGGCCATCGACTTTAACAGCGCCGGAGGTCGGGTCGTACAGACGCAGGATCAACGAGAGAATGGTACTCTTACCCGCGCCGCTGGCTCCAACTAGGGCATAGGTTTTCCCTGGTTCAGTGTGCAGGGTCACATTCTTGATGGCGTCTCGGGTGGTGTTCGCGTAGCGGAATGTGACGTTTTCAAAATCAATTCGACCTTGAGAAGAAGTCAGCGCGGCGGCATCCGGCGCGTCCTCCACGGTCGGCTTGGAATCCAAAATCGAGAAAATGGCAGTCGTAGCGGCGATCGATCGCTGCATCACAATATGGATCCTGCTAAGCGTCTTAATTGGGTCGTATAGAATGAAAATCCCTGAGATTAGTCCGAAGAAGCGGCCGACGCTCAGGTTCGCGGCGTAAACGTAGAGCAACGCCATTCCCACACCGATCGCAGCAATGATCTCCACCAGCGGGCCGACTGCTTCCATCGATCGAATCATGCGCATCATCTGCGAAAACTGCAGTTGATTGCTGCGTTTGAACTCCTTTTCCTGGTATGCTTCTCGTGAAAACGATTTGATTACGCGAATGCCGGCGAATGTCTCCTGCATGGTCACTACCATTTGGGCCATGCCAACCTGTTCGTTTTGCACTGCTTTCTTGGCACGACGACCGTAAACGCGGAGCGGCAGCAAACACGTTGGAAAAAGGATCAGCGTCACGACAGTGAATTTCCAATCCATCAGAAGGAGCACAGTGATCGCGCCGATGATTGTGATCGGTTGTTTAAAAACATCGCTGCTGACGCTGGTCAAAGCCATCTGCATGACCCGGGTGTCATTGGTGATGCGCGACATCAAAAATCCCGCCCGCATCTTGTTGAAGAAATCCATGGAATGGCGAACCATCTTACTGAAAAGCTGGACGCGGATATCGGAGACCACCCTATTGCTCACCCATTGCATGCAGTACGTGCTGCCATAGGAACAGAGGCTGCGCACGGCCATGATCGCCGGGATGGCGAGACAGATCAGAACGATGGAATTGATTTTGGGGCCTGTATCCAGCGCTCCCATATTGGAGCGCAATGCCATCGGATTGGCCGCGGCGCCGTGGAAAATTGTGCTGGTGACGCGGGCAATCGCCAGCGGGAAAAGAGAATTGACCCCGCCGTAGGCGAGACCCAGCGCCAAGCCTAAGATGAAACGCGTCTTATACGGCTTGAGGTAGCCGTAGAGCCGCCGGTACAAACTGGAAGCCGCGCGTAACGTTTCCCAGACAGACTTCCTTTTCCTAGCCGGTTTTGCGCCGCTCATGAACTTTGCGCCGCCGCATGCAGCGACAGCAGCGAATCCATAGCACCAATCACCGCCTCCGTCGAGATTTGACTCATTGCAAGGCGCGACCGCACCGGCGCAAACTCGGTGACTGGCGCGGCTGATTCTCCATGTAAAATGACAGCTGGACTTTCCCTGGGACGCCAATGAAATGGGTTGGTGGGCCCAAACAGGATCACTTGCGGCGTGCCCGTCGCGGCCGCCAGGTGCACGGGAGCGGAATCGACAGTCACAAGAAGCCGCGCCCGATTAATTAAGGCGGCCAGCGTGAGCAAATCTGTCTTTGCAGAGAGATCGACGATTTGTTGCTGCGTCTTGCTCTTAATTGCCGCGATATGCGTTTGCTCCTCCGTGGACGGTCCACTGGTCAGAACAAGATCGATATCGTTGCTTCGGCCAACGCATTCAATTACCTCTGCCCATCGCCCGGGCTCCCAAAGTTTTTCCTGACGGGCCGACCCGGGATGCAAAATGACATAAGGTTTCGTGACGTTCCAATTGCGCCGAAGCGCATCGGCTTTCTCGTACGCGATCTGTGGCAGGTCCAGATGCGGGGCAGTGGAAGGATCGCGTGCGCCGAGCGGTTCAAGCAAAGCCAGATTATAGTCGATCGTGTGCATGTCCCGCATACGAACGTTAACAAAATCCGTATAAGCGCGGGCTCGCGTCTTCGCCTGCTCACGCACCCGGTAAGACACCACGCGTCTCCGCGCGCCGGATAGAAGCGCCAGAGACGCCGAGCGATCGTTCCGTGTGAAGTCGATGCAATAATCAAATCTCCTGGCTGCGATTGAAAGAAACAGAGCCAGGTCGCGCAGATCCCGCCGCGTCATCAAAACGCGATCGACATTTGCAATGGCTGGCAGCAGGTCGGCACATTCCTTGGAGACAACAAGTGTGAGTTCCGCTTCTGGGAAGCTCGCACGCAAAGCTGCGACGGCGGGAGTCGTCAAAATCAGATCGCCGATTCGCTTGAGTTGCAGGAGAAGAATTTTCATGGCCTTCTCACAAGGAGCGGTTTCCAAACGGCCGCGGGCGACCTGGAGATCGCCCGTCCTTGGACGGAAATCATCGCGCCATTCGCATCGCTGTGTCGTATGCGTCCAGTAATCGTGTTCGAAAATGGTCCCAGGTGAAATTCTCGACTACGCGACGTCTAGCCGCGGTGCCCTCTTGTTCGACGATTTCAGGATGTTGATACAGATGCTCGAGCGCAGCTGCGATCGCGTTCACGTCTCCCGGCTTCACGATGATTCCTTCAATGCCATCGCGCACCACGTCGCCTGCCTCGCGCGTGGTGATTTGAGGCAACGCGCACGCCGCCGCTTCATATGTGACCTTGGCGCTCCCCTCCCATTGCGACGGAAAAACGTGAACCGTCCCCTGGCTGAGATAGTTCTCCGGGTCACGCACAAATCCTACGACGCGAATGTTATCGCGCCAGAATTGCTTCAGATAGGGCTTCGCCTCTTCGTGCACGAAACCAACCAACCACAGCTCGGCATCAGACAGATTGAGGCGGTGCCATGCCTTCAACACATGTTGAATACCCTTGCGCCTAATCAACGCACCGGCAAAAACCGCTCGAAATTTTTGTGGCCGCTTCCCCGGCTTGAAGCGTTCGACATCCACACCTCGAGGCAGGTAATAGAGCTTGTCCTCCGGGAATCCCCGTACCCGAAAGGTGTGGGCCGCCTTCTCCGATAAGACGAGCAGGAGATCAGCAAGATCATATTCTTGTATGAAACGCTTCCGCTGGAGCAACAGTCTGTTTTTCCACCTCTGAAAGCTCGAAATGTTCTCTGTCGGTGCGGCAACTTTCGGTCGCCGGGTTTTCTCCTTGCCGCCGTCGCGATGCCAGGTGGGGATCTCAACGACCGAAGGAATACGGTGTCGTTTTGCCACTTTCAGCGAGCGCAAACAGTCGCCCGACCAACTATGGAACAGATCGTAGCGCCCGGTCTCAAGATGGCGCGATGCGATCCAATCAAGATATTTTTTTTTCGCGCCGTAGTAATAAGGCCGATCCAGAAATGAGATGAGGCGCACCGGATGCCAGCGCAGAGAACGGATCAGCGAAGCAGGAATTTCCTTCTGCCGGTTATCGTAAGCGATTGCTTTGCCCAAGAATCCCCCGCGATACGACGCACGCAAGGTTTCAAATGCATCCGTATCAAGGCCGGAACCCCCGATGCGGGCGAAAATTGAATAGAGCAGGTGCCTCGGTAGCGTACTCGCCGCAGAGGCGACAGAACGCGACATTGCAGGAGCGTTTAAGATTTCACCCGGCATCGGGTTAGAAGTATTCTGGCGAACGTGCAGCAAGTAAAGTGTCCTTCTCCCCAAGGAACACAACAGATCTCTCTATTCCGCTCGACATGAAAGAAAGACTCGGGATCGCTTTTGTGCGGCGCGGCTATTCGCCAACCGGCGGTGCCGAAAGGTACCTGAAGCGACTCGCGCGCGGAGTGATCGAAGCCGGGCACGAGATCCAACTTATCGCCTCGAATGACTGGCCGGAGGACCAATGGCCGTTTGGATTGATCAGGCGCCTGAGCGCAGAATCGGTTATTGGATTTGCCGATGAGCTGGAGCAAATCCGGCCGCAGCTTCACTGCGATGCCTTGTTCAGCCTCGAGCGCGTCTGGAGCTGCGACATTTATCGCGCGGGCGACGGGGTCCATCGCGCCTGGCTGGAGCGCAGAAGAAAGTTTGAGATTCCCCTGAAGCAATTTGTCCGGGCCGCTAATCGCAAGCATCGCGATCTGTTGCAGCTGGAAGAATCCCTATTTGCCCATCGTAACGCCGGGCGGGTGGTCGTGGCTTCAGAAATGGTCAGGCACGAGATCCTCGACCTTTATGGCTACCCCGCGGACAAGATCGAAATCACCCGCAACGGCGTTCCAATCGATAAATTCCGATTCGATCCCGCGCTTCGCGAAACGGCACGTGAGCATTTGAAGTTGAAACCTGATCAAATCGCGCTGCTGTTTGCGGGCTCTGGCTGGGAGCGTAAGGGCCTGTTGTTTGCAATCCAGGCGATGGCGCTCTGCAAAAACAGAAAAATGCGTCTGCTCGTCGCCGGCCGCGGAAATGAAGGGCTCTATAAAACGACACGCCTGCGCTTTTGGCGCAAGGAGCCCGTGCAGTTTCTCGGCGAAGTCGCAGACCTTGTGCATGTTTATGCAGCTGCGGACATTTTCATTCTCCCTACGATTTACGATCCGTTTTCCAATGCGTGTTTGGAAGCGCTCGCTTGCGGATTGCCAATAATCACAACGCGGGCCAACGGCTTTAGCGAAATCATCGAAGACACTGTCCACGGATCAATTGTCGATCACGCCGGTAATCTGATTGGTCTGCGTGACGCGATTCGGTTCTGGTCCGATCCATCGCGCCGCGCCGCGGCGCGCTCGGCGAATATCGAGCGCGCGTCGCAGTTCGATATTTCAAAAAACGTCCAACAAACGCTCGAGATTTTGACGCGCGTTGCCTCTGGAAAATTGGCAACGGAAAACCGTTGAAGCACCAAACCGAGCGCTTCAACGCCCCAACCCTCCAACGCTGTAACGAGTGCTACCCAGCCAGCGCGGCATCCGCGTCCGGGAAAATCTGAAATACCTGATCGAGCCGCGAGATTTCGAATATCGAGCGCACGGTTTCCTGCAATCCAGCCAGCAGGAATTTGCCGCCGTAGCCTTCCACCTTTTGCATCGCTTCAATCAATGCCGCCAAACCGGCGCTGTCGATGTAAGTCACCTCCGAAAGATCGACCACCAACCGTTCCGGCTTTTTCGCGATCATCTGATTTAATGACGCCGTGACAGAAGGTGAGACGTGCAGGTCGATTTCGCCTTTGAGCGGCAATACGTTGGAACGTTCTTGTCGCGGCGCCGGGCCAGGTGCGGAAGCGTTTTTCTTCATTTACAACCTGCAATCGTCAATGGATCACCATCCGAGCGTATCGATAATCGTTTCCACATTCGAGAGATCATCAATCAGAAAATCCGGCTGATGTTTTGCAAGTTCATCGCGGCTCCATCTGCCAGTCGCCACCGCAACCGTGCGCGCCCCGAGCGCTCGGCCGCAGGTGATGTCGCGCGGCGTATCGCCAATGACGTCGATCTCGGACCCGGCGAACTCGCGGCCATGCTTCTCTTTTGCACGGGCGCGAGCGAACCGCCCCAGCTGGTTGCGATCCCGGTGATCGTCGGCAAACGCGCCAAATTCAAAAAAATGCCAGACGCCGTAGTGCTCAAGTTTTAGTCGCGCGCCGCGGGAAACATTTCCAGTTAGAAGCCCGAGCACTACATGCGGCCGCGATTTGAGTCTTTCGAGTAGCTTGAGCACGCCGGGGAGCAGTTTGCCTTTCCGACGCGGCAATTCCAGCGAAAGAAAGTGCACATAGCTATCCAAAAACGCGCTCACGTTTTCGTTACTCGCAGGAATTTTATGCTTGTTCAGGATGCTGACCACGATGCCCGAATCGGTCATGCCCGCGATTTCGATGTCGTGCAGATCGTCGTCGATACCGAAGCGCTCTTTAAACGCCGATATAAGCGCTTGAACACCAGCACCACCTGAATGGATCAACGTCCCGTCGATGTCGAAGAGAAGAAGGCGCCTGGAATTTTTCATTGCGAGCGACAATCGCGATATATCTGAGCGAGACTGAGCACAAAAACAATTGACCGGATGAAAACTCCAAATTCCAAGCTCCAACTTCCAAACAAATTCCAAGCTCTAATACCCAAATCCTCTCAAGCAACCATTCGATCTATAGATTTGTGATATTGCAGTTTGCTTGGAACTTGGAATTTGGGATTTGGTGCTTGGACAAAAGTCTTATAACGCCGGCGCGTGCATCATCAGCACCGCGATCATACTGCCTAGAAATACGAGCAGCACAATTGCCAAACCGATAAAAATTCCATTGCGAATCGGGTCACTTTCCTGTCTTTGACGCCGGAACGGCGACGCATTGGCAAAATCGGCGGGCGCTGCGCTTAGTTCCGCCGGCCGGCTCTTGCTGATATCGAACTCTGGCATGCTATCGACATAATCTAGTCGAAAACTTACCGTTTAGTCGAGCGGTTCTTCCGCTTACGGAGCGATCCCATGTCTTGCAGCGTCTGCCGGAAAACGCAGCTGAAGTCGGCCACAGATTTACACAGATTTTCACAGATGGGAAAACTGCTTGTCCTGTAATTGACCAGAAAAATCTTCAATGTTTGTAGGTCTAACCCCGCTCACTTCGTCCGGACGCGCCAGAGGCTTGCATCAAACGTGTCGCTGGTTAGGTTCCGTCCCGATCATGATCCTGCGTTTTACTTTGTATGCCGTTTCGCTTTTAGCGGTCGCATTGTTTATCTCGGCTTGTGCCTCGCGCGACGAAACGGTCATCCAGGAGAACACCGCGCCAGGCGAAGCCACGGTGCAGGGCAACAGGCCAACCTACGCCCCGGGTTCACAGGGGATGAGCGCAGACCACTGGAGGTAGAACTAAACAGGCGTGCACCGCAGATGGCCGAAGGAATGGTCATCGCTGGTCAATTCGAGCGCTACTTCGGTTTCGCCTATCACGGCCCTCTGACACTACCGCCTTGATAACGGGGAAAATTTGGCGGAAAGAGAGGCCCAAAAGTATCTATTTCGTTTGGCGATGACCGAGCGGCTGACTGCCCGATTCCGGCAGTGGCGTTGGTAGAAGCGGCTCCTTGATTTGATGTTGTTGGCGTCTGACAGCCAGCTACAACAGCGAGCATCGCACACGCGATGTAGTGTTTGAGACAATTGCCCATTGGCCTAATTTTCGACCCCCTTCTGTTTTCCGTGCGCCTGGATGGCTCGAGCGATTGGTTAGGTCTCATGGTGCATACTCACCAATACTGTTGTCCGCGAATACCAGCTTCGATACGACCAACGTAGCTTTGACGTCTTCTTTCTTCATCTGCCCGAGACGGGCCTGCTCCGGTATTAACTGGTTGATTGGATACTGACCGGTGTCCGTGATGCTCTGTCCGGCTGGGATAAGATGATCTGGATTGACCTTAATGTCGTAGATGTGCGACCCGAGTAAGTCTGCGAACTGGACTGTGGCCTCGGTAAACTTAACGTCTTTGTCTGAGTTGTTCTTTAGGGTGAGAGAAATATTGTACTTGTCATAGGAGTCTTCTCCGCGAACGAGATGAGCGTCCCACGCTACGAGTTCAAGGGGCGATTTGGTCGCTAAGGCTGGCGTTGGTGACACGGCGTTCAAGGGCGATGAAAGCGGCGAAGCCTTCTCAAGTGCGGTTACGCGCTTTTCGAGATCGCTCAGCCGCTTCTCGACGCTTTGGTCTTGCTGCTGGCCGTACGCTGTCGTGCAGACTGCCAGAATCAAGCTGGATACAAGAAGCGGGGATTTCATGCGCGCATGCGTAATGTCTAACTATGATTGGACGAATCTTCGTAAGGTCACGAGGATTTCTTCGCAACCACTGCCGACCCTAGGGTGTAAGGAAAATTTTGCCTGTGTAAGGGTCTTCTACTTGGGTTCCGGGCGGAAAACCGGTGACGTCGACGTAACCGCTATCTGCCGCGAACGGGCTGGTAACTAAGCCTGGTTTACCGGGGACGGGAGTTCCATACAGCAGCTCAGTTTTTTGCTGATTCGTGCCCGAGGCTGCCTTCGCCCACCGGACCTCGCGCTGACTCGGAGACGCAGGGACTGGGCTTCCCGAAGTTTGATTATTCGAAGCATCGCTCGGTGGAGTCTCATTATGCTTATGGCTGCTCCGACTGCTCCGGCGCGGTCGCGGCGTCTCGTGCGGGTGCGCGATTGCGCTACGTAACGCTCTAAAAAAATCTCGGAACGGCCCTCCGTTCGCCACATCAGCCGAGCTGATCAGCGTGGCGATCGATAACCAGACTACGATTGCGCGGAGCGATCGTTTCACTAGGACTATTTCGGATCAGCCGGTTGCCCTGCGCGTCTTGTGATTCGCGAAACGGCTCTAAAGATTCCACAGAAGGCGTATCACACAGCTCGCGTTTTGATAAAAAGAGAGCAATGGCGCGTCTGAAACGATTTTCGATTGCTGCGGTTGCATTTCTCTTCGCTGCAGCAGAAAACTCGCCTCAGTCCTCTGTCACCTTCATGTCCCCATGCGAATGCCGCGCCAATCACGGCAAAGGCCGATGGCCACGTAAGAAAAATGATTCATCAACTCCACTCGCAGCGGCCGCGGCATTACTAATTCAGCCCATCAATGTCAAATGTTTAGATTTGACCCTTCTTGACCCCTCTTGCCCCCTCGCCCTCTTGCCCCCTCAGCGCCAAACTCAAACTGCCTTCATGCTACCTGACCGCTATTGTCTGACCCGGGTTTACGCGGTCTTGCTGCGCCTGAGCGCATCATTGAGCATGAAAGCTGGAAAAAGAGGATGAAAGAGCGCGTACGGACTCGGTATATTATATTTAGCCTGTAACTTTTTAAGATACGCCTCTCCGATCTGCTTCGGATCGCTCATCGTGGGAGGAATGCCCAACAGCACGCTACGTACCGTTGCGGGAAGCAATAAAAGAAAATTTCCCAATAAAGCGCTCCAGCCTCTTTGCCCAATAAGGGCCACGGAACGCGTACCATCCATTGTTTGCCCCAGCGTGGGCGCGTCAGCGAGGCCGCTGGTGTTGAGGATTTTACTTAAGTTAGAAAAAAGCGATTGCGTATAAATGCGAATGACGCCAGCGCCATAAATCCCTTTTGCCCAACGATCGGCTGCCTCGATCCATTGCTCGCCTAACTCTTTCGGCGCATCAAACATGTATGCCTCGCTGAAAGCGAAGTTGCCTTGCGCTTTTTGCAAAACTTGCGTCGCCATGTAATTGCCATTGCTAAAAGCCGACAAAATAATGGAGCCGATATTTTCGGAAAGCACCGGCAATTTAAATTTTTCGGCAAAAATAAATTTTTGCACAGCGAGCAGCAACGACACGAGCTGCGCGGGATCGCTGATGGCGTCGGCGTCATTGGCGAAAGACAGTATCGGGATGACAAGTACTACTTTCTTGCCCGAGGCGAAAACTTGATTGGGCAAGCCACCAAAGAAGGGATCGATCGCCGGATTATCCTCGTAATTGAGGTAATGCCAGAATTCGTAGAATAGATAATCCCAGCCATAGGGATAGAAAAATTTCTCCTGGGCGAGTTGCTGGTTGTTCAAGGAGGTGGCAGGCTCGTTAGCCAGATTCTGGTAACCGATATAGAAGCCAGGACGCAGTCCAAATACGCCGCCAAAGGTTGTTTCCACGCGTTGCTGCAAGCGTGGCCGAAAAAAAACCACGAACGTGAGTTTGTCGAAATTCACGCTTTGCGGGTTGGCGGCATTCGCTATTACCGGACCGTAACGCATAACGTCTTGATATTGAGCGCGCTTATCTTTTTCCAGCTCCTTGGGATAACTCACCGCTACTAGTTTCGGTTTGAAATCTGATTGCACCTCGAGGATGAGGGTTTCCATGGCAGGAGCGGTGGCATTGTTTTTCAGCACAAGCGACTCTTCGATAGGAGAAACGGGCGTGGAGGCGACGGTGGCGTAGGGCCCGACGGGATTGGGTGATAAATCCGCCAACCATTTTCCCGTCGTCGGATCGAGTAACGGCACTTGCTTTGTGCCGCTGCTATCCACTTTTTTTAATGTCGCGACTTCCGGCAGGCGATTAGGCGCAATGCCTCCACCCGTCACCGACGTTTTGGGAACGTTGTCATTCAGGTGCTGGACGACATCGCTCGTGACGTCTTTGACATCCATGAGCGTTTATTGCGCTTGGTATTCGACCGCGACTACTTGGTCCGTTGGCAAAACCTCTATCCATTGATCGAATACTTCGTACGGCTCCGCATTGACGCGCACGCCGCCCTGCAACGGGTCGAAACCGTACTCGAACACCGTTTCCGTCGGGAGATTGTGCGTGCTCGGATTGACTTTTTTTGCTTCCTCGTAGAGTTCTTTTATTTTTTGCGCGAGAATATCGAGCACTTCGCCAATCGTTTTGCCCTGCCAATCTTGCGGATCGTTTTCTTGCAGTTGGTAGAGGGCATTTAAATTCTTATTTCCCTCGACGGTATGATTACGCAGCCAATCGAGTGCTTCTTTTTCCTTTCCCGGGCGAATGGGCAGCACAGCCTTCACCCACGCGGAATTGAGGAAAGCATTGCGCAAATTATCGCCGTCCAATTGCAACAGCCAACCGAGTGAAGCCCCCATCGGTGCCGGTTTGGAATCTTCGGTGATTAAGTATTTTTCTAAGCTCTGGCCTTTGACGCCGTCCCAACCTAGTTTGTCGCTTTCTCCCAAGGTATAGGGTTCATTGGTACTGGGTGGCTGAGAAAAATTTTGCCCATAGTAATATTTTTTATTCGGCTCCCACCAATCCGGAGCGACAAAGTACATCATGCTATCGACGTCGAACAACTGACGGATCAATTCAGCCGTGATGTGCTTATCCGTTTGTCCCATGTCCTGCGTCAACGCTTCCAGAATGCGGCGAAACACCACGTGGCGCTCTTCCTCGCGCAGGTCTTGATAGACGCGTGTTTTCACGTCGCCCGCTAGCTTGATGCGCTCGCGCACCGCTTTGACGAATGCCTCGTGTTGCGCGCGCGCTTTGGCCTCGGTGTACTCCCCTTGCTTTTGGTCGTACGCTTGCTGGCGCACCTTGTAGTTGTCGTCCGTTTCCGCAAAAATGAGTTTCACGGCAATGGGAACGTACGGTTGCCGTCGGAAATTCACGTGCGTAGCGCGAATGGTGAATTTGCCGTCTTTCTGATCCTGGGCGGAGAGCGGCAGAATTTGAAACTCGAACGGATTCGGCGCGTCTTTACTTGGATCGATTTTCTGAATGGGCGTGCCGGCGGCAGCCACGGACTGCAATTGTTTTCCCACTGGCGGCTTATAAGCGAAGCTTTGTTCATAGACGATGACGATTTCGTTGGTGACGTTGCCAAAATCATCATAAGACACGCCGTTGATGTACGTCGTGTTGGGGGCGTTCGAATGCCCGGGATTTTTTGATTTCGCGGTATCGACAATGAATTGAAAATTGGCGTTGTAGTTTACTTCCTCATTCGCAAGAGGCGCTGGCGCATCCGGCGGTGGTTGGCTCGGCTCTGCGTCCTCCGGCTTGGCGACGTGAACCAAGTTGGAAATGGCCAAATAATTTCCGGGATTATCGACGTAATACTGCCAGCACAACTGCGTGCTTATGTGCTGCAATTGCACGCCCACTTCGCGCATCTTGCGCCGCAGCTCGTAGTTCACCAATTTATCGGTCGTGTTTTGCAGCACGTAGCGCCGACTGGATGTGTCGGTGACTTCCGTGACGGTGCGAAAAGTGGTTTTATAATTGCGGCGAATTTCAGAAGATAGTTTTTCGCTTTGCTGCCGCGTTTGCTTGTGCGTCGTTTCGGAGGCCGTTTTGCGGCTCGTATCCAAATTAAAAGTCGCCGACGCTTCGCCGTGAGCGACGAGCACGTTGAAACCACCGGAAGCGCTGGCGCCGAATTTGATGTTCTCTGAATTTTCTTGCTTTACCGCGTCTGATAATTCGTCCTGCGTCGTGGTGGCAAGCTCGGATTTGGTGGTGATCTCTTGCGAAACTTCCGTGGTTCGTTCCACCAACGTTTTACGGATGTTTACTTCCACTAATTCCACAGTGCCGCCTGGCGACAGCCACACGTGACCGCTCGCTGGCCCAAGGAAGCTATTCAACTCGAAAAAGTACTGCCGATAAATGTGCAATAAGCCCACGGGCGAAAGCACCGCTTGCACGATCAGATCGGAAAAACCCGTGAACGGGCTGATAGTGACCAGTTGCTCTTGCCAAGGGGCGCTGTTGGTAAAAAACAGCGCGTTCAAACTGTTCGGATCCTTTTGCGCAAGATATCCGAGCACGCTAGCCGTGGCCGCGTAGAGGCGCGCCGTACTTTCGCGGCTCACTTGCGCTGCGCCGCCATTAATTCCACCTACAGCGGGATCAGTGGCAGCATCCTGCGGCAAAGATGAAATCGCTTGCTGCAGCGTCTGTTGCAGCATGTCGGGGGTTAGTAGCGTTTCCCATTGCTGCGCGCTTAAATCGGGCGCCGACCCTTTTAGCGATTGTGCCGCGGTGGCAACCAATGAAGTCACGTGATTCGCAGGTCCGCCCGCTAAAGGTGCAGGAGAGGTCGTGAGGTCCCAGGGCGATAATCGGGCGCTAATTGATAACGTGGGTCAAGGGCAAGACTAGGAATAAGCGCAGCGGTGCGCGCCATGGTTTCTCGATTAACGCGCGCGCGCGCAAAGCGCGCTTCCCAGCCAAGAATAGGTTGGTAAACGCCACGCAACTCGGTGGCATAGGGTAAGACCCCTTTAAATTTGTCTAGTTGCGGCATGAAACTCTCCTTCCGGTAACAATGGTGGGGTTGAGATAAAATATCTTATGTGACGCTTCCCGCCCGGATCTGGCGACAGTAGGTCAAGACGACGCCGCTTATTTTGGCTGTGCGCCGTATCATCGGGCTTAGTTATAGAGCGCTCGCTCGGCTCGATGGTTATGCCCGTGCCCGGGATCTCGACAATGGGATTGGAAAAGTCACTCATACTGCCGCGGGTTGGGAAATCCCGAGCAAAGAGTCGCTGAGCAGCCGACGCGATAAAGAAAATGATTCCAGCCAGGAGCAGAATGAACAGGGGGAAGCCGAATCTGGATGCTGGATTCTCGCTGCGCGATGCTGGATGCCGGATGCCGGCCTCACGGGTGGATCTATACCAAGCCGGCAATTTCTCAGTCAAGCGTATTTGTGGCGATTTTGCGGGTTAGTGCAAATCGCTTTTGAAGGCCTGTGGTTAGCGAAGAGCGCAACAGAGCACCTACCCTGCAATTGACCGCAGATCGGCGCGCTCGCATAGTGCCGCTCTCATGGCCATTGAGTTCACGCGCAACTTCTGCATCATCGCGCACATCGATCACGGCAAAACGACGTTGTCGGACCGGTTGCTCGAGCGCACGGGCACAATCCAGGAGCGGGAAAGGCAGGACCAGCTTCTTGATTCAATGGATCTGGAACGGGAGCGCGGGATCACGATCAAAGCGCATCCTGTGGCGATGCGTTACACGAGCAAATCTGGCGAAACCTATCGGTTGAACCTGCTCGATACTCCCGGACATGTCGATTTTAGCTACGAAGTTTCGCGTAGTCTCGCTGCATGTGAGGGCGCCTTGCTGGTGGTGGACGCAGCGCAGGGAGTAGAAGCACAAACCGTGGCGAACGTTCATCTCGCTCACAAGCAGGGGCTCACCATTGTTCCGATCATCAACAAAATCGATCTGCCAAATGCTGACGTTGCCGCCGTGAAGCGCCAGCTGGAAGAAATCCTCGCGATCCCTGCGGAAGAAGCGATTGAAGCGAGCGCGAAAATGGGGATTGGCATCGAGGAAATTCTCGAGGCCATCGTAACGCGCGTTCCGGCGCCGCAAGCGCCGAGAGACGAAACGCTGCGCGCGCTGGTGTTTGATTCGGTGTTTGATGTTTATCGCGGCGTAGTTGGGTATGTGCGTGTCGTTTCGGGAACAATGGAAGCGAATCACGCGATCATGTTGATGAACAACAACGCGCGCTACGAGATCAAGGAGGTCGGCGTGTTTACGCCGAAAATGCTTCCGCAGGAAAAGTTAAATCCTGGTGACGTCGGCTATT
>WNFO01001081.1_pt1 | contig 20855 bp, 26 predicted proteins | sample 5400251 | NCBI WGS metagenome assembly WNFO01 (sample SAMN13153354, study PRJNA577476) | soil metagenome | isolation source: 100 cm saprolite under Madrone tree | place: USA:California | collected 2016-06-14
GTTTTGGGCAGCACCGGCGCCTTTATTGCCACCTTTGTTGTTGTTCCCCCCTTTTGCACGGTTGTTCACTGTCGCAGCTCCAAGTACTTCGCCAGTCAACAGAGGAATGATGAGAATAAGAGATGTCAAGGCAGTTGAGAACTTCATTGCGTTGTATGTAAAGAAAGTCCGAGAATAAACAGAGAAGGCTTCACAGAAGTCACGAAAGGGCCGGAAGGGAGTGGGATCCTAGAACTAAAGAAGGGAATTGGTTAGAGGAGGGAGGAAAAGAGACCATAACGGGAGTGAACTCACAATAGAGGGGAGCAGCGCTGCTGCGAAGAATTAGAGAATGAAGGAGGGTGGGGGGTGGAGAAATAGGCGAGGCAACAGGGTGAGAAGCTTTTTAAACAAGGCCGGGGCGTCAAGCGAGGCCCACTCGTGTTACTACGCGGGGGTCGCCAAGGAAACCGGATTAGGACCGTCCATCCACTCTATTCCCCCCGTGCTATAGGAAATTTTTTAATTCGAATCAAAACACCCAAAGCGCCGGCGGCCGAAAGGCAACAGTTACGGTTGCCGTGTTATGCATAAGACTTCCCCCTCATAGAAACCAGGAGAACACACCTCTTCCTTTGACAGCACATATGAATGACACCACACTGTCATCCTCCTTGACAACTTGACTCTCGAAGTGACGTTGTGCGATGCTGGCCAACACGGTTTGTACCTCCGCAATATCCGCCAACACGGGCGTGCGCGCCTGGCCTTCCTCTTCCAATAACCGTGAGCTCCTACGACGACTTTGTTCCCTAGACTCGCGTCGTGGCCGATTTGCTGGTGTGATTACAACGGGTGGACTCGCCCCACGTGATGAACCCCTTGTCGGTCCCAGCAATGAGGGCGGCGGCGGATCATGCGCACTCAGCGGTGATGGATGCACCACAGGAATGAGATCGTATTGGGCGAGGTATCTATGCAGGGCATCGACTGGTAGGGTTGAGAAATCCATCTGTCGCGGATGATTTTAGATGAACATCATCCGGCACCAACAATCCCCCGTTGACAGATCGTGATTGGGCGGGATAGCGCCTGATGGTACTACAAGGGGACAAAACTCACCACAGGTGATTCGTCATTCTGCCTTTCTTGCAACTTGTCCACCCTATGCCCGAGTTGTGAAGTGGTTTGCAGCGTGGGTTCCACCCTTTTTCTTTTGTTGCGTGGCTCACCTACCCGATCCACGGCTTGTCTCTTCGCCGAGGTGACCGATGTGGGGTTTGTGGAAAACCACACGGAATCGGGTTGTTGTTTCCGCGCAGCGAGTGGCCTCGCTGACCTCGGGGGGCTAGGAACCGAGGTTGTAGGGCCAGACGTGGACATGACGGTCCACTGGAGACACTTGACACATAACCGACTCGGCGTGGGAGATGAGGCCTATGAGGCGCGATTTACCTTTACCCTTGCCGAGATATTTCAGACTCTATCATTTCTGTACAGACTGTACTCCAAGAGAAAGAAACATAGATTTGAGTACATAATCTCGGAGAACTCGGAGACGACAGCGACAAACATCCGCCCATCGCGGCACTCCGCCTCTCGGCTTTGGCGGCTTTGGTCATTTCTCGGCTGGCTCACCGTTCAAAAGTCCGGCCACTGGGGCTCGGGCTGCATTGTCCCCATCTCCCTCTACCATTATGTCGACGTTTGGCACACTCTTCCGCGTGAGTACCTATGGCGAGAGCCACTGCGCCTCTGTTGGGGCGATTATCGATGGGTGTCCCCCGGTGTGTCAAGTCCTTAAATGGAGCCATTCACCTCGTGACAGGCAATGATCTCCAGGGGCTGACGCTCTCCGCACAAGACATACAAACTCAACTGAGTCGTCGTAGGCCAGGGCAGAGCAATTTGACCACACCGGTCGGATGCGATCCTTGTCTTTGCGTTCCATTGCTCACCTTTTGGACAATAGCGCGATGAAAAGGACCTTGTCCACCTTCAGTCCGGTATTGAACACGGCGTTACCCTAGGCACTCCCATTGGCCTTCTTGTCAAAAATGAGGACCAGCGCCCACACGATTATTCAGAGACTGATTTGTACCCACGCCCGAGCCATGCAGACTATACTTACCTCCAGAAGTACGGCGTCAAGGCGAGCAGTGGTGGTGGTAGGAGCAGTGCCCGTGAAACGATTGGTCCGCCTGTTTCTAGCTACGCGGTTCTATGCTAATATCTTCGCTATTGTACCATAGGTCGCGTTGCCGCTGGCGCTATTGCCGAGAAGTATCTCAAAGAAGCTCACGGTATCGAGATTGTCGCCTTCGTCTCTTCTGTTGGAAAGATTCGCCTGCCCTCATCCAATGTGCCCCCCTCCGCTTCTGCCGCAAACGACGACGAGGGTAACGACGACACGGACGATGCGCTGTCACCGGAGTTCCGTACATTACTCGCGAGCGTGACACGGGCGGAGGTAGACAAATTCCCAACCCGTTGTCCCCATGTCGAGACATCGGAACGGATGATCAAGGTGGGCCACCCCGTTTCTTTCTAATCACACGGTGTCTATAAGGTGACGGTCGCTTAGCGCATTATCCGGGCCAAGGAAGCTAACGACTCAATCGGTGGAACGGTCACTTGCGTCATTCGCAACGTTCCCGCCGGGCTTGGCGAACCCGTTTTTGACAAGTTCGAAGCCAAGCTTGGACATGCAATGATGTCTATCCCGGCCACCAAGGCCTTCGAGATCGGCTCGGGCTTCTCTGGAACGGAGGTTCCCGGGAGTAGGCACAACGATCGCTTTGTCCGCCGTGAAAATGGCAACCTCGGCACGACGACTAACTGGAGTGGCGGAGTACAAGGTGGACTCACCAATGGCGAAGACATCTTCTTCCGGTAAAAAGAAAATCCGTTGCAGGACACGGCGTCTGACATGTTCTATTTTTATCGCAGGATTGGTTTCAAATCTCCTGCAACCATCTCACAATCACAGGAGACAGCCCAGTATGACGGGACGCCAGGCACACTTGTTGCCCGTGGCCGACATGACCCTTGCGTTGTCCCTCGTGCCGTTCCCATAGTCGAGGCTATGGCCGCGCTTGTTGTCATGGACGAATTGCTTATCCAGAACGCGAGAAAGTCCGCTGCATCACTGCTCGCGCCGGTTACCACTTTGCCACCCACAATGATCCTTCCGATCCGAGAGTAAGTTAGAGGGCGCCCATAGAGACTCGTGTATGCGATAGAGGTATCTTGCATGTACAAGTGATACTAGTTACACACCAATGGAAAGATACAAATACATCAGTATAGTATAACATAACAATTCGTGCGGGCAATGCAAAACAAACAAAACCCTTTTTGGGACGAATCTCCGGAATGCGGTACGGTATATGCTGGATCATTGCAGTGTAGTTCGATCATTCGTCGTCGTCTGATGAGTCGGAACAGCAGCAACACAGAGTTGATTCAATCTGCCACTTCCACCACTGAGCAAAATGATCATGAACTGAGCCTCTCTGAACAAAAAATACGCCGACACAACTCACTAGCCGATTCAGCGCTCGCCAGGGCCACCTACCGAATATACTTGCGTCCGCACCGTGCAAATCATCAAATTGTGAGCGATTTTCGTCTTCTGAATCAGCATCGTCGGCCTCAGAGTCCCCGTGTTGACCGGTACCATACGTAACGGACACCCCTGCGTGTAAAAATGGTGTGTATTCACGATCCCTCACTCTGAATCGCCGTGACGCAGCGGTAGATGATGCCATTGCGGCCGTCGCTGCTGCTATCCGGCGTTTTTGTAATGCCTGTGCAGCGAGGCGGGATACGCGCTCGCCCAGTGGCAGACGCGGTACCGTGTTCCGGGAATGGTGACGAAGCGGCGCGGAGATGGATGAGGAGGGTGAATCGGAATCGGACGAGTCGCCCAGCGTGTGGTTCCCGCGCGAACGGCGCAGGCCACTGGTGATCCGCACGCGAGAGTGGAAATGTACGTGAGCGGAAAGTGGGTCTGTTGTTGGCGTCGGCGCCGACGAGGGCGTGGGTTGTGGCTGCTGCTGCTGCTGCTGTGCTGGAGGTGCGGAAGCGTGAGGAACGGGGCTGTGTGAGCGTGAGTGCTCGGGGCCGTCATCGTCGCGATTAGAGCCTTGCTCGTCATCTCCATCGCTATCATGACCATTATCGTCCGAGTCTAGTCGGAGCTGCAGCTGGACGGTGTCCCCTAGAGAGACAGCCGCGATGATGGGTTTAACACAGGTGCCGTCCGTGGGAATGGGAGGTGTAGTATCGGTGTCGGTGTCGGTCATGATCATTGCCTGTGGGGTGGAGTCACGCGCACGTCTGGGAAGATATTGGCTCTGCGCGGTGGTGAATGCATCTGAGGCCCTCTCTCGGCCGTGTCTAGGCAAGGAACAGCTATGCGGGGTCGTGTCGGGGCGCCGGGGCGCGCACGGGCTTTTCACTGGAGAAGGAGAACACGTGTGCACCCCCTTTTACCGCCTATCCATATCATATGCCGCTGCCGTTACCGATAGAACTCGTCGAATACGTCCTCGACCTGGCCGGTGCCTTTCCCGATCTCTCAATTCACTTGTCTCCCCCGTATTCCCTTTCCACAACCGACGTTACCGACCATGACCTCCCCTTGTCCGCCATAAAACTCTCCACAAGCTCTCTATTCTCCCTCGCCCTCGTCTGCAAGCAATGGAACACAATCTGCACCCCCATGCTCTACCGATGTCTCGCCATTGTCGACGACACCGCCGTTGATACGTTATTACGTGCCCTCGAACAGTCACAGATAACGGCGACCACCTCGGGTAGCATGCCTCTCGGATCCCTCACTCGCCACTTGATAATCGCGCTGTCCGATTCTTCTGTGAATGGTAACGAGACCGAACGTCTCCATACAAGAATCGAGCGGCGCTTCGGAAACCTCGGCCAGTTGGCTCGCTGCCTCACCCATCTCGAAATCTTATCCATCTCGATATTCACACAGGATATGTTGGGCCTCCCTCTGCCATATTATGGAAAGAATTTCGCGGCAACGATCATCCAAACCTGTGCACCCTCGCTGCTCAAGTTGCACTTGCATCATGAAGCCCTCGTCCTCTTCAGCCGTCGAGAACTTCGCAAGTTACTGGAGTCCTCCCCTAACCTCATCGCCATCACCGGTGCTGGCGTCGGTGACTGTACTGGTTGCCCAGTCGCCCTTCCGTACCTCCCGAAACTGAAACATCTAGCCGTCAATAGTACGACGGGACACTGTGACCAAATTGGACATGAAGACGACCGAACTCCTCTTCTTGATCACATTCATATTCGACGAGGTCTCATTATGAACCAATGGGTGCACCTACTGTCCGTGCAAGGTGCAAGACTCACATCTATCTCACTCGACCTCCGTTTGTCCCAGGACCCTAAGTACTCTTCCGAATACTTGTCGAAGTTTACCCAATTTTGCCCCAATCTTTCATACCTAGAAATCTGCATCGATAACTGGCTTTCCTTTCCCTGGCTCGAATCGCTCCCACCTGTTGAACGTTTCGGCATATATGTCCAGGCCCGCAATACCAGTGTAGATACTATATGTCAAACACTCGCGACCATACAGTCACCATCTCTCAAGATTGTCCAGCTCATGAACCGAGATGTGTTCGAATGTTTCGCGTCTTCGGATAACGTGGAGAGCGCCTGGAGTCCTTTGGTCGGTCACATATTTCGGGTCGTGGACCGTAATGGACGAGAATTGGGTCCCCCTGGGTGATCGATCAAGGAAGGGAGTTCTATCCCGGTTCAAAACTGATTGCCGTAACATGCATGGCCGACGTGCAATCACTTGCATTTCTTTGTCCACTCTCAACTAATAGAATACCTCCATGGGTTACATTTTCTTTATTCTCAATATTTATCCAACCACATCTTGCATACAACGTACAGAAGACCTTTTATTTGGAGTGGATGGATTCCCCTTTGGGTCACTGTAGCCTTCAGATACATGCGATATGTTATACAACACTTCTCGAGCACCTCGTGCACGGCACGACCTCAAGATGCCCTTTTTCGGGTCCTCTCCTCGACCTTGATATTCATCCAAGACCATTCATCAGTAACGAAGAGAGCTCTTCACGGCCTGGCCATACCGGTCAATCGGTGAGACCACCGGAGTATCTCCTTAACACTCAAAACAACTGCTTAATTATTATCCGTAGTCATTATCCGATCTTCGCCTCCATCACCTTCTCTAGGATCATGAACATTAAGCCTTCATGGAGAGCGAGTTGCAACGCAGCACAGCGCATCGTCTCCACGTCTACCCAGATGCTTCCCCGCCCCGTGCCAGACACCCTACTGATGAAATCACTTGCCGAATGGACGGGCTGATCTTCCCGCTTCATACGTGCGGCATCGGCTCTGACAACAGTCTGGCCGTAACCATGGTAGCGAAGTTGAGGTTATTCGTGCGTGAGAAGAACCAAGGCGCGAATAGGGGTCCGCGAGTACTTCCCCGTGGTTCGCAGCAAGGGATGATGACAAGGAGGAGCAAGGCGAGCAAGCTGTCACCACGATAAGTCTATCGATCCTTGCGTTCGGCCCGCGAATCAACCACGTTGGCGAACATGAACTACTAGAAGTACATACACGCCATTGGTGCCAGGAGCGATTGAACGATCAAACATTGATCTGTCACCTCCACGCCGAAGCGGTGAAGAGCGATCGCGCGACAAAGGCGGAAAGATGTAGGCAAAGACGGTCAGTAAACACACTTCCTCGTTCTTTTACATAGGGGTGGTGATTGCCGCCGGACATGCGCACAGACGATCAGCACGAAGAAAGCGCGCGTTTCATCACGATGCGAACTAGATCATTCGTCGCGTGATGCGTTGGGATGTGATGACTGGCCACTGGCCTACTGTATTAGTGTAGGGATGGTGATGATGCGTAGCTTTGCTGCCGGTATCGCATGAACAACACCCGGGACCCCCCTTACACGTATTTGTTTGTTGTTGAAAGTGTTAGTTTCGAATTGAGACTTTCGTTTACAGTAGCGGTATCCGCCTACGATTCGGAACGAATGAACGCCCAGGCACCAACAGTGAATAAACGTGCACTGGAAAACGACGAGCTTATCTGCCCAAGTGTCATCATGTGACAAACGTCGATGATGCATGATGGGCCGGAGCAGGTAACTGCGAGGAGGACACCGGAATCGGCCACAACGATGATATAGCGGACACGACGTGTTCAGTTTGTAAACTATGACATGGGTGGCATTCCTGACCAACATGGACGGCGATGCAGCGCGAGTTTGTATGGCTCATTGCGCGGTTTCGGCTTAGTTTGGTTTATACTGGCGGAAGGGCCGGCTGGGGGAGTCGGGTCAAGCGATCCATCAGACTAGTTATATCTACTGTATCGGGCAATATTGGGGGCTGTGTGATTCGAACCATCATCGCGCTCGTATATCTACACTATACGTACGTGCACGAGCAGTCACGGTTACAATTAACATCGCATCTCAGTCGTTCTGACAGCCATCAAATTAGGTTGACCAGAACTAAGCAGCGTCAGCAGCGTAAACTTTCTCCAGGAAGGCGTCTCACCTCCTCCGCGGACGAATCCGGGACGTTTGACTTGCCTCCATGTCTCGCTGCTTCGGACGCAGTTATCAGGCCTACCTTGTTTTTTTTCACCTCGTCCCAGAAAGCGGGGTTCCCTGGTTCTTTCATACACTCCGTCTTTAGCTTGCGCAGGATGCTATTTCCAGTCGTTCATAAAATCATGCATCGGACAGTAGAGACGCACACACACCTGTTCCAAGCATCAATTTCGTCTTCCTGCAGGCAAACTTCTCTCAGCTCGTTTAAGCATTCGACCATCTCCGCGTGCCGACGCCCCGCAAATGGACGTAACACCACTTCTTTCACAACCCACCCCAGGTCTTCCACGGCCTTACTAACTACATCCCCCTGGGAAATGTTGTCCTTAAAATCGGCAAGTGGTTTCGCCAGGCCTATGATACGCCCTGGAGGGCGTTGGGGGTCCGTGACTATATCAGGCTCCGGGGAAGGGGTGGGCAACTTTGCGCCCTTCTTGCTAGACGGGACCCAAACGTCATCATCGGACTCGGGCTCCGTTTCGCTATCATCGTCCCCCTTTGTGGGCATCGGGCGCTTGGCAACAGGAGCCGAAGTTTCAGGTTGTGGTCGAGAGTTGGATGCTTCCGGTTGGGATTGGTTTGACGGCGCTATACGATCAAGAAGAAGGATCTCATCGTCGCCATCTTGAGCGCGTGCGTGATCTTTTTTGCGTGGTCGTGCGACTCTCTTCGGGACTGCAGGTACAGTGAGAAATGCTTTTTCCTGGAATTAAACCAGATGAGACCTTTTTTAACCGCAAATGCGGTCTTGCACTGATCAACTGCTTCATTGGCACGTTTCAATACCCTCTTCGGGGGTTCAAGATACTTAGTAAGCTCAGGGTGTGGAGGTGGAAGTGGTTCTGCAACTAGATCATCGACGATTGCACCGTGAAATAAGGCCTGCTTCATGCGATGGATGGCGGGGTTGTACGACAAACGTGTGTCGTACCATGGAGATCGATTCCTGGGTAAGTCCGTAAACGCGTGAAAGGAATGGGTGAGTAAGGGTATCACCCGTCGTCATCCTTCTCTCCTGCCTCCATAAGGTCCATAGCATCCACGAAGCGATCCATCGACTCTATCTGTTCTGCAGTGGGGAGATAAGGGTGTTTTGTGACCCTTTCACCCTTCCTATTTAAGAGGTTTTTGAGAGGCGAGAACGTATACTTCCGGACATCATCAGCAAAAGGCATCTGGCACATACATGTACGTTTCAGCAAGACGCTAAGAGTAATAAAAACAAACGAAGCACACACTTGTACCCAGATAAAGCAGTCGACTTTCTGAAATCGACACGGGGCAAGCACCCCCATCTTTGGGTCTGAGCCTTTCCTTGAAACCCAGCTGGTGATGGCATACATGTTGAGTTTGTACATGGCCACAACGAGCGATGACAGCGCGACTTGATGAGACGGTGAATGAGGATCTCCCCATACGTATTGTACTTCACCCATGGAGTGCTCTCTCCGAAACTGCAGGGTGTCATCATGCAGAAGATGAAGAACGAAGGTGGCCTTACATTGTCTGCGTTGAAGAATCCGCAAATTGATATTCCCATATGCGTGCTCAGCTTTGCAAAGTTTTCATCAGGACACGGCACGTAGCTGCTCCCATATTTAAATCCGCGAACTAGCTGCTCCTTTTCCACCTTTGCGCCGCTCTTCTTCACGTCGTCAACGTCCATGTCCTCCTCATTTCTGTCCTCCTCGTCACCTTGTTCATCGTGCTCAACGTGAAACTCAGTGCGCATTTTAAGTTCTGCCCAGACGGTTTTCCTGGCACCATCTTGAGTTGGCGCCGGATCCACGTCCATTTCGTCTGCAGTGTTACTTTCTCGAGGGGCGAAGCGTTTCCATGATTTTGGGCGTGCGAAAGCTGTGCACTTACTTGTCTTGACTGGAATTTCAAGGGCTTCGAGGGGATTATTTTCCGGGTCGCCGAGACGTAGAATATTACCCATAAGAGTGGAACGAGTTTCTTTCACCTCTGGCTTACTAACTTCGTCCAAGGCGAATGAGAGCGTGCCTGCGATAGAGTTTGGGATAATGGCGGTAAATTTATGGAAGAAGCTTTCGTTTTCGCGCTGGTTGACAAAAATCAGACAACAGCTATCCCTAAATCGCATTATGGTCACCTTGATATGTGATTTTTCCTCTTCGTGAAAATCAATCTCATCGTCATCAAAGTCGACACCACTACGAATGATCAGGGGTATTTGCAGGGAATATGTGGGAAACGTACATGATGGTAATACGGTAGTTGAAGCTACGTAACTTCTTTGCGATTGATTCCCAATTCTCAATTTGTATGGGGCTCTCTCCGTCAGTCAGAAGCACTAATCTGCCTGTCCAGGTTCGCTTCGTTCGGAGGTAATTGCTCAAAGTTTCAGCACCAACAATTAGCGCATCGACGGCTAGACATGACGTGAAGTTTATTGAAGAAATAGAAATAGAAATGACGAACGATCTCCCGACACATCAGACGCTTGGAGGGCGGCAAGCTTTGTTAGAGTGCCCGCATTTGGCTGAGCAATCGGAATGAACTCTGTGACATGATCATAACCCCCATCTGTTCGGTTGACAATGTTAACCGTTTCTTCTCGAGGATTTATTCATCAGTATTTCCGTCCACTTGACCCGACTACGTACCCTCAGTCCCAAAAAGAACGACGCCGCATTGGTCTGTTTTTCTGCCGTTGAAGATCTAGAAAGCGTTCAACCAAATTGGAGACAGCACAGATAACCCTAAGCAAACCATTTCTTGTATCTTCATCATAGCAAACTGTAGTGACCACTGGAGATGGGTGACTTGTTTGATGCGCGGTTCACCATTTGGAGATGGGAGTTTCAGTGTACGCATCGCACCCATACTCGGGGACACGTCCACGAGGAACACGGTAGCAGTTGACTTGCGAGTATTAGCATACATGTGTGTATATCTGCGAGAGCACTTACACCCGCTCCTGACGGCATGATCGTTTGGCAGGCGTGAATCGCGGTGCTGTGGATTGTGACGCGACGTGGTCACGTGATGAGTCGGAGAATGAAAATGGGTGGCTGAGTGCTGCGTGGCGGGAGGAGAGAACAGCAGACAGACGAAAACCGAGAAGGGTCCCGAACGGCGCGGCTAGAAACACTGACGCGCGACAGTTCGTGAATGACAAATGGCGACTCCCAATCTCGCCCATCACAACCAACTTCAGCTTCTCAATCAACAGCGTCATCAGAATCCAGCCTATGCAAAGGAGAGAGTTCAGGCAATCATCCATGTTAACCCTTTTCCCTTCCCTTTACGCATATACTTCATCTCACATGACATTTCAGCGTGCAAACGTCCTCCGCTCTCAGGGTTTTACCCCGGATAATAATCCAGAGCTCCAGAATCTCCTACGTTTCATCTCCAACCTTCAAACCCAGCAAGCCCAGCAAAACGGTATGTTCCCATTCACGCTCCATATTCTCCTTCGTTAGCTCAATTTCAATCTACACAGCCCGCCTCATACCTCAAGAGCATCCAAATTCCGATCCATCTCTTGTTGTAAATGGCCACCCTTCCGTCCCACAGCAGGCACAACCCACCTTGAACGGAACGACGGTCTCCCCCCAGAGTTCTCTTGGTTCTGGTTCCTTCCCGACGAATCCTCCTCATCCTGGGCCTTCCACCACCCCAGTCTCGTTCACGCTGGAACAGATAAACGTCCTCCGCGCACAAATCCATGCATTTAAGACTTTGCAACGCGGTCAACCGGTTTCTGCAGAAATCCAGAATATCATCCGTCCTCCGCAGTCTAATAACCCAGAACTTGAGAAGCTACTGCCCGCTCAACTTGCCGCAAAGGTTGTTGACAATACTCTCAAGGTACAGAAAGCTTCCAGTGAAGTCCCTTCAACACCTGCGGCGCCTGAAACCCCAGCCACTCCGGTAAATCAAGATGCTGCAGTTGGGCTTGAAGGGACCTCCCAACTAGACGATGTCTCGAAAGCCATTGGGCAGGATGTGGATCCCGACGCCCCCCTTTACCCCTACAATGCCTATCTCCATCCTTTCACCCACCTGAAGTTTGTTGGTACCCCTCCCGAAGCCTATGCCACTCGGCTTCAGCGGCTTCTCGTACCTTCTATCATGCCTTTAGGTCTTGACCCACATCAGCTTATCAACGAGCGCCGACGTTTTGTCGAGGCACGGATTCAGCAGAGGATCCGAGAGTTGGAAGCTATGCCCTCTACTATAGGCGATGGAGGACTTGAGCCCATTATCGATGACGAGAGTAAGGAGAATGTCGTCAAGCTTGAACATGGGGCTTCCCATAAGGCCGTCAATCTCGATTACGTCCACCCACCCACCACCGCGCATGGCAAGCTTCGTGCCGTGATTGAACTAAGATCACTTCGTGTTCTAGACAAACAGCGAGCGATGCGAGCTGTGGTTGCCGAACGTCTTACACATGGTTCCTTGCTCCCACTCAACCGCTCGGATTTCCGTCGTGTGCGCAAGCCTGCAATACGTGATACCCACATGACCGAGAATCTCGAGCGCAAGCAGCGCGTTGATCGCGAGCGGCGCGCGAAGCAAAAGCACGTCGAACAACTCAGCATCATCTGCGCTCATGGCCGTGACGTGCTTTCCGTGAATCGCACTGCACAGGACCGCGTCATCCGCCTCGGCAAAGCCGTCCTCTCATTCCACACTCATGCCGAACGCGAAGAGCAGAAGCGTATCGAGCGCATTTCTAAGGAGCGTCTCAAGGCCCTCAAAGCAGATGATGAAGAAGCTTATATGAAACTTATCGACACCGCCAAGGACACACGCATCACCCACTTGTTGAAGCAGACGGACACTTACCTTGACTCACTTGCGCAAGCAGTCCTTGCCCAGCAGAGTGAGTACCCCATCGATATTGTGGAAGAGGCGACTAGTGAAGAGACCTTTGGTGGTCACAAGTCGTTCGATGACCCACAAGAAGATAAGGGCAAGATTGATTATTATGCCGTCGCGCACAGGATCAAGGAGAAGGTCGCCAAGCAACCGTCTCTCTTGATCGGCGGTACTCTCAAGGATTACCAGTTGAAGGGCTTGCAATGGATGGTTAGCCTGTACAACAACAGACTGAACGGTATCCTTGCAGACGAAATGGTGAACATCGCCTATTCTGTGGTTACTTGCCAGAGCTAATACAGTTGCTCCTAGGGTCTTGGTAAAACCATCCAAACTATTTCTCTCGTCTCGTTCCTCATCGAGTCGAAGAAGCAAAAGGGCCCCTACCTAGTTGTCGTCCCATTGTCTACAATGACTAACTGGTCCGGGGAGTTTGCCAAGTGGGCTCCGGGAGTAAAAGTTATTGCTTACAAGGGCAATCCAATGCAACGCCGGGCTCTTCAGACTGAGCTCAGGGTTAATCAGTTCCAAGTCTTGCTCACGACCTATGAATATATCATCAAGGACCGACCTATCCTGAGCAAGATGAAATGGATTCACATGATAATCGGTAAGGGTTATCTTTTACCATAAAAGCACGAATCTGACTTCGCTATAGATGAGGGCCATCGTATGAAGAACACCCAGTCCAAGCTCGCACAGACGCTCACCACATACTATCACTCGCGCTATCGCCTCATCCTCACGGGTACTCCCCTACAGAACAACCTTCCTGAGCTCTGGTCGCTGCTCAACTTTGTGCTCCCTAAGGTCTTCAATTCCGTCAAGTCTTTCGATGAGTGGTTTAACACTCCCTTTGCCAACTCGGGCACACCTGATAAGATCGAACTGAACGAAGAAGAGGCACTGCTCATTATCCGGCGTCTTCACAAGGTGCTACGACCCTTTTTACTGCGACGCCTGAAGAAGGACGTCGAGTCCGAGTTACCTGATAAAGTCGAGAAAGTGGTCAAGGTGAAGATGAGTGCGCTGCAGGCCCAATTGTACAAGCAAATGAAGAAGTACAAAATGATCGCAGATGGGAACGACAAACCTGGGTATGTACTACGGTGCTTCAGTCGCACTTGGAGATTTCCTCACTCGCCACATGCCTCATTTAAAGGAAAACGGGCGGTGTCAAAGGCCTGAGCAACGAGCTCATGCAGCTTCGCAAGATCTGTCAGCACCCATTCTTGTTCGAGAGTGTCGAGGACAAGATCAACCCTGCCGGTCTCATCGACGACAAGCTCATTCGTACCTCTGGTAAAATTGAGTTGCTTTCTCGGGTTCTTCGCAAGTTCTTTGCAACTGGCCACAGAGTATGCACTTCCAACTGCACATCGATGCGCCCAGTGGCTAATCACCGGCTAGGTTCTCATCTTTTTCCAAATGACGAAGGTCATGGACATCATGGAGGACTTCCTCAAAATGATGGGATGGAAGTACTTGCGTCTAGATGGTGGTACAAAGACCGAAGAACGTGCAGGCCATGTACAACAATTCAACGCGAAAGACTCGGATATTATGGTCTTCATTCTTTCCACTAGGGCTGGTGGTCTCGGTCTGAACTTACAGACTGCCGACACGGTTATTATATTCGACTCAGATTGGAATCCCCATGCCGATCTGCAAGCCCAGGATCGTGCACATCGTATAGGTCAGACCAAATCGGTTCGAATCTTGCGCTTCATTACAGAAAAGAGCGTGGAGGAGGCCATGTACGCCCGTGCACGATATAAACTGGATATCGACGACAAAGTCATCCAGGCCGGTCGCTTTGATAACAAGTCGACGCAGGAAGAGCAAGAAGAGTTTCTGCGCTCCATCCTCGAAGCTGACCAAGAAGAGGAGAACGAGGAAGCTGGCGACATGAATGATGATGAGATTAACGAGATCATCGCGCGCTCAGACGAGGAAGCTCGTCTCTTCTCCGAGATGGATATACAGCGCGAACGTGATGCAGTTGCGAGCTGGAAAGCAGCCGGAAATCGCGGCAAACCTCCACCACCACTCGTCGCACTTGAGGAGTTGCCGGATTGCTATCGCACGGATGAGCCATTTGAGGTGAAGGATGATATCGAAGAAGCCGAAGGCCGCGGTCATCGTCGTCGCGCGGTCATCAACTACAATGATGGTCTTAGCGATGACCAGTGGGCGATGGTGCGTACTCCACTGTTGTTTCTTCAACTACCACTTACATTGATTGATGTCTTTAGGCGTTGGAAGAAGGCGAAGATATCCAGCAGCTCTCCGAGCAGGCACGGCTCAAGCAAGCACGAAGAGTAGCCAAGCTTGAATCTGGCACTGGTACACCCATGTCTGAAGGTGGCCGGGGTCGTGGGCGCAAGGGTAAAGCCAGAGTGAATGAGGGAGACTTCGAGCCCGCGAACGGCAAACGGAAGCGCGGCATGAATAACAAGTCGATGTCTGTCACCCCCTCTGTGATGGATGACGAGGAGGATGATCGTGACATGGTGTGTCGGTTTGTCTCTGATCATGAATTGTCTTTTTTCCTGACAATAGTGAAGAAACGACGGAAAGTCAAGACCGCTGAATTGCCAACGGCTGTCAAAGAGCGCATGAAAAAGGCATTCAATGAGTGCTACAAAGCGATCATGAATTGCACCGATGAAAACGGCCGCAAACGCTGCGATCTCTTCCGCGAACCACCAGACAAGCGCGAATACCCAGACTACTACCGCATCATCGCCTTGCCCATCGCGCTCTCGCACATACGAAAGCGTATCAACTCGCACCAGTACAAGACCGTGACGACCTTCCGCGACGACGTGCGGTTGATGTTCACCAACGCGCGGACATACAACCAAGAAGGCTCCTGGGTCTATGTCGACGCGGTCGAGATGGAGAAGGTGTTTGACGCTGCGTATGCACGGCATGTGACGAACTCGGGGCTACCAGGCACGGATACTTCGTTATCTGTCGCGGGTGGAGGCGGTCTGGATGAGGCGTTGACGCCGATGGACGAGGATCGCGAGGAGGGCCGGCCGCCACCAAAGTCGAAGAGCGGACGGAAACAGATCGTCAGCGATGACGAATACCTCACGCCCAGCGACGACGACTGAAGCGACCTGATGTGGACCTATGTCATCTGCTTATCGCCTGTCACCATTCCACCCATATATTTTCGTTGACTTTTCTGGGGTCAGGATCTCGGTCTCGTGGGCTCTTCTTTCAATTTCTTCTTCGCTTTTATGCATACAATCTGCTAAACTACTTGTAGTAGAATCACATTTTTTTTGTATTTGTTTATTTGCTGTATAGAATCGGTCATATTCGAGTTTGGAATCCTACACCTAATGGTAGTGGTAAAGTACACCTAAACACACAAATGAGCGGACTCTTTGAACCTTCGTTCCAGCTGAGGGATCCCAACATGGTCGTCCACGCGGTCGTCACGACGAATAATAGATAGATACAGCGGCAGACTTGTGACCAAAGAAAACAACAGAACGTTCTGGCTGCGGTACTTTAACTCTACGATTCTCAAATCCAAGGATGGCTCAATGTCAAGCCTCTTGTACGTAGTTACCTATGAAGCGAGGCATCGTCAGTGTCAGACACCCTGGCCGACAAAGATGTCCAGAATAGAGCGAGGAGAGTGGTCACACACCAGGGAACACGCCCGTTCGTCCGTCCAGGCGACCAGTCCACCAGTCCTCGGCGCTCCCAGTGCGCTCAACAAGTTCGATACGATCGCCAACTTTGAAATCAAGGTCGCCCTCGGCCTGCGCAGAAAAGTCGTATAGCGCCACGACGTAGTTCACCGGCGCAGGCTTGGGCTTGACAGGCGGTGGCGGTGGCGGTGCGCGCTTTATTGATGCTGCTGATGCCACCGACGCCCTGGACGCGGTGGACTGGGCAGAGGAGTATGGAGGGGGCGGTGGTTCGTAGGAGGAAGCTGCAATGGCGGCCTTCGCGGAGCCGAAAGGGGCGGGTGGGGGAGGAGGGGCCTTCTTGGACAAGGTGGACGTCGATGCTGTCGACGGTGAGCGGCCGACGGGGATCGACCCAGGGCTACCCGATTGTCGGTGCTGAGCGACAAGTTTGGCTGAGGAGCGAAGGGGAGAATTAGATCACAATGTAGGTGGAGCGTGGAAGGTGCTAGCTACTTACACGTGGAAATGAAACGCTGGGTAATGCTGAGCGCCTCGATGACCGCGGCCGAATCGCCACGTTTTTCCTCGAATTCCGCAGCAATCTGCGAAGCGGGCACAGCGATTGTATACTTGCCTTCCGAGAATTCGTTGACCTTGTCGAGGATCATGTAGAAGATATTGAGCCTGTAATCGAAAACGTCATCGGGGATGGTGATAGTGTGAAGGTAAAGTCGCACATACTGCATGTAGAAAAATGAATGAAAGAGGGGATTGATGAAACGAGTTGTGAGCATCATGAATCGAGGCAAATCTTGCTTCATGGCGTTGTTAAGATTCTCGTAGTCATTAGTAGCAATCTCGAAATCTTGCTCTAACTGCACCAGGGTCAACCAACAATAGCGATAATCGAGTCACACAGGAAGGAATCACCCTATAGAGGTTCTTCTCGTCATTGAGGGACTTCTCCTTCTTATCCCTCAGCTTTGTCAACGAGTTGTTGAAGCGGTCATAGTCTACTAACTGAAGATAGCGATGTCAAGGTGACTAGGAGAGTACATCTCGCAAGATGCAGTAATCGCTTACTTTATGATCTCGCTTCGTGATCGTCTTCCTAATAGCCTTCATAACGCCCTGGAGTTCCTTCACGGGTCCCACAACGCGACTCTCGATCAGTTCAAGTTCGGGGCTGATAGCTGCACGCAGCTCATCCAAAGCAGCGTGATATGCTTCGACGTTCTGGATCGTATGTGCCGCTTGAGGGAACTTCCCGAGGAGGTCATACTCGGAAGCGATTGGATGAAACAGGACGGAGAAATGCTGCGCGAGGCCGCCTCCGGCAGTGAAGAGCGCTGGCAAGAGAGACATGGTAAGGGATGCTATTCGAGACAGAGGAGATAATAGGACACATGCTGTTCACGGCATCGGTAAATGTCTTGGTATCCTTCAGAAAACTCGTCGCGGCGGCTTCGAGGACGGCAAAGTTACGTTGATAGTCGTCGAACTCTGGATCAGCGGACTCTGGCGATGGGGGAGGATTGAGGGGAAGGAATCGTCAGAGACTAAGAGTGCTCACTCTTGGACATGCCGACCTTGGAGGTCACCATGTGCGGTGTCCTATGAAACGCGCCTCTCCATTAGGGACAATCGTGAGGTGGACATGGAACAGTAGAAATACCGCTTGATGGCCTTTGTAATTCCCTTCATGACTTACAGAGGATCCGGGGAGGCTTTGGCTCAGGAGGCGGCGGAGGCGAAAGGTGCGCAGCGGCGATGATATAAGCCAGATCAGTCTTAGCCATAGCCACGATGCCTATCAATCAGCCCTCGAACCAGATCAAGTGTGTATCATATACACCATACGAGCAACTCTCTGATCCCCCGATCTCATAGATTGACAAATGTATCCATAGTACGCCTAAAGAAGGCCGGAAAGAGATACGAGGTAGGTGTGTTTGTTTCCCCACAAACGCATATGCGCTTACCAAACCACGCAACACCCTAAGATCGCCTGTTATAAAAACAAAGTCCAGGAGTGGAGAAATGGGGTGTACGTATCTCCATATAGTGTAATCTTCGCTCGAGCCGATCCCCACGCTGAACAGGCATATCATATCAGGGAAAAAGATCTAGACGATGTCCTACAGATCTCCAACGTCTTCATGAACGTCTCAAAGGGAGAAGTGGCAAAATCCAACGACCTCAAAAAATCCTTCGGCACCGACGACAGAAACACGATCGCTCGAGAGGTTGGTGGCATCCTCCTCCCTCCCTTATGACAGAGCCCTAACCGTTTTTTAATTATAGATCCTCAGTAAGGGTGAGGTTCAGGTCGGCGAAAAGGAGCGAGAACACGACACGGCGGCCGTCCGACGCGAAATCGCTACTCTAGTCGCCGAGAAGTGCGTAGATCCAGCTACGCAGACCTCTTACTCTGTCAGCATCATCGAGAAAGCGATGACAGAAGCAGGATACTCTGTGCGCGCAAACAAAAATGCGAAAAGTCAGGTTAGTTAGAACCAAAAAATTCGTCCCATGTCCATTTCCCATCTCTATGTTGTACGTGATTATACTAATGCATACATGGCACTTTCGCGTCGTCTTTAGGTGTCCGAGTGCATCAAGGCGCTTCAATCGGACTCTACGCTTCCCATCCAGCGTGCCAAAATGCGTATTCGTGTCGTCGTCCCTGCCGCTAATATTGATGATTTGCGTGAGAGGCTCCTCGAAGGCGTAGACAAGCTCGAGCACGAAGAAAAAGGAGAGGAATGGTCGGGGGTTCGTAAACAGTAATATATTCTTCTCCATTCGGAGTTCTCACGGTTCCTATAGACGATGCTAATCGATCCAGGGCAGTTTCGGGTTATCTCCGAGCTGCTTAATAAAACGGTGAAGGGCAAGGGTCGCGTGGAGACATTAACTTTTAATACTAGTGCAACGAGTGGCAGTTGAAGGGCAAAATGTCTAATATTGTGTGTATGTTGTGAGAGCCATATAAAATGTATTGAAGTATTTCATCAGAGTGGATGGTCAGAAATATACTACTATAGAGATAATGCGCGGGAATGATAATAATAGAGAAGGAAATTGCATAGCCAAAGACTTGTACAGTAGTGACATAGATGCTGTGATCGGTATATTGCAATTGAACTTGAGATGAGAACGGGGAGATGCAAATTCGAAAAATAGACTAGATGAAAAGAAAAAGGTCAAAGTGATATAAGATGCATGAGGGAAGCAGGCTACCAACAAGGGAGGTCGTCATCGTCCAATGGAGCCCACTATCAATGTCCGACAGAAAAGAGAAATTAGCGCATGGCCAGTGGCGTTATAGCCACATCCTCCACATAGCGCCTCGCGGCGGCGTCCTCTGGCTTGATACTGGGCCGCTTGGACATCCGCATGTCGCCCCTCTTGTCTTCCTTGGGCAACTCCGTAGGTGACGCACGGCGCTTGCCCTTGATTGGCGACACCTCCATGTACGACTTGCTCCCTTCACTGCTCGCGATGCTACAAGCGCCTTCAGCACTCATGATTGCGTCGGCAGCCCATTCGATGCTTCCACTTTCGCTCGAAGCAGCTTGCCCTGTCGAGTCGATGGGGAAGCGTTCCGAAACGGACTTTGAAAGCTCCTCCAGTTCGTTGTCCTTCCACGCTTTGCCGGAAACCGTGCGTTCCTCATCGACCAACATCAACACGCCCTCGATCACTGCACGATGCACGAAAACGTATTGGCGCAAGCTCTGACATAAGCTCATGCGCTGCTCCCGCATGTCCTCGATAACGCGGTGGATTGGCTCATCGAGCGTCGACAGCAATACAGGACTGTGGCGATTGTCGTGCAGTGGCCGCGGTCTAGTATAGTCGAACGCAGGTGGTGAGTGATGATCCGACTGGGACTGGGACTGTGAATAGTAAGGATCTGGAGGTGAATCCTCATTGGCTGGCGGCGATTCACTACTCTTCGATCCAGGCTTTCTTGGCAAAACTGCCAAGGGCAACCGCAGACTCCTCAAGTCAGCCTTGGATTCGGATGATAAATCCATGAGAGAGGGATCGGTTGGCAAAGTCTCGGGAGAGCCACTCTTCGTGTCTGATGAAAGAAGAGACGAAGCACCCGTAGAACGTCCGCGAGAGGAGTCCGAAACATTTTCGGTGTCTAGAGGTACGGAGGACCCGGAAGCACGCTTCGCGATGGGTTGCGCTATTTCTGTAACCACGACATGCCGCTGAGTCGGTGCCGCGGAAGACGCTGGAGGTGATGCGGAGCTCAATGCAGCGTTCAGTGAACCTGAGGTAGGAGAGGATAACGTCCGAATGGGAAGATTTGCGCCAACAGCGCTGGCAAAGCTGTTGATTTTGTGATGCGGACGTGATGCAGCATTTGCATTGAGGCCGGAAGGAGAGAGACTACTGATTGCGGAAAGAGGGAGGCTAAATGCTGAGATGTCGGAACGCGAGGAATCTCCAGATGGCGACAACGAGCGGGACAAAGCTGGTGGGACGGCTGATTTGACCGACTCCCCGGAAGGAACAGAGGGTCTAGATTCATGGGCCGAGGACGACGAGGGAGAAGAAAGCGGTTCCGATTGCTGGGTCCTAGGATTCCAGGTTTGCAGCTTGTTCCGGGTGACGGAGGCAGCCCATGGAGATATTGCGGAAAAACTTGTTACATCGTCGTGCTCCTTCCCTGACGGAACGGATGG
>WNFO01001905.1_pt1 | contig 20852 bp, 13 predicted proteins | sample 5400251 | NCBI WGS metagenome assembly WNFO01 (sample SAMN13153354, study PRJNA577476) | soil metagenome | isolation source: 100 cm saprolite under Madrone tree | place: USA:California | collected 2016-06-14
GGTTAATGCCGTCGCCGTGGACCCAAATGATGGCCGGGTGCTTCTTGCTGCGATCGAGATTCTTGGGGACAAAGAGCCAGCCCGGCACCGGTTTACCATCCGGGCCGGGATAGGTGACGAACTGCGGCTCGACGAATGCTGAGTGGTCGATTCCGGCGGGCATGGAATTCGTGAGACGCACCGGCTTAGCCCCCGTGGAAGCATCGGCCACCAACAGGTCAGCGGAATTTTGCGTGTCGGTGTGCTGGTAGACAAGCCTCTTGTCATCCGGAGACCAGCGCGGCGCGACGTTCGTGCCGCGGCCGGTCGTCACGTAGGTGACGCTGGCGTGCGCAGGATCGCTACCGACCGCGGCGATGCCGACCCGGCGGTCGCCCGCATGATCCGGTTCGTTGGCGTCAAAAGCAATCCGTGTGCTGTCATGCGACCATGTGGGTCGCCAGGTTTCGAAATGCCCTTTCGTGATTTGCACGGCGTTGCCGCCTGCAGCCGGAATCACGTACAGATGATCCCAGCCATCCAGATCGGTGAGGAAGGAAATCCATTTGCCATCGGGGGAGGGCTTGGGCTTGGCTTCCGCTTCCCAATCAGGAAGGCTCCAGAACTTATCTTCGTTGTCTTCGTGGATGGCCTGGGGTGCGCCCCCGCTGGCGCGGGCTAGGAAGATCGTGCGCGTCTTGAAGCTGTTCGACTGCCGGTCATAAGTCAGGTGTGCGGAGTCTGTCCACGCCAAGCCGTTATATTCTCCCGGCGTGTCGATGATCGCGGATTTGCCTCCGACCGCAGGCACCACATACAGCTGGCCAGGGGCGTATTCGAATACTGCGTAGATCAGCTTCTCGCCAGAATAGGACGGCGATTCATCGTGGCGAATGATCTTGCTGCCTCCAATGTAGGCGATCTGCGAGCCATCCGGCGACCACAGGAGGCTGAAGATGCTCTCGTCATCGTGAGCGATTTTGGATTCGGAGCCGTCGCTCATAGAACGAATAATCAGGTCGCCGCCGCGCTGCACTTCACCCGCGCTTCCGGCGCGGACAAACGCCAGTCGAGTGCCATTGGGGGATAGCGAGAACTCGACCTCGGCAGCCGGCGTGGTCCAGACCGCCCGCGCGCCTCCGCCATTGGCCGCCACCTGCCACAAATCAGCCCCGCGAGAAAAATAGACTGTGCTGCCATCTTTACTCCAGAAAACGTCGGTGACTTTGCCGTCGGGGAAAGAAGTGAGTGCGACCGGAGCGCCGCTGCCGCCGGCGTTGACCAGATACAGATTCACGATGTCGGCGCGGTCCCAAAGAAACACGATCCGCTTGCCATCCGGTGACCAAACCGGGTTTGACGGATGCTTGATGTCAATCAGGTTCTCAATGGTGAGAGGATGTGCGGTTGGAGTCTGGGCCGCACTCATTCCCGCGCACAGCAAGCACGCCAATATAGCGCACCCATGCCACAGTCTTAATCTGAACATGACGCCCCCAAGAATGAAAAAGGCGGATGGAATCTTGACATCCGCCTCACACCGATCGGCCCGCAATGAAAGACCGCAAGCGCTAGAAGTTCACCTTAAGACCAAACCTTGCCAGGAAAGGGTTGATGGTGTTGAACGGGCGCAAGTAGTTCCCACCAAACGTTTGGGCCCGGGAAGTGACGGTCTGTGCGTTCGTCAAGTTGAACAGGTCAACCATGGGCTCAACGTGGATGCGATCCCGGAACACGAATTCGCGCGCAAAGCGTATGTTCAGCAGGTTCACACTGGGTAGGCGCAGCGTGCCCGCAGGCTGCAGGATGACCGTCGTTGAAAACTGCTGAAGCTCCGGGCCCGAAAAAACCTCTAGCGGCTGGAACGGAAAACCGGTGTAGTGTTGGAAATTCACGCTGGATTTGAACTTCCAGGGCAACTCATAGCTGCTATCTACCTTGAAGACATAGGTTGCGTCGTTGTTGAGGTAGTTGTTGTGGCGATTGATGTCGCGGTTGGGATCGTTAAAGTCGTCGCCAAAAATGGCATCATCGGATGCGCCAGGGCAGCAAAATACGCCCTTCTGCCGCTGGATGGTGAATCCGGCCAGCAACTGCCAACGGTGAGACATGCGCTTGATGGCGTCAAACTCGATGCCATGATAGTGGTTGTCGTCCAGTTCCGGAATGTTGGTCAGCAAAATGTTGGGTGCTGGAGGGGCGGTATTGAGTGTGAACAACGTGATGGGCTGGCCCGTAACACCGTTAACGATCGGCGCCCCGTTCAGAGTTGAGATGGGTGAGTAATCCGATTTCGGCTGGGCCAGATTCCTGAGGCCAACTAGGTTTTTCTTTGTCCGGTAGTAGTACGCAGCGCTGACGCTCAAGTCCCCCCACAACTGTTTCTCAAAGGTAGCGCTGACCTCGTCCGAATAGGGGCGGCTCAACTTGGGATCAATGTGGGTGCTGACGCCGCCGGATGCGGAAATAAAGTTTGCCGGGTCCTTCCATTCACTGACCTGCGGGATACCATCTCCGTTCGTGTCTTTCCAACTGTATGTTCGAGTGGCTAACCCGACGGGATTCACCTGGTCAACCAGGCCAGTGCCCTCCATTTTGTAGTAGCGACCGTAACCGATTCGCAAGACAGAAGTACCCTTGCCCGTAAGGTCGACCGCCAGGCCCAGGCGCGGCGAGATGGTGTTCCAGGAGATCAGGTTACCCGAGGCAGGGACCGTGGTCGGTGGGAACAAATCCGGGAAAGTCAGATTGGGGTCGCTGACCTCCTTTGGGTAAAAGCTGGTAAATCGATCGTAACGTAAACCCAGATTCAAGGTGAAGCGCCGTTTGAGCGTCCATGCGTCCTGCAAATAGGCACTGGTGTCGTGAAAATATGTTTTAAAGCTGACCGGCGTGCCGTACGCGACGACCTGGAACGGCACGCCACTCTTGTATTGCGCGTTAATGCCCTGATTAACGTTGTAAATCGATGGGTTGTAGTTGTCGCCCAATTCAAAACCAAACTTGAAGTTGTGAGTACCCGCCAGAGAGCCCTTGTAATAGGAAGCGCCAGCCGAGAATTTGAGCACCCATGCAGGATTGACGAAGGATTGCGGAGCGGCTCCGGTTTCGGTTGAAAGGTCTACATCCTGCCGTGTGAAGTCGTTAGGCCCGACCGTCGGCTGGTAGCCCAGCGGGAATACCTCCTTGTTATATCCCGCACGGACGTCGAGCAGAAAATTGTTTGAAATCTGGCTGGTCCAGAGCGCCTGCAAAATGTAGGCAGGCTCGATCTGTAACCAGCTTGCTTCCTTGCTGACGAACGCGTAAGTCGTGTCCCGTCGGAAAAAGCGGTTCTGCGAATTATAAAGCCAGACCAAACCGACGCGGTTCTTCTGCCCGAGCTGCCAGTCGCTCCGTAGAGCCGTATTGGTCTGGTGGTTGATGTCCGGCGCGGGGTTGCCGGCCTGATCTACCACCGAAAGGATGCTCAGGTCGACGTCGTAACGTCGATACGATCCATATAGCCACCACTTGTCTTTGACGATCGGACCGCCAAGGCCAATGGTGGTGTCGCGATCCAGAAAAATCGGGGAGGCTGCCGGCACAGGTGCCCCACTGAAGGTGGGTGCGCTCGGGCTGGCCTGGGTGGCCGCAGTCGCATAGTACATGGCGGCCTGTCCGTGCAGGGTGTTCGATCCCGACTTGGTCACCATATTCATGTACACGCCACCGATGGAAACCGACGACGGAGCGTTATCCGCCACCACCTGGAATTCTTCAAACGAGTCGTGATCGGTGTAAAACTGGGTATAGCCGCCGTTCGCACCCGGCCAGTTCAGGTCGAGACCGTTGAAACTGAAAACCTGTTCAGCGGGTGTGCTGCCGTGCACCTGCATGGCAGACTGCTGCATGCTCTGATTGCCGCCGACGTCGAACGTAGTTGAAGTTACGCCCGGCATCTGTGCAACGGTGGACCACGGGTCGCGACCGGCAGGAATGTCCTGCAGCAACTGCTGGGTGAAGGTTGTCGCGGTTTGGATGGTTTGGACGTCCACCACGGGCTCTCCCATGACCGTGACGGTTTGCTGCACCTGGCCCACCTGAAGGCGGGAATTCACTGTGGCCGTGAAACCTGCGTTGATCACGATGCCGGTCTGGCGCAAAGTCTGAAAGCCCTGCGCTGAAGTGGTCAGCTCATAGGTCCCGGGCGGCAGAAGATCGAACAGGTAGCTGCCATCAGCCTGGGCGGGCGAGGTGCGATCCGCCATTAACGCGGCCCCTTTGACTGTAATGGATGCGTTAGCGACGGATGCACCCGAAGCATCCGTGACCACACCCGCGATCTTACCTGTGGTGGAAACTTGAGCTTGAAGCACGCTCGAGCACGCGACGGCCAACCACACCGCCAAAGAAATTCTGAACCCAAGCCGTGTCACAAAAGGCCAGTAGCTGCACGTCATCGGAACCCCCTCCGAACCGGCAAAACTGTCTTTCGAGAATCGGATACTTTATACAGTAGGTTTGAATATACTTGTCAAGACAAAAACAGATCTCCACGAAACCCCTTGCAACTATCCGTGTTTACAGCAGGTTAACTGGCCCGTGAAGCCAATACGGGTACGTTCGCTTCGCGTGTCACACGCCCGTCGATCATGCGCCAGATGCCCAGAGGATTCGCGTCCTTCAGTTCCTCCGGCAACACCTCGTCCGGGAAAGATTGATAGCAGACCGGGCGCGCGAAACGAAGAATGGCCAGGCTCCCAACGGAGGTAGTCCGACCATCCGAAGTTGCCGGGTAGGGGCCACCATGCACCATCGCGTCACTTACTTCAACTCCAGTTGGAAAACCATTGAACACGAGACGCCCGACTTTGTGTTCCAGAATCCCGACCAAATCGGCGTACTCGCGCAAATCCTGTTCCGTGCCGAGGATGGTCGCGGTCAGATGTCCTTCCAGTCCGCGCGCAATTTCCAGCAACTGCTCTCGACTCGAGTTCTGGACGAGGAGGGTTGTCGGACCGAAGATTTCGCCGTCGAGTCCCGAACTCGCCAAGAACGACCTCGCATCCGTTTCAAAAACGACTGCGCCGACGGGAAGTCCTGCGCCAGCGCCCGCGTTTACCGCCTCGGCGACAGGCTTCACCGTGGCTTGTTTCTTGCGCCCCGCGATGGCGGATAAATAAGACGACCGGATACCCGGGGTCAACAAGCGGAATTCTGCCGATCCCGACACCAACTCCTGCAACTTCTTCCCGAAGCTGTGGGCGGCAGAGTCGGCCGGCAGGAAGACCATCCCTGGCTTGGTGCAAAACTGTCCGGCGCCCAAAGTGAATGAAGCGAACAATCCGGACGCGAGGCTATCGCCGCGCTCTCGCAGCGCACCCGGAAGCACAAACACCGGGTTCGTGCTGCTCATTTCGGCGAAGACAGGGATCGGCTCCGGACGCGCGGCTGCCAGATCCATCAATGCTTTTCCGCCTCCATGCGATCCCGTGAAGGCCACGGCCTTCACTCGAGGATGTTTTGCCAGTGCAATCCCGATCTGCATGCCTCCGTCGAACAACAGGGAGAAGACACCTTCGGGCAGACCACTCTCACGCACGCTTGCCCGGATGGCCAGTCCCACCAGTTCGCTGGTGCCAGGATGCGCAGGGTGGGCCTTGACGATCACCGGATTCCCTGCCGCCAGCGCGGAGGCTGTATCTCCTCCAGCGACTGAAAACGCAAGCGGGAAGTTGCTGGCGCCAAACACTGCAACCGGCCCGAGTGGACGCAGCATGGAGCGAATATCGGGTCTGGGAGCGGGCTTGCGGTCAGGTTGAGCCCGGTCAATGCGGGCCCCGGTCCACGAGCCTTCCTCCACTACCTGCGCAAAAAGACGAAGCTGGCCGCACGTACGCCCCGTCTCCCCTTGCAGGCGTGGCGTGGGTAAGGCTGTTTCCAGGTGCGCCCGTTCGACCAAATCCTCGGTGAGGGCTTCGATGTTGGCCGCGATCTTGCGAAGGAACGCGCCTCTTTCCCGTCCCGATACGCGCCCGTAAATCGTGGACGCCTGAAACGCAAGCTGTGCCGCCAACTCAACTTCCGCGGGAGTGGCGCCCGAATAACCTGGCTCTAGTGGTTGTCCACTGGCCGGACCGATTCCGTAGAAGTGTTCTGACGCCTCGACGCCTTCCCGAAAACCGATGATTGATCGCCCCAGTAATTTCGCCATATTCTCCAGACTACTTTGCGTTGGGCAATGCGTAAACACCCACAGGTTGCGGGCGTGTGCGCAGCGCGCCCCGAATAACTTTTCGCGCTTGTTCCAGCTCTTGACCGACCAGTTCCAGGCGCGGCGGACGCACCCGCGTGTTGCCCATTCCAACCTCAGCCTGCACCAGCTTGATGAGTTGCACGAAGTTGTAAACCGTGTCCATACGAAGCAATGGGAGGAACCAGCGGTACAGCTCGAAAGCTTTGTCGGCCTCTCCCTGAATTCCAAGGTTCAGGAGATCAACGGACTCGCGGGGCAGCGCGTTGGTCAGGCCGGCGACCCAGCCAGTGGCCCCCACGCCGATCGCCTCGAGTATGGCATCGTCCACGCCCACAGAAATCTCCAGCCGGCGGTCGACCAAAGCCCGTATCGCCGACACCCGGCGGGCATCCGTGCTCGATTCTTTTACGGCTTCGAAGTTGTCATGTTCCGCCGCCAGTTCGCTGATTTGCTCGGGCAGGAAGTCGGTGCCGTACGCGATCGGATTGTTGTACAACATGCAGGGCAGCGACGTAGCCCGGAATACCGCCGCCATGTGGGTTTTCATTTCCCGCCAGTCGCCCTTGTACACGTAGGGAGGCAACACCATTAAGCCCCCGCAGCCTCGGTCGACCGCCGCCTTCGCCAGGGCCACGGCTTCCCAGGTCGTCAAAGCTGAGATGGAAGCGACCACCGGTCCGCCACCCTTGACCGCACGAACGCAGGTCTGCAGGACGTCCAGCTTCTCGTCAAAAGACAAGGTCGCACCCTCGCCCAGCGATCCCAGTGCGACAATCCCCGAGCATCCATTGTCCAGCAGCCAGCGGCAATGTTCTGCCATGAAGCCGTGGTCGATGAGAAGATCCTCGGTGAAGCAGGTTGTTATGGCAGGCATCACGCCTTTCCAGCTCATTGGCACCCTCCTGTAATCTCTTGGTGCTCCAGTTCCGGGCCGCTCACCGCCATGGCCAGGCCTTCCACGCGAGCGGGAAAGATGGGAGGCCGCACCGAATCCGGGTTCCACTTGAAAAGAAATCGGGTGGCGGGACCGCACACGCGGCCCTGGCAAGACCCCATGCCGCAGCGCGTCTGCAATTTCGCAGCGCGCCAGTCCGGATACGAGCGCAGACGGGAATGGGGCACGTCTTCGCACCGACAAACCACGGTTTCGGCGGAAGGCAAATCGCGCAATTCAGGACGCAATTGGAAGGTATCCTCCAGCGCGGCGGCAAATTTCTTCAGCTTGCGTCGTTCCGCAAAAAGTTCGCGGGCCTGTGTCGAACGTCCTCGCGAAGCCAGGCCGGCAATCTGACCTTCCACCAGAGCCAGTTCAACCCCGCCAATACCCGTGGGTTCGCCGGCGCAGAATACTCCGGGGACAGTGGTCCGCTGAAATTCGTCGACGCGCACGTAGCCGTCCTCGACCTGGCAACCTGTGAGGGCCGCGAGTTCCGTGTTGGGCACGAGATGAAAGCCGCAAGCCAGGTAATCGCAGGCCACAGTTTCAGCCTTCCCGCGCCGCAAGATGGTAACTCCCTCGAGCGCTTCTTTTCCGTGCGCGGCAACCGGCCAACTGCTGCTCGCGAATGGCACTCCCGCTAGTTCCTTCATTAACTGTAGACCCTGAATGATCTTCGACAGTTGCCCTGCTAGTGCAAGACCAAAGCGCGCCAGGCTGCTCCAGGAGGTTTGCTCGCAAAGTATCGGGATTTCCGCACCATGCTTGCGCAAACCGGCCGCGACCGCCAGCAACAGCGGCCCGGTACCGGCCACCACTACGCGTTTGCCGCGGATGGAAAGGCCGCTCTTCACCATCGCTTGCAGGCCGCCCGCACCCATCACATTGGGTAAGGTCCAGCCCGGAAACGGCAGAAATCCTTCTCGTGCGCCCGTTGCCAGAATCAGCTTGTCGTAGCGCAGTTCGCAAATCTCGTCTTTCGTTTCCGCTAGCAGTACGCCCGTTTCCGGCTGGTGAAAGACGCGCACGCCGCACAGCTTCACCACCTGCGCAGCCTGCAATCGCTCCATCCACCCCGCCGCCTGCGGGTTACCGCCTTCGACTCCACCGCGCCAGATTTGCCCACCCGGGCTGAAATTGTCATCCACTAGGCCCACATGCACGCCGCTCTCTCCCGCTCGCGCGGCGGCGGCCATTCCGGCCGGGCCCGCACCCACCACCAGGACCTCGAATTTCTGGCGCGCACTGCTACTCATTGGTAGTCACTTTCATTCCCGATTCGCACAGGATCTGGCAAGTGCGGCAATGCGATATTCCATTGATCGTCATGCGACACTCGAAGCAGATACCCATTCCGCACAGCGGCCCGCGCGGCGTCCCGGTTACTGAGATGCGGCAAGGCTGTCCTGCCTGCATGGCCGCAACCGCCACCGTCGTGCCCGGCGCCACTTCGACGGAGACGCCGTTAACCGTCAATGCCACAGCGCTAGGCATGGACGTGCTCCTGAGCGCTTCTTGAGGGCAGGTAGGGCTCAATCGGGATCTCAGGTTTGGCGCCCGTCATTTGATCCACCAGGATCCGCGCCGTTCCCAGAGAAGTAGTGATGCCAAGCCCCTCGTGTCCCGTAGCCAACCACACGGACTTGTCACCTGGCCAGGGTCCGATCAGTGGCAACTTGTCGGGGGTCGCCGCTCGAAAGCCGGTCCACACGCGTACTGCCGACATTTGCCCCAGGCCCGGCATGTATTCCTGCGCCCGCTGCAGCATGCGGACCAGCATAGGATGATCCACTTCTTTGTGCTCGGCACCATACTGCCGCGAAGACCCGATCAACAACTGCCCGGTGCGCCGAGGCTGCACGTTGAAGGCGACTGAGTCGCTGCTCACCGAATGCGCGCTTTTCAAATACCCGAGTTCCACTAACTGATGGCGCACAAATCCCGGGTAGCGTTCGGTGATCACCAGGTGTCCCTTCCGCTTCTTGATCGCAAGTCCGGGAGTAAGGTCTGGCGCGGACGCTCCCGCTGCGTTCACCACGATGTGCGCCCGTATCTCCGAGCCATCCCGGAGTGCGACGCGGCTCTCTCCGATATGCCCAACCGAAACACCGAACTGAAGCCTAGCTCCACGTTCCTGCGCGCGCTGCGTAAAAAAGCGGGCCGCGCACGGGGGATACAGCACACCATCCTCGGGGACCAACAAGCCGCCCTTCATTCCTGAACGCAGATTCGGTTCGAGAGTCCGCAGCAGCCTCTCATCGAGCACATCCGCGGTGACCCCACGTTCGCCATAGTAGTCGCGTTTGCGCTCCACTTCCTGCATCTCTTCATCGTCGGCCGCCACCCAAACCGTGCCACACTGTTCGTACTCGACGTCGTCCGGTAATTCGGATCTAAGCTCCTGCCACAATCTCTGTGAATAACGAGTCAGCGCGAACTGCGCTTCGGAGTCGTCCATGGCGACGATGTGCCCCATGCCTGCCGCCGTTGTGCCCGCTCCAGTAGTGTCGCGATCCACCATGACGACCCGCAGCCCACGTCGAGCACTCTCGTAAGCACAGGCGGCGCCGACAATGCCCGCACCCACGATAGCGACATCATAGATCGCGACATCATGAGCGCCTGCGCTCATCCGCGAATCCCCATACACAGAGGATCGCGAGGATCGAGCACGAGATCTGATTCTGCATTCACGAATGCCGATCCCTTGATACTGGGATACAGTTTGCCGTCTCTTACCGCGACCGTTCCTTCGAACATGCTGCCCACAATGCTTTCCTGTTTCCAGACTTGGCCTTCGCGCAGCTTCCCATCCGCGTACAGACACGCCAACTTCGCACTGGTGCCTGTGCCGCACGGCGAGCGGTCGTAGGTCTTGCCCGGGCAGAGCACAAAATTCTTGCTGTTTACTCCCGGTTTGTTCGACGGGGAGAAGAGCTCAATGTGATCAATCTCCTTCCCATCGTCGCCCGCAATTCCATTTTCGCGGAGCGCTTTGCGGATTGCCCAGGCGAAGTCGGTCAACTCGTCTACATTGCCCAGCTTCAAATCCATCTTGTGGTCTTGCACCAGGAAGAACCAGTTCCCGGCCCAGGCCACGTCGCCGCGCACCTGGCCATGGCCGGGAACGTTCACCGCCACGCCGGCTGCACTTCGGTAGCTCGCAACGTTGTTGACGGTCACTTCGCCGCTCTCGTGCAGGACCGCGCTGACCTCGCCCACGCTCGTCTCGATGCGGTGCACTCCGGGACGAACGCGTCCCAGATACGCCAGGCTTACTATCAGACCGATCGTGCCGTGGCCGCACATGCCCAGATATCCAACGTTGTTGAAGAAGATGACTCCCGCAGCGCATGTCCGGTCTACCGGTTCACATAACAGAGCCCCGACGATCACGTCCGACCCGCGAGGCTCGTTCACGACCGCGGATCGAAAGCTATCGTATTGGGAGCGAAAGCGTTCCTGCCGTTCCGCCAAGGGACCGGTGCCCAGGTCGGGACCACCGCTCACCACCAATCGTGTAGGCTCGCCCCCGGTGTGGGAATCAATGACCCGGATCCGCTGGCCTTCCTTCACAGTCATCCATCTGGTATTTCGCCCTCCAGGCAAGAATGCCCATTGGTATCAGAGTTTGACGCCTCCTTTAATTCAATATCCGATTTCAATATTCGATAGGCGCTGCCGTATTTTATGGATACAATATGCAATCGTCAAACCAATTCTCCAATCAGGTAGCCTTTTGACCGATGAACTCACGCCCTCGGATCCGGAGCCGCTCTCACCCGAACACCGTAACTTCTCTCGTGGCTTAGGTTTATTCGATTCTGTGATGCTGGTTGTGGGTGCAATGATCGGCTCCGGCATCTTTATTGTTCCGGCCGAAATGTCCCGCCAGATCGGAAGCGCGGGGTGGCTGCTGGTCGCCTGGGTGGTTGCCGGCGCTCTGACCATTGCCGGCGCGCTGTCTTACGGTGAGTTGTCGGCCATGATGCCTCACGCCGGCGGCATGTATGTCTACCTGCGCGAGGCCTATTCTCCGCTCGCAGGTTTTCTTTACGGCTGGACCTTGTTCTCTGTCATCGAGACGGGGACCATCGCCGCGGTTGCTGTCGCCTTCGCCCGCTTCTCCGGCGTGCTGTTCCCGACGATTTCAGAGGAATACTATCTTCTCCAGCCGGTTCACATCTCGAGTCACTATGCGATTTCTCTCTCGACCGCGCAATTGCTGGCCATTGGTGTAATAGCCTTTCTTACACTGAGTAACACGCTGGGACTGCGTTACGGCAAGCTGATCCAGAATGTTTTTACGGTCGCTAAAACGGGCGCCTTGAGTGCACTTATTTTGCTGGGTATCTTAGTGGGAGGCAATTCGGCCGCGTTGCACGCTAACTTCAGCCGTCCCTGGCACACACCCGGGTTTGATTCGCCGGCCGGGATGGTCGCCGTCTGGGGCCTGTTGACTGCCATCTGCCTGAGCCAAACCGGGTCATTGTTCTCCGCTGACTCCTGGCACAACATTGCTTTCGCTGCGGGCGAAGTGAAGCAACCAGAGCGCAACGTCACGCGCGCCATGGTCATCGGCACCATCGTTGTGATCACGCTTTATATTCTTGCCAACGTCGCGTATCTCTTCACCCTCCCCTTGCAGGCCATTCAAAGCGCGCCCTCCGATCGCGTGGGAACTGCCACTCTCAATGCAATTTTTCCCGGAATCGGAGTTACGGTCATGGCCGCCGCTATCATGGTTTCTACCTTCGGGACCATCAACGCGCTGACCCTGACCGGGGCTCGCGTGTACTACGCCATGGCGCGACAGAAACTTTTCTTCGCCTTCGCCGGCAAGTTGAACGCAGCGCACGTGCCTGCCTCATCTCTGGCGCTGCAAGGATTGTGGGCCGCCTGTCTGGTGTTGCCGCGTACTTATGATCCTGCCACTCGACTCTGGGGCAACCTCTATAACAGTCTGCTGGAATATGTGATATCTGCGGCTTTGATTTTTTATGTCCTCACCGTGGCGGGAGTCTTCCGGTTGCGAATCGTCCGGCCCGATGCGGAGCGGCCTTATCGCACATTCGGATATCCGATGGTGCCCGGCCTCTATATCCTTGCCACCAGTGCGATTCTTTTCGTTCTGTTCGCTTACCGGCCCGCAACCACGTGGCCCGGCTTGCTCATCGTGGTATTGGGGATTCCCATCTACTTCGGACTGCGTGGTAGAGCTGGGCGCACGCAGGAGACGCTTTGATGTCATGACCGGCACCGCGCTGGTGGACGGTCGAGACCCTACACATTTGAGTGTTATGTTGAAAAGATTTCCAGAAGATCGCACGGAGCCACCTCAATGGATCAGGCACTGGGGCTACACCGAAGCCGGGGAAAAGTTTCTTTGTGCCTCTTTTGCTGGCTGTGATTTGTTTGTGCGCGCCGGGCCTCGCCGCAGAACCGCAGTCGGATGCGAAGCCCCTGCAGCAGCTCGCCAGTGACTTCTGGGCGTGGCGGATGCGCTACCAGCCCTTTTCTGCCGATGATATTCCGCGGGTCGAGCATCGTAAGCGACTGCGGAGCGCGGAAGAAGCCTCGTCACCGCCGGAATCCGCGCAAGACACGAAACAGTGAGCTATCAATTTGTGCGCAGTGCAACGCCCTATTGAGGAGACGAATTCAGGTGCGAGAAACGGGTTCCGCGATGTCACGACAGAAAACTGACCAAGTCCTATGCTCCACAGTTCTGAGCAAGCACGCGCTTCCAGCGCTACGCCCGATCGTCACCTTGATTGTGGTGCTGGGGGTGAGCGCATCGGTTTGGGCACAGAGCGCCGCCCTCAACGAGACCTTGCGTCAGCAGTTTGTCGAACAGGCGTTTGCCATCAAGTCATTCGGGCCGGCACGCTGGCTGAGCGGCGGACAGGCCTATACCACGGTGGAGGCATCCCCGGCGGCCGCCAAAGTCAAAGAGATCGTACGCTACGACTCTGCCACAGGACAGCGCGAAGTACTGGTGTCAGCCCAGCAATTGACGCCTTCCGGCGAAAAGAAGCCGCTGATCATCGAGGACTACTCGTGGTCGGCCGACCTGAACCGGCTGTTGATCTTTACCAACTCGAAGCGGGTGTGGCGCGCCAACACCCGCGGTGACTACTGGGTGCTCGACCGCAAGGCCGGAAGTCTTCGCCAACTTGCCGCTGGGGGGCCCCCGTCCAGCTTGATGTTTGCCCAGTTCTCACCCGACGGCAGCAAGGTCGCCTACGTGCGTTTCAACAACGTCTCCGTCCAAGATCTCGCGAGCTGGCGCACCTGGCAGGTCACCACGGATGGCTCGGAAAAAGTGATCAACGGCACTTCCGATTGGGTGTACGAAGAAGAATTCGGAATTAGGGATGGCTATCGCTGGAGTCCGGACGGCACGCGCATTGCGTATTGGCAGTTCGACACCAGTAAGGTCGAGAAATTTTCCTTGATCTACGACACTGGCGCTCCTTACCAGCCTCTCACGAACATTCCGTATCCCGAATTCGGCGTGTACCCGACGGTGCGGCCGATTCCCTATCCAGAGCCGGGCACGGAGAATTCTGCTGCCCGCATCGGCGTGGTGCCGGCGGTGGGCGGAGAAACCCGCTGGATGCAGGTTCCGGGCTACGCCGACCGGAACTACATTTCCCGCATGGAATGGGCGGGAGACTCCGACTCGCTGGTCCTCCAGCATTTGAACCGGCTGCAGAATACCAACGACGTTTTGCTGGCCGACGTCAGGACCGGCGACCTACAAAACGTCTACCAGGACCAGGACAAAGCCTGGGTGGATGTGGTCGAGCATCTAAAGTGGATTCACGGGGGCAAAGACTTCCTTTGGATCAGCGAGCACGACGGCTGGCGTCACGTCTACGTGATTTCGAGAGACGGCAAACGGATAACGCTGGCAACTCCGGGCGCGTTCGATGTAATCGATCTCCTCGGTGTCGATCCTCAGGAAAAGTGGCTCTACTACATTGCGTCGCCGGACCATCCTACCCAGAAATATCTGTATCGCTCACCGCTCGACGTCAAAGGGTCACCCGAGCGAGTGACTCCGGCCTCTCAGCCTGGAACCCACGGCTACGACATATCCCCTGACTTCCGTTGGGCGTTCCACATCTATTCGACTTTTAATGCGCCCCCCATCACAGACTTAATACGCCTTTCCGATCACCAGCCGCAACGCGTGCTCGAAGACAACGCCGGATTGCGAGAGCGGGCCAAAGATCTTCTCTCTAACCCAACCGAATTCTTTCGTGTGGACATCGGGGGCGGGATTGCTCTGGATGCCTGGCTGATCAAGCCCAAGGACTTCGATCCCGCAAAAAAATATCCTCTGTTGATCTACATATATGGAGAGCCGGCTGGGCAAACAGTGGTCGATCACTGGGATGGCTCGCACGCAATCTTTCATCGCGCGCTGGCGCGAGAGGGTTATCTGGTTGCCAGCATCGACAACCGCGGCACCCCCGCTCCACGAGGCAGAGATTGGCGAAAGGTTATCTATGGCAGCGTCGGAGTGCTTTCGTCCCAGGAACAGGCGCTCGCACTTCAGGCCCTGGAACGAACGCGGCCTTACATCGATCCCGACCGGATTGCCGTGTGGGGAGCGAGTGGGGGCGGGTCCAACACGCTCAACCTGATGTTCCGGCATCCCGAACTCTACAAAGTTGGCATGTCCGTGGCACCGGTGCCGGACCAGCGTCTCTATGACAGCATCTATCAGGAACGGTACATGGGTTTGCCCCAGTCGAATGCCGAAGGCTACAAGGCTGGCTCGCCCATTAACTTTGCGGAAGGACTTCGTGGAGCGCTGCTGCTGGTACACGGCTCAGGCGATGACAACGTACACTACCAGGGTAGTGAACTACTTGTTAACCGGCTGGTCGAGCTCGGGAAACCCTTTGACTTTATGACCTATCCCGGGCGAACTCATGCCCTGGACGAAGGACCGGGAACCACTTTCCATCTTTATTCATTGCTAGCCCGGTTCCTGGAGAACCACCTGGCGCCCGGCCCGTCCACGCGCTAAAGACTGTTTACTAGTTGGATACAATATAGGATATACTAGAGCGTTTTTTGGCTCTGGTTCGCTCACCGGTTCTTGGAGAGGAGTTGCAAGAATGGGCTTAGGAACGACACCTGAATCTGCTATCCCGCGCCAGTCCCTGCCTTCAGCCGTGGCGGACAAGTTGCGCGACCAAATCATTCGCGGGGAGATCGCGGAGGGCACGCAGCTCCGCCAGGATGCCATCGCGACCCAATATCAAGTCAGCCGAATTCCGGTGCGCGAAGCGCTTCGCCAACTCGAAGCCGAGGGATTAATTACCATCGTTCCCAACCGCGGGGCCGTGGTCCCGGCGCTTTCCCCGGATGATATCGAAGAACTCTTTTCCATTCGCTCCCTGCTCGAACCTGAGGTTCTGAAACGCTCGATTCCGCACCTTACCGAGGAAGATTTTTTGCAAGCGGAAGCGATCCTGAAAACTTTTGTGAACGAACTCCGCCACGACGACCACGTTTCCGGTTGGGGGCGCCTGAACTGGCAGTTTCACTCCACCCTGTACTCCAAGGCCAACCAACCGCGTTTCATGGCGACGATCCGGAACATCAACAACAGCGGCGAACGCTACACTCGCCTGCAGTTGTACCTGACCCATGGCATCAAGCGGGCCAATGAAGAACACCACCGACTTCTTGAGTTGTGCCGGGAGCGCGACGTTACCGCCGCCTGCAGACTGTTGCGCGAGCATATTGAGTACGCCCGTCAGTCTCTCAAACAGGTGTTGCTCGAACGGCGCGAATCCACCGAGCAGGTGGAAGATAACAACCGGCGGCCGCGTTAGGACGAGACGAAAAGCTCAAGCCCAGCCTGGAACGACCAGCGCGGAACGGCCGCTCCCGTCGCAGGCAGTCAAAATCTCCCGCTGTGCGAGGTTCTGTCAACCTCGCTCCGCGACGATCTCAAAATTCTTCTCTCCACCGGTTGCGATGATGACAGTGTCCCCGTGCGGACCGCCGAGTTTGGCGGGGCGGCCATTCACGGTAACGTTTCGCAACTTGCTTTCGACCGGAAGCCGAAGTTTGAAATTTACTTCCGACGGCGCTTTGGCCCCGGCGAATTCAACCTGCCCCACGACCGCGCCGGTTTCAGGCTTCGCCTGCAGTGTGAAGCTGACCCGGCCCCATCGCGTGGGGGCCTGCTCGATGCTGATCTTCTTTCCGGACACCACCCACTGGCGTGGAACGCCCTTGGCCAAGTGGAGCCGGTCTTCGTCAGAATCTTCGAGTACCAGCATCCAGCGTGCGATGAGCGGAATGGTTTGTTGCGCGGGAATGCAGTACAGCGCCGAGTCCCCAGTAATGCCTGCCACCTCGCCGGCCGTCCAACTCCCGCGCGTGTGGCCGTGATAGCGATGCGCGTAGAGGAATAGCAGGAACTCTTCGATGCGGTCCAGCCGGAGCAGCATTTGCGCGTACCCGTAAGAAATGAAGCCGAGAATCTCGCGTCCGTCGTCGTGGACTCCCCCCACGTTGGCTACGACTCCGACTGTCGTCGCCCCGTACGCGCGCATGCAGTCGATCACGAGATTCGCCAGGTGCGCGGGTAGTACGTCCGCTTGCAGCAATTCGGCGTAGGCACGATGCGGCCATTGCTGCGGGCTCGGTTTTTCTGTCTGCAGCGACTCGCGAAAGGTGAGCGTGGTTCCGGGGAACAATCCGATGTAGGGCGGCGTCTTGCAGCGTCTGGCCAAGTTTCGACCAGTCGGCGGCGAGTTCCTCCATACCCGAGGCTGGTTGGCTGCGTCCCACCTCGGTCCACGTCTTGGCGATGTCGTTGAAGCCTCGAGCCGCGAAAGCGCTGTTCGCGTAGTATGCCTGCCAGTAGAGCGACGGATCCTCCATCAGGCACGAATCGGACTCGCTCCATCCGCGGATCAACCCGTGCGCGGCATGGTCCTGCGGCAAGCTCAAACTTTCGTCGTGCATGTCGGCCAGCAAATTCGCCATGGCTTCGATCTTCGCCCGGTGCTTCAACAGCAGCGAAGTGTCGCCGCTATAGTTGAAGTATCGAGCTAGCAGCGAGAGGGTCATCCCGAACTGCGCGGTTTCCGGACCGCGCATATCAATCATGCCTTTCGAGTCGACGAAGTCCGTGAAGTAATTATCAATGTACAACTTCGCCGTCTCCAGCCGCCCCCACTCCATGTTGGTATAGATTGCGCTGGTGAAGATGTCCTGGAAGGCGTCGTATTCTGAGCCACCGTAATCGCGATCCACCGCACCGTACTTGGGGTAAATTCCTCCCGGCCGCGTCATCAACTCCTTGGCGAAGGCATGCTTGGTCAGGTCAGTCCAGGCCCGGTCGGGGAGCGTCACCGGAGACATTTCATGCAACTGCCGGTCCCAATACTCGGCGAAGTCCAGCAGCGCCGAATAGAACTCCTCCGGCTGTGGATCCTTGCGAGCCGGGGGAAACGCCGGATAACTCTGGCCATAGGCCACTTTGGTGACTTTCCCGTCTTCGATCCGCGCCGCGCGGTGCCAGGTATGGACGATGTACTTGGTGGTATTGACGCCGACATCGCCGAACACAACAACTTCCCAATACGCGCGCTCGGATAACGGAATGACTTTGCGGACGGCCGGCGTCCAGCCTCCCACCAGGCCGTCGTAGACGTTGCCTTGTTCCACCGCCTGATGGAGCTCGGGCGCGTACTGGACCGGATGGTAGGTGCGGGTGCTTCCGCTGCGGTACACGGGAGTGACGTCGTAGGCCTCTTTGGTTCCGACGAACGTCGTCCAGTTGCGAGGGTTCTTATCGGTGGACGCCATCGCAGGAGCCACCGACTTCACCGCTTCAGGGTCGGGATCGCCATCCTTCAGCGCGCGATCGCCGAGCAGATGGTCGGCCAGCAAGTCCGCCGGCGCCAAAGAAACATCTTTCAGTGTGAGTCCAAAGTATGGAGTGCCCTCCGCCATGGACGCTTCAGCGCTCTTGGGGAGTTCCCGTGTTTCTCCAGCGGAAGACACGAAGACCATGGATCCGTCGCGCGTGCGCAGATCCTCGTATACGTTCCATGGCACGGAGCGCCGCTTGAACTCGCAAACGAGTGTGTAGCCGTCGGTGGATAGCGGGCTACCCGACGGGCGCTCCGGACCCTTCGCCGATGCCATAAGTGGCGGTTCTGCTGCGACTACATCAGCCGCCAGGACTTCGAGGCTGGCGGCGGCCGCTGCCATCGCTTGCAAGAAGTTGCGTCGGTCCATAGACACCCCCGGTTTACTCACTCAAAGGAAAACGATTCGCAAACTACCGCCGTCGCCGGCGCGGAATCGGAGCGCGCGGAGGCTCCCGATCCTCTTTGATCTCGAAATTGGCCGGCGGCGTGACGCCCATCAGGTGCTCGACGAAATAATCCCAGCGCCGCCGCACCAGGTACAGGGCATGGTCGCCGCTTTCTCCGTGGTACATGTTCGGCACCAGCAGCATGTCGAAATTCTTGTTGGCTTTCATCAACGCATCGGCGAAGCGCATCGTTCCCACCGGGTGCACGTTGTCGTCAATGTCGCCGTGCTCCAGCAGCAGGTGCCCCTGCAGACGATCGGCCATTGTTACATTGGACTGCGCAACGTAGTCATCCCCGATCGGGTAGCCCTGATAGGCTTCGTTCCACCAGGCTTTGTCCAGGCGAGCGTCGTGATCTCCAGAAATGGAAACACAGACTTTGTAGAACTCGGGATGCACCAGTATCGCGTGGGAAGAACCGTATCCCCCGGCAGAGGTGCCGAAGATACCGACGCGGGTGATGTCCAGGTAGGGATAGCGCGCAGCCATCTGCTTGATCAAAGCTACGTGATCGTCAAACGACCCGCCCAGGTTGTGGTAGGAAAAATTGTGGAAGGCGCGAGAGCGGCCAACGGTACCGCGGCCGTCCACCATGACGACAATGAAGCCCAACTCCGCCACCGACTGCAACCGGAGGCTGGCGGCCATGGTCTTGGGAACGAAGAACCCCTGCGGGCCCGTGTAGACGTGTTCCACGACGGGATACTTCTTCGAGGAGTCGAAAGTCGAGGGACGCCAGATCAAACCATAAATATCGGTGGTGCCATCGAGAGCTTTGCCCTGAAAGGGCTCGGGAAATTTCCAATTCGCCTGTATCAACTCGCTGAAGTCCGCCTTCTCCAATACCTTCATTTCGGCGCCATTGTCGGCGCGGCGTAATACCGACTGGCCCGGAAGATCGGCCCGGGAATAGGAATCAACGAAGAACTTGCCGTCCGCGGAGAAGCTAACGGTATGGCTTGCACTCTCGGGCGTCGCAACTGCAGACCCTTGCCGTCAAAGCCTGTCCGGTACAGATGAGTGAGATACGGATCCTCGTTTTTCTCGCGTCCGCTGGCTAGAAAATAGACCTGGCGGTTTTTCTCATCAACATAAGAGATCTCTCGCACCACCCTGCTCGGACGACCAAAGAACCTCCTGTGAGGGGTCGACGAAACGCAAGAATGTCTCGCCCGGATCTACATAAGGCTCGGCTTGCTCCCGCACCAGAACTTTTTGCTCGCCGGTTGCTGCATCCACCACGCGCAACTCTTTGGCTTTGTATCCTCGCTCGTCGTAGTCGTAGTTGAAACTTTTGCTGTCCGCGAACCACTCAAAGGCAGGCCCGTCCTGGAAAGGAAGGTCCAGAGGCGGGGTCTGCACATCGATGCGCTTACCCGACTGAATATCGAAGATAATCGGCTCCGCCTTGGCCAGCACTTCGCCCGGCAGGGGATAAACATAGGTGAAAGCCCGCGGCCGAAGCTGCTCAGGAGGGACAAACTGCAGGCTGGTGAAGCGTCCCGAGTTCCTGGAATCAATCCGGTAGGTGACTAGCTTCTTCGAATCCGGAGACCAGAAGACTGCCGCCGGCTGCTTTACGTCTTCCGTTCCCTGGTCGACCATCACACGCAGCGAGGGGAGAGGAGTGGCGTAGTCACAGGATGGGGCTCCGTCATGAGTTAACTGTATGATGGCGCCGGTCGAGAGGTCGCGCAGATAGAGATTGTGTTCCGAGACATACGCAGCGAAGCGTTTGTTGGGCCACGTCTTCTGCCTTGCACTCATAGGTCGCGAGCTGACAAGTCCACTGCACGCTATCCAGAGAAAAGCGCCATCGACCGAAACTTTTCCGATCGAGTGTCCCGGCTCTAATCGCGTCTGTGCGGATGATTGGCCGGAATAAAGAAAAGCAGCAAATAGAGAAATGATTGCACACCGCACTAGCCTACCGATAAGGTCTCTCACCTTGCTCACTCCGCGTTGATCACGATAACCCACTTTTGGAAAAGCCTTCAGGATCGCCTACCTGCCCGTCTCCTCCGTCCTGGCCGCGCCGGGAGGAAGATGCTCTTCCAGGTAGCGGGCAAGGAGGGCGTAAAGGTGGAAGGCAAGTCAGGAAGCTGAATGACTCAAGTATTTCATCGGTGGGTTCCCGACGGAAAGTTCTAGCAGATGAGCGCACAGCAGAGCAGCAACAGCCCCTCGTGGATATCGGCCCGCTTTTCGTAGCGAACGCGCAGCCGCCGGAACTGGTTAAGCCAGGCAAAGGTCCGTTCGACCACCCATCGCCATCGCCCCAATCCGCTGCCATGCTCAGTGTTGCGCCTCGCGAGCAAGGGCATGATGTGGCGGGC
>WNFO01001086.1_pt1 | contig 20817 bp, 20 predicted proteins | sample 5400251 | NCBI WGS metagenome assembly WNFO01 (sample SAMN13153354, study PRJNA577476) | soil metagenome | isolation source: 100 cm saprolite under Madrone tree | place: USA:California | collected 2016-06-14
GAGCGACTTCGCGCTGACGGCCCGATCCAGCGACCATTTGACGTCGTCAGCCGTGACCGGCGTGCCGTCATGCCACTTCGTGTCTCTCAGCTTGAAGGTGATCTTGAGACCGTCCGGACTGACTTCATAGCTTTCGGCAAGTTCACCGCGGATTTTCGTGGGATCGAAGACCCAGACGCCGGCTTCGCGCTTGCGGTCGAACGCCACCAAGCGATCGTAGGTGCTGGTCGACACGCCGAAGGCTTCCCGTGTAGCTCCGGGCGTCGAAGGATCGAGGGTGTTGATGTTGTTGCCGGTCACCTGACGCAGCGTCTCCGCGCGCGTCTGCGCCTGTGCAACGACCGGTGTCGACAAGAGACATGCCACGCCGATCAATAGCTTCAACGAGACTCCACGATCCGTCATCATCACCCTGCTTCCTCTGTGAAGGCCATCCCGGCTGAATTTCTGACAGACCGGTCGAGGCGCCGCATAGAGCCAGAGTTGCCGCAAACAGGTAGGCCAGCCACCCGAAAATGTCGCCTCATTTGCTGCAAGACGTCTTCTGCACTTATCGGTGCAGCGTTTGCCCGCGAAAGATGCAGCGTCGCCGTGCACCAAACCAACCGATTGCAGCTATGAAGTCCGGCCACTCAGGCATTCGGCCATTTTGGAAATGAGCCGGCGGGCGTCCTCGGTGTCGAGCCGCCCATATCCGAACACCAATCCCTGCCGTGTGGCTTCTCCGAGATAATTCTGCGCCAGCGGCTGCACGTGAATATCCACCTGCAGCAGGCGCTTCACCGCCTCGGTATCGCTCATCCGCGCCCGCATTCGCTCGGTGAAAAAGGCGACGAGATGCAACCCGGTCGCGGCGGACGACACCGTCAGATCGTCCGACATCAACGTGACGATTGCGTCAATCAACGCAGCCCGCCTCGCGGCGTAGACCTTCCGCATTCGCCGCAGGTGCCGCAGCAGGTGTCCTTCCTGCATAAATTCCGCCAGCGCGACCTGCCCGATCCCCGATGTATGGACATCGATCCGGGCGCGCCCCTTCGAGAACGCCCCGACGAGACGTTCGTCGGCGATCATGTAGCCGAGACGCAAGCTCGGCATCATCAGCTTCGAGAATGTCCCCAGGTAGATCACGCGTCCCTCGCGGTCGAGCGACCGCAGCGAGGCAATCATGCTATCCTGATGCCTAAACTCGGAATTGTAATCGTCTTCGATGATCCAGGCATCGTTCTTGTTCGCCCAGTCCAAAAGCTCGAGCCGCCGCTCAAGCCCCATACTGACGCCGATCGGATATTGATGCGACGGCGTCACGACCACGAGCTTTGCATTCGGCGCCAGCCGGATCCCCTCGGAGACGCAGAGACCCTTGTCGTCGACAGGCACCGGAATCAGTTTCGCGCCGGCCGCTGTCAGCGTCCACCGGGCTTCGACGAAGCCCGGCTCCTCGATCCAGACCTCGTCGCCCTGATCGAGAATCATCCGGCTGCAAAAATCTAGCGCACCGGAGGTGCCTGAGGTCACGGCCACATTACCCGTCGCACAAACCAAACCGCGAACCGATCCGAGGAAATTGGCGATCTCCCGCCGCAACACCGGATGCCCCTCGGGCGGAAGATCGAGACAGTCGGAATCCTTGGGATTCTGCCAGGCCTGCCGCAGCAGCCTCGCCCACTCCTTGAACGGAAAGCTGGAAACATCTGGCGCACCGGGGCTGAATTCGGACTTCCAGTTGGTGTCGTATTCGAATGCCAGCAGCGAACGCCAGCGATCGGAAACAGGGCCTGCCTCAATGGCTGTTGACGCGGAGTCCCAAGAGGACAACGCCGGCGCGGGGCTCACTTGAGCCTGCTTGACCGACGCAACGGTAACGCCGCCCCGCGGGGTCGACTCGAGGTAACCTTCTGCATAAAGCAGATCCCACGCCGTCAGAATAACCGTGCGTGAACAGCCCAATTCACGCGCGATCTCCCGCGATCCGAGAAACTGCGTACCGGCCGGAAGAATCCCCGCAATATGGCGTCCCGCATGTGGGCCGCGATCTGCAGATGGATCGGGATCGCCGACGCGCGATCGATATACATGCCTGCAACCGATACACGCTTCTTTTGAGGACGACTCTTTTCCATGCGCGAACGACTGGGCTTTCATAAACGGACAAACCGCGATTTGATGCGCAGCGGCTACATTATCCCGATCGTCCCGTTGAACTCAACAGGACCCTAGAACTGGCATCACCAGCGATGGTCTTACCACGTCCCGGGATTTCACACGGAACGGTTCAAAGTCTTGCGCCCAGATTCGGGGGCCGAGCGCGACATGTAAAAATCATTTCGACGGTTGTCAGGCCGGGCCGACCCGCACGACGTGGTAGTCGCGGCCAAAATAGATCAGGTTAGCCGCATAGTCTGATCTCTGCAGCGCTACCACACTGCAAAACAACACGTCATGCGTCCCCACACTGGCGACGTCGATGATGCGGCAATCGAAGGCGGCCGCGCAGTCGGCGAGAACGGGCGCACCGGTCTCCAGCGTCGACCACGCCGCCGCCGCAAATCGTTCGTCGACCGGGATCCCGCCGCCGAACAGCCGCGACAGCCGCTGGTGCCCGGCCGATAGTACGTTCACACAAAGCACGCCGTTCCCTGTCACGCTGGCATAGACGGATGATCCGCGGTTCATGCATACCAGCAAGGTCGGTGGATCGTCGGTCACGCTGCAGATGGCAGACGCGGTGAAGCCGGCTCGGCCTGCGTTACCATCGGTGGTGACGATATTGACCGCGGCGCCAAGACACGCCATCGCATCGCGATAATCCTGGCTGGAAACTTTCGGCATGGCGCGCTCCTCAGGCTCCGGCGGCGAATGGCAGATCGGCAAGCGCAAGATCACGCGCCACTTGCGCCAGGACGGACGCGCCGGCAGCAACATGTCCGGGGTCGGCCCATTCGTGCTCGACGTGGCTTGCACCGTCCCGGCAGGGAATGAAAATCATCGCGGCCGGACAGACCTTGGCGAGATGGCGCGCGTCGTGGCCGGCGGCGGACAGGATGGCCATGGAAGGCAAGCCCTGGTCGTGCGCCGCCCGCCCGATGCGCGCACGCAGCCCGGGATCGAAGTCATTCGACGGCGCATCTACCAGCGGGGCGATCGTGACGGTGCATGGCGGCGCGCACCGATGGCAGAGCGCCGCAACGCGGGCGCCTGCCGCGTCGAGCACCGCATTATCCGGATGCCGCAGATCGATCGTGAAGGTAACACGCGCCGGCACCACCGACGGCGCGTTCGGTTCGACCGTAACGCGACCGATGGTAAATTTGATCTCGGCATCGATCGCGCCGATCTCATCATGCAGCGCAGCCGCCGTCCGCGCGAAAGCGGCCAGCGCATCGCGGCGCTCCTGCTGCGGCAATGTGCCGGCATGGCCCTCGGCACCCGCGAGCACGACCTGAAACGTCTTCTTGCCCTGAATACCGGTGACGACGCCAATGACGCGCTCCGCTGTATCGAGCAGTGGTCCCTGCTCGATGTGCAATTCGAGATAGGCCGCAGCCACAAAACCGAGCGGCTTGCGCGGGAGGTCGGGAAACGACGCATGCAACCGGTCGAGTTCTTCGCCCGCGCTGATGCCGTCCGCATCGCGCACGGCGCGAATCGCCTCGAGGCCGCGCACGCCGGCGAAAGCTTCAGAGCCCATCATGCCAGGCGCGAAACGGCATCCTTCCTCATTCATCCAGGCAATGACGATCAAATCGTGGGCCGGCGTTTCCCCCTTCTCGGCGAATGATACCGCGACTTCCAGTGCGGCCATGACACCCGCCGCGCCATCGAACTTTCCGCCGGTCGGCTGGCTATCGAGATGACTGCCGATGAGAATGGGCGGCGCCGTGCGATCGCGCCCGGCAAGCGTCAGAAACAGATTGCCCGCCGCATCGGTCGCCGCCGTCAAGCCCGCTTCCTCCGCCCAGTCGATCACGCGGTGCCAGGCCGCGATCTCGCCGTCGCTCAACGCCTGGCGGTTGACGCCGCCGTCGCGGCTAGCGCCGATCTCGGCGAGCGCCATCAAGCGCGTCCAAAGCCGGTCGGCATCGATCAGGGAGACCGAAACCATCGAACTATCTGGTGCGCATGATCTGGCCGGGCAGCGCGCGCGGATCGCGCGGCAGCCAACGGCCGGCTTCGACCTGGGCGATGAATTCGGCCAGCAGCGCATTGAACGCCGCCGGCTCCTCGAGATTGAGGGTGTGGCCGGTTTTAGGAAAGACCGAAAGCCCGCAAGCTGGAATCGTCTTCTTCAGGAAGATGCCGGGCTGCAGGCAGTGATCATCCTCGTCGCCGACTACCACCAGCGTCGGCACGTTAATCTTCTTGAGTCCGTCTTCGAGATCGTAGAACGACGGCCGGCGCGCCTGTACGCCGCGCATGGTATTGGCCGCCCCGCGATCGGAATGGGTGGCGAGGCGATCGGCGAATTCCTGCCAACCGCGCGGGTCCTTGTTCTGGAACTGCACGCGGCTCGCGCCGAGCGCATACACCTTCGAGAATTCCTTCGCGCCCTGCTTTTCGAAATTATCGGCAACTTCCAGCGAGACCCCGCGAAAATACTCCTCGAACTCCTTCTCGCAGCCGTAACCCGCGCCCGCGACCGTGAGCGACAGTGCACGCTGGGGCGTGCGCAGGCCAAAATGCACGGTGCAGAAGCCGCCCATCGAGAGCCCGACAATATGCGCCTTGTCGATCTCGAGCCCGTCGAGCACGGCCACGGCATCGTCGGCGGACAGCGCCTGTGAATAGGCGCCGACGCTCTCCGGCACGTCCGACGGCGGATAGCCGCGCGCGGCATAGGTGATGCAGCGGTGACGGCGGCTGAAATAGCGTAGCTGCGGCTCCCAGCTCGCATGGTTGCCGCCGAATTCATGAATGAAGAGGATCGGCGTGCCTTCTCCCGCCTCGTCCACATGGAGCTTCACGCCATCCCTGGTGGTGATAAAAGTCATCAGCAAGCCCTTTTCAGAATTGCGGCGGCAGATCGTTCAGCCTGCGCGCCTGTGCAACCATCTCGGGCAGCAGCGCGCAGAACTTCTCCACCCAAGACGACGGAACCGAGGTGCTCACCTTCACGAAGCGATCGCCGAAGCGTTGCGTGTGATAGGTGCCCTGGCGGATCATGATGCCCTGCCGGCGATAGCATTCGACCAGCGCTTCCGGACGGATGCCGGCAGCCACGGTTTCCAGCACCAGAAAATTGCCGTGCGAGGGGAAGATCGGGAGCGCAAGTCCCTCGATAGAGGCAGCAGCTTCCCGGATCATCACCTTGTTGGCGCGGTCGATGCCGCGGACCGTGGTCATCCATTCGGTCTTGACGGCAAGCCCGGCCTGCGCGGCGCGCTGGGCAACGACGCTCGCGCCCAGCACGCTGGTCGAGGTCTGCGCCAATTCATCGAACAGCTCAGGTGCTGCGACCAGGGCCCCGATGCGCAAGCCTGCGAGGCCGAGCCATTTGGAGAAGCTCATAGAGACGACGGCGCCTTCCGGTGCCACATGCAGAGCCGGCGTGTGACCATCAGCGAAATCGCGATAAGTACAGTCGTGCAGCAGCAGCGCGCCGCAATCGCACGCGATTGCCGCAAAGCTCTCGATCTCCACTCGGCTGTAGCGGATGCCGAGCGGATTGTTGGGATCCACCAGATAGATAATCGCCGTGCGCTCGTCGACATGCGCCTTCAGCGCTTCGGCCGTCAGTCGGTAGTCGCAGGCCGCATCGTAGATCGGAATCTCGATCACCTCCGCGCCCTGCTGGCGCGCGAACAGGCACGGCCATTTCCAGGTCGGGTCGGTGGTGACGAGCGTGGTGCCCGGCTTGCAGCGCGCGCGGCAGATCATCGCCAGCGCATTGACGCCGCCTTCGGTCACGAGCGCTTCGGCATCGGGCGTGCCGAGATGGTCACGATCGCGCTGCGCAGCGCCTCAAAGCCCAGCGGCGGCGCATAGGCATTGAATTCGCCGGCCTCGATCGAGCGCAGCATCGCTTCGCGCACCGCGGGATGGCTTTCGATGTGGTTGGTGTTCTGGCCGAGCCAGTAGAGCCCCGGCGTCGCCGAGAGCTCGTCGAAATAGCGGTTGCGGATCAGCGACGCAGATTCAAGCTTCGACATCACCTTGTCGCCTTAGATCACGGAGCCGCGGGCGGCGATGCCGCCGTCGATGGTCACCACGGTACCGGTGATGTAGCCGGCCTTGGGCGAGGACAGGAAGGCGACGAGATCGGCGACTTCCTCTGACGTGGCCGGACGCTTGCCCGGATATTTGTCGAACAGCTCTTCCCAGCGGCTCTCGTCGCCGAGCATGTCGATGGCCTTGCGTTTCATGATCTTGAGCATGCGGTCGGTGGCGACCGGCCCCGGATTGACGGCCACGACGCGGACCCCGTGGTTGAGGCTCGCGCCGCCGAGCGCCTTGGTGAAGGACATCAGCGCCGCATTGCCAGTACTGCCCGCGATGTAGCTCGCATCCCAGTTCTCGCCGGAATTGCCGATGATGTTGAGGATGACGCCGTCCTTGCCCTTCATCCGCGGATAATAGAGACGCGACAGAGTGATGTAGCCGAACACCTTGAGATCGAAGCCGCTCCGCCAGGCGGCATCGTCGAGGATTTCCAGCGAGCCGGCCGGGATATCGCCGGCATTATTGATCAGGATGTCGATGTCGCCGACCTCGGCCGCGAGCTTCTCCATCGCTGCCGTGCCCGACAGGTCGAGCGCATGGATCGTCACCTTCACGCCATGGCGGGTTTCGAGGTCTTGCTTGGCCCTCAGCATCGCCTCGCCGTTGCGGGCCGCCAGATGCAGATGGCACCCTTCCGCGGCAAACACCTCGGCCACCGCAAGCCCAATGCCCTTCGACGCGCCCGTGATCAGGGCCGTCTTGTTTGCCAGCTTAAGTTCCACACCAAATCTCCAGGACGCACATCAGATATACAAATCAAAGCAATTTGCATACCAAGAGACCGGCGGTCACTTGAAGGCGGCGAGAAAGTCCAGGAGGTTGTCTCCAAGCAGATTGACGTGGTCGCGCATGGAGCTGTGGGCCCGCTCCGGATCGTGCGCGAGGATCGCCTCCATGACCGCTTCATGCTCGCGCACGGTGTCGGCGATCCGGTTCGGCATCCGCGTCACGCGGCGGCGATAGGCCGCCACCTGGTTGCGCAGCTTTCGGGTTTGATCGGCCAGAAAGGCGTTGCGCGAGGCTTCATAGATCGCCTCATGGAATTCCTGATTGATATCATAGAACACGTCGATATTGCCGGTTTCGCCCGCGGCCACAAGCCGCTGATGAATCTCCGAAATTTCGTCCCGCCAGACCTGCGACACGCGCCGCGCGGCGAGCCGCGCACATAGGCCTTCGAGCTCGGCCATCACCTGGAACATCTCGATCAGCGCCTCGGCCTTGATCGCGCGCACGGTCGCGCCCTGGCGCCCGCGCAACTCGACCAGATTGTTGGCCGCCATCAGCCGGAACGCCTCCCGCACCGGGGTCCGCGAGACGCCGAACCGCTGCGCGATCTCCTGTTCGTCGAGCCGGCTGCCGGGCTCGAGGTGACCGGCTGCGATATCACCTTCGAGCTTTTGGCGCAGGCCCTCCGCCAACGTGACGCCAGGGATCTGGGTAAGGGAACCGTGCCCTTTTTCAGCACCCTTGCCCCCATTATGTGCACTGATCACCGTCACGATGTTTCTCCTTGATAGCATCAAGTATACAAAATCGCGCGGCACATTGCAAAAAGCGCCCGAATTCCTACTGGCACGCCAGCGATTTCACCCGTAGTAGACACCGAAGCTCGGCAAATTTCATGCCTGATTTGCAAAAAATGGCTCTGGCACACGAGTTGCTAAGAGAATTCGGATCGGCCTGTCTCCGTATGCGTGAGGCCGCCGTCATTATACAAAGGGACGTCCTCTCGGTGCAGGCCGCGATCCAGACCACCGTCACACCCGCCGCCGCATCGCCGGAGGCTGCGGCCAGGCCGTCGCCGTTGCTCGAACTGCGCGCGATGACCAAGACCTTCGGCCAGGTGACAGCGTTGGCGGGCCTGGAGGCGAGCGTCGCCCCCGGCGAGTTCGTCACCGTCGTCGGCCCCAGCGGCTGCGGCAAGAGCACGCTCTTCAATATCGTGGCGGGTCTGGAAGAGCCGGACGCCGGCGGCGTCCTGCGCTTCGAGGGCAACAGCTGCCATGCGGCCGACCTGCTCGGCCGCGTTTCGTTCATGCCGCAACGGGATCTGCTGTTGCCCTGGCGCAATGTCGTGGACAACGCCATCCTCGCGCTCGAAGTCGAGGGCGTGCCGCGAGCCAAGGCGCGCGCCAAGGCGCTCAAGATGCTGCCGGAGTTCGGCCTCGCCGGCTTCGAAAAGCAGTATCCGCATCAATTGTCCGGCGGCATGCGCCAGCGCGTGGCACTGATGCGCACCTTCCTGTTCGAACGCGACCTGATGCTGCTGGACGAACCGTTCGGCGCGCTCGACGCGCTGACGCGCGCGATGATGCAGCGCTGGCTGCTCGACGTCTGGCAAAAATACCGGCGCACCATTCTCTTCATCACGCATGACGTCGACGAGGCGATCTTCCTTGGCGATCGCGTGCTGGTGATGACCGCCCGCCCCGGATCGGTGAAGCTCGAACAGGTCGTCGACCTGCCGCGCCCGCGCCGACCCGAGATCGTCACGGCACCCGAATTCGTCCGCCTAAAGCGCACCCTGCTCGACGCGATCGAGGAGGAGAGCATGAAATCCTTCCAGTCCACCGTTGCCCAGGAGAAGGCCTTGTGAACTTCAGCTCAAGCAGCCGACCGCTCTCGCCTGCGGCGCGCAAGATCGACCCCGCCGAACGGGAGGCCCGCATCAAGCTTGCAGCCTGCTATCGCATGGTCGCCAAGCTCGGCATGGACGACCTGATCTACAACCACATCTCGGCACGCGTGCCAGGGTACGAGGACCAGTTCCTCATCAATCCTTACGGCCTGCTGTTCGACGAGATCACCGCGTCGAGCCTCGTCAAGATCAACACCAAGGGCGACAAGCTCGACGACACGCCGCACAGCGTCAATGTCGCTGCCTTCGTCATCCATGCCGCGATCCATACGTCGAACCACGACGCCGCCTGTGTGCTGCACACCCATTCGGACGCCAGCGTCGCCGTCTCCGGCCAGGAAAAGGGCCTGCTGCCGCTCAGCCAATTCGCGATGCGCTTCTATGACCGCCAGGCCTTCCACGACTATGAAGGCGTCGCCATCGATCTCGACGAACAGGCGCGACTGGTGCGCGATCTCGGCCCGCACAAGGTGATGCTGATGCGCAACCACGGCATCCTGACCGTCGGCCGCACGCCCGGCGAAGCCTTCATGCTGCTGTACTATTTCGAGCGCGCCGCGCGCATCCAGTTGCAGATGCAGGCGGCGGTCGCCGCTGGCGCCACTCTGGTGATGCCGCCGCATGAAATCTGCGAAAAGGCCGCGCGGCAGTTCTGGGAATTGCAGGGCGACATCCTCGTTCCCGGCGAGCGCGAATGGCCCGCGCTAATGCGCCAGCTCGACCGCACCGATCCATGCTATCGCAATTGATCCTCATCTCGATGCCAGGAGCACGACCATGTTGAGCCGACGCCATGCCCTCGCCGCCTTCGCCGCCGTCGCGCTGACGGCCGGCTCGCTGCCAACTTCGCCTGCCGCCGCGACGGAAACTCTCACCCAGGCGAGCCTGCGCCTGAAATGGTTGCCGCAGGCGCAGTTCGCCGGCTTCTACGTCGCGCTGGCGAAGGGCTATTACAAGGCGGAGGGGATCGATCTCACCATCAATCCCGGCGGCCCCAATCTGCTGACAGAAAATCTGGTCGCGACCGGTGCCGACACGTTTGGCCTGTCGGGCGGCACCGACAGCGTGTTCGCCGCTCGCGACAAGGGCCTGCCGATCGTCTGCATCGGCGTGTCGCACCAGATCACGCCCTTCATCTTCGTCACGCGCAAGGACGGACCGGTGAAGACGCTGCAGGATTTCAAGGGCAAGACGGTCACCACCTGGTTCACCGGCGCCAATCACGTGCTGACGGGCATGCTGGCGAAGGAAGGTATCAAGGCCGACGAATTGAAAATCCAGCCACAGCAGGTCTCGGTGACGCCGTTCGTCGACGGCACCGTCGATGTCATCACGGCGACCTATTACAACGAGTTCTATACGATCCAGTCGCGCATGCCGAAGGACAGCCTCAAGACCTTCGTCGCCGAGGACTACGGCATCACCTTCCCCCGCGACACGCTGATCGTCTCGGAGACGACCGCCAAGGAGAAACCCGATCTCGTCAAGGCGTTCCTGCGCGCCTCGCTCAAGGGCTGGAAAGACGCCTTCGCCGATCCGAAAGGCGCCGTCGACACCGTGATGGCCGTTGCTCCGACACTCGATCGCGCGCAGCAGGAGTTCATGCTCACGGAAGTAAAGCGCCTGATGACGGCGGGCAAGGTGGCGCAAAACGGCCTGTTCTGGATCGATCCCGACGCCATCAAGACGGCTCATGACTTCTTTCTGAAATACGGCGTGATCTCCAAGCCGCTCGACCTCGCCGTCGCCTATGACGCAAGCTTCATCGAAAGCGTGCCGGTCGCGGAACGGAGACCGTGAGCGCCGGCTCGGCGGCTTTGTCCGTCGACCAGCGCGGGACGGCCATCCTGCCCGGCTGGTTGCGGAAAACGGCGCGCCTGCTGCTTGGGCTCGTCATCGCCGCCTTGGTCTGGGAAGGCGCGGTGCGGTTGCTCGGCATCAAGCCCTATTACCTGCCGCGCCTGAGCGCGATCCTGGCGGCGATGGCGGCAACGCCGCGCGCCTATGTCGACGGCTTTCTGAGGACACTTGCCGAAACGTTGATCGGGTTCGCAGCAGGCGGCGCGTTCGGCGTGCTGATCGGCATCGCCTTCTTCCGCCTGCGGGCGCTGCGCGAGATGATCTTCCCGATCTTCGTGGTGTCGCAGACCATTCCCGTCATCGCTTTTGGCGCGCTGGTCGTGCTGTGGTTCGGTAACACGCTCCTCGCCAAGGCCGTGATCGCGTTTTATCTCACCTTCTTCCCGGTCACGGTCAACACGCTGCTTGGTCTCGAAACAGTCGATCCCAAGCAGGTGGCGCTGATGAAGAGTTTTGGCGCATCGCCCCGTCAGTTGCTGCTGCGCCTGCAGCTTCCCACCGCGCTGCCGCACATCTTCGTCGCGCTGCGTCTAGCATCGTCGCTCAGCCTCGTTGGCGCGATTGTCGGCGAATGGTTCGGCGACACCACTGGCCTCGGCGTGTTGCTGCTGCAGGCGATGTACACCGAGAACGTTGTCGGACTCTGGGGCGCCCTCTTGGCCTCCGCGCTGCTCGGCACCGGCTTCTACGCCGTCATTGCCGCGGCCGAGCGGCGGCTGGTGTTCTGGGGCGCAGAGCAATGAACGTCGCCACCCTCGCGTCACCCCCACTCGCGGTGCAACGCGGTGTCCTCGGCGCGATCCTGCTCGTGCTGTGCTGGGAGGGGCTCGCGCGCGGACTGCATTTGCCGTCCTACATTCTTCCCGCCGTCAGCGATATCATGGCCGGCGTCTGGTCCAAGCGCGCCCTGCTGGGCGAGGCGGCCGGCTATACCCTGCTCGAAGCATTGGTCGGCTACAGCCTCGGCTGTCTGATCGGCATCGGCCTTGCTGTCGCCATCACCATGCTGCCGGCGCTCCGTGGCGTGATCCTGCCTGCGGCGACCGCCATCAACTCGGTGCCCGTGGTCGGCTATTCGCCGCTGATTCTGCTCTGGTTCGGCATCGGCGTTGCGTCCAAGATCGTGATGGTGGCGATGGCGGTGAGCTTCACCGTCTTCCTGTCGACGCTCGCCGGCCTCGACCGCGTCGATCGGCGCGCGGTCGATCTCATGCGCGGCTTCGGCGCCGGCCGACTTGGCATCCTGTGGCGTCTGCGCCTGCCGACCGCCTTGCCGCTGCTGCTCTCCGGGATGCGCGTCTCCACCGTCCGCAGCGTCATCGTGGCGATCGTCACCGAAATGCTCGGCGCCTATGGCGGACTCGGCTGGGTGATCTATCAGGCCGTGCTGCAGATCGACTTCGTGCAGGTCTGGTCCGCGATCTTCGTCGCATCGGCGGCGAGCCTGAGCTTCTTCGGACTGATCGGCTTCCTCGAACGCAAAATCCTGTTTTGGACATGATCCGATGAAACGACAGATGCATCTCGGCCTGTTTATCCTGGGCACCGGCAGCCATGTCGCGGGTTGGCGCTATCCTGGCGCGGTGGACAGTTTTCAGGATTTTCCCGCGATTCAGGAGATCGGCCGCATCGCCGAGCGCGGCAAATTCGACCTGATCTTCATGGGCGACAACCTTTATGCCGACGCCGCCGCCCACCCCTCCTATACGTTGCGGTTGGAACCGCTGACGATGCTGGCGGCGCTCGCCACCTCGACCAGCCATATCGGGTTAGGTGCCACCGTCTCCACGACCTACAGCGATCCGTTCACGGTTGCGCGCGTGTTCGCTTCGCTCGATCACATCAGCAACGGCCGCGCCGCGTGGAATGCGGTGACGACGGCGAATCCCGCGACCGCCGCCAATTTCGGCACCACCCATCCCGACCACGCCCGCCGCTACGAGATGGCGGGCGAGTTCCTCGATGTCGTCAAGGGCCTGTGGGACGGCTGGGCGGACGATGCCATCATCGCCGACCGGACAAGCGGGCTCTACATTGATCCCGCCAAGCTACGCTCGATCGATCATGAGGGCGCGTTCTTCAAGGTGAAGGGACCGCTCAACATTGGCCGCAGCCCGCAGGGCCATCCGGTGGTGCTGCAAGCCGGTGGATCCGAGGCCGGACAGGCGCTCGCCGCGCGCACGGCGGACATCGTGTTCTCGGTCGTGCAGGACATTGACGAAGCCAAAGCCGGCTATGCCTCGCTCAAGAACCGCCTGCCGGGGTTCGGGCGCAAGGCGGAGGACGTCACGGTGCTGCCGGGCGTCATGCCGATCGTCGGTCGCACCGACAAGGAGGCGTTCGAGAAGCTCAACGTGCTGCAGAGCTTCATCAGCGGCAGCAACGCGCGCGCCATTCTCTCCGACCGCTTCGGACAGGACATGTCGGCCTACGACCTGGACGGACCGATTCCGGACATTGCACTGCCCGACAGCTATCACAGCTTTGCCAGCGTCATGCTTGCCAAGGCGCGGCGCGAGAACATGACCTTGCGCGACCTCTATAATCTCACCGCCGCCGCACGCGGCCATTGGGTGTTGTGCGGCTCCGCCGAAAACATCGCCGACACCCTGCAGCAATGGTTCGATGATCACGCGGCAGACGGCTTCAACGTGATGCCGCCGTATTTCCACGAAGGCTTCGAGGATTTCGTGCAGTTCGTGGTGCCGATTCTGCAGGAGCGCGGCCTGTTCCGTGCCGATTATGAGGGGACGACCCTGCGCGATCACCTCGGCCTGCGGCGACCGAAGAACACTTTTTTCCAGATCTGAAGCGGACTTCTGTATGCGATGCCGGCGACCTAGACGATCAGCTCAGCCTGCCGCAAGCCTTCGCGATCCGCTCGCATGCGACCCGCAGGCGCTCGGTCGCGGTGGCGAACGAGATGCGGAAGAACGGCGCCAGACCGAAGGCCGAGCCGGGAACGACCGCGACATTCGCCTCTTCGAGCAGGAAGGTCGCGAAGTCGACATCGGTCTCGATGATCCGCCCGTCCTGACGCTTGCGGCCGAGCATCCCCCGGCAGGACGGAAACAGATAGAAGGCCCCATCCGGCGTCCGGCAGCTCAGCCCGTCGACACTGTTGAACGCCGCGAGACACAGGTCTCGCCGCTCGCGAAACACCTCGTTCCTTTCGGCCAGGAAATCCAACGGACCGGTGAGGGCCGCCACCGCAGCCGCTTGCGAGACCGAGCTCGGATTGGTGGTGCTCTGCGACTGGATCGTCGCCATCGCGGCGATGAGGTCGGCGGGACCTCCGGCATAGCCGATGCGCCAGCCCGTCATCGCATAAGCCTTGGAGACGCCGTTGCAGGTCAGCACGCGGTCGAACAGCCTGGGCTCGACCGCGGCGATCGTTGCGAATTGCCAGCCATCGTAGCGAATGTGCTCGTACATATCGTCGGTCAGCACCATCACGTGCGGATGGTCGAGCAAGACGTCGGCGATGGCGCTGAGATCGGCCGCCGAATAGCCGGCGCCGGTGGGGTTGCTCGGCGAATTGAGCACCAGCCATTTGGTGCGCGGTGTGATCGCGGCCCGCAGTGACGGCGCGCTCAGTTTGAACCCGTCGGCCTCATCGCAGGCCACGGTCACCGGTTGGCCGCCGGCGAGCAGGACCATGTCGGGGTACGACACCCAATAGGGCGCAGGGATAACGACTTCATCGCCGGCATCAAGTGTGGCGCACAAGGCGTTGTAGAGCACCTGCTTGCCGCCGGTACCGACGCTGATCTGCGAGACATCGTAAGACAGCCCGTTTTCGCGTCTGAACTTGCCGACGATCGCGCGCTTCAGCTCGGGCGTGCCGTCGACATCGGTGTACTTGGTCGCGCCGGCGTCGATGGCGGCTTTCGCCGCCTCCTTGACGTGAGCGGGCGTATCGAAATCCGGCTCGCCCTGCGACAGGCCGATGACATCGCGCCCCTGGCGGCGCAATTCATTGGCGAGCCGCGTGATGGCGATCGTTGGCGAAGGACGGACGGCCGACAGGCGCGACGAGAGCCGAGTCGGCTTGAAATGGGTATTCATGTGCGGTGCTCCATTGAGTAGCTTTGAATCGTGTTGGTTGTCGGAAAATCATCCGAGGGCGTCGAGGCCGACGACACCGTCGATCAGATTGAGGCCAAGCAGGAATTCGGAACTGAGGTGGGTGCGCAGCAGGGGCTCGGCGACAATGCCGCGCGCCAGCAAGGCCGCCTCTTCGCGACGCGCTGCAACCGCGTGGGCGATCGATACCGCCTCGAACCTGAACGCAGTTCCCGGCCGCGCCTGGGCCAGCCGGCCGAGATCGGGACCAATGATGGTGGCAATCTTCGGATAACCGCCGGTCGATTGACGATCGGCCATCAGAACGATCGGACGGCCGTCTCCCGGCACCTGGATCGCACCCATGGCGATCCCGTCGGAGACGATGTTGTAGCCGCGTGCGTGCGTCAGTCGGGGTCCGTCGAGAAAATACGCCATGCGATCGCCTTTGGCGGAGACGGACCAAGGCCCAGCCAGAAATGCAGCGATCTGGTCGTCGGCAAAGTAGTCGTGCTGAGGACCAAGGACCACACGAACGGTGTTGAGGGGCCGGTCGAGCCAGGGCGCAATGATGGTGCTCGGCGACGGCTTCGACGATCCGGACCGTTCGATGCGCAGACGATCGCCCGCGACGATAGCGCGGCCGTTCACGCCGCCGAAGCCGGTGCGCGCGTGGGTGGCGTGAGAGCCGAGCACCTTTGGCACGACGAAGCGACCCGCCACCGCCAGGTAGCACCAGGAGCCGCCGCGCCCGGCGCGAATTTTCAGCACGGCGCCTTCATCCAGATTGAGAACCACCGCGGGCGGCAGCGGCCTGCCGTCGAGGCTGAGCGTGAATTCGCCGCCGGCGACGGCGACACCGAGCGGTCCGGATTCGGCGGTCACTTCAATACCACCCAGGGAAACCTCCAGCGCCGTCGAACCCGCGGGATTGCCGACAGCAAGGTTTGCCGTGGCATGCGCCAGCGAATCCATCGGGCCCGCGGCGGTGACGCCAAACCGCAGATAGCCGTGACGACCGGCATCCTGCAGCGTCGTGCCCTGCCCGGCTGACAAGACGCGCACCATCGCTTGCGCAGCGGCAGCCATCATGCAGCACTCTTGCGGACAACGATCTCGCCGCCTGCTGCGCGCCGCTCCAGATCCCGAAAGGTCGCCACGTCGATCGGATCGAACCGCAGCCTGTCGCCGGCCTGAATCAGAAACGCATCCTTGCGCTCCGCTGCGTAGAGACGCTCCGGAGTCCGGCCGATGACATACCAGCCGGTCGGCATGGCGAAGGGCGCAACAACGCAGAGCCCGCCGCCGATCAACACCGCGCCCGGCGGATGCGGCGGCCTCGGCGCCGGACGGCGCGAGATGACGAGCGCCTCCGGTACACCGCCGAGGTAAGGCTGACCCGGTGCAAAGCCACACATGTAGACGCGATACGTCGCCTTCGCGTGCAATGCGACGGTTTGGTCCCGGGTGAGGCCGAGAATCCGCGCCGCCTCGTCGAGATCCTCGGCCAGCGAGGGATCATAGCAACAGGGCAATGTCCATGTCGTAGCCGCGCCCCGCCATTCGGCGACGGCCGCCGTCTTACGGCGCACGATGGCGACCAGCGTATCCCTGTCGATCTGCAACGGATCGTAATGGATCATGAGTGAGCGATAGGTGGGAACGAACTCGCGTGTTCCCGCGGGAGGATCGGCACGCAAAGCCGCATCGATGGCGAGTACCCTGTCGTTGATCGCGGGATCGACCGTGTTGCCGAATTCGACGACGAGCGCAGCTTCCCCCGCGTCGAGAAAGCGTGGAGCGGACAACGCTGTCGCCGGATCGGGATCGATCGGCAGCGTCATGTCGCCATGGGCCTGAACGGCTTCAGCGCGATCCCGGCCTGCTCCAATCGCTCGCGGACGCGGCTCGCGGTCGCGACCGCATGGTCGGAATCGCCATGGACGCAGATCGAACGGATCGGTGTTGGAAGATGTTTGCCGCTCGCGGTGATCACCGCTCCGGCTTCGACCATCGCGAGCACGCGCGCGGCGGCTTCCTCCGCGCCTTCGATCATGGCCCCACGTTGGCTGCGCGGAATCAACTGCCCGGTCTCGGTGTAGCCGCGATCGGCATAGATCTCCTGATGGATTTCAAGCCCTGCGGCTTCACCGGCCGCGACCAATTCCGTCAACGCCGTGGCCAGCAATGCGAGACCTGGGTCGACCGCCCGCACCGCCCGCGCCACCGCGTCCGCAACGCCACGTTCCTCGCACGCGATGTTACCGAGCGCACCATGGGTCTTCACATAGGTGATGCGATGGCCCGCGTACGCGGCGAGCGCGGTGGCGGCGCCGATCTGATAGGCGACAAGCCTTTCGATCTCCCCGTTAGAGAACGGAAGCCGGCGGCGGCCGAAGCCCCACAGATCCGGGAACCCGGGATGGGCACCGACCGCGACGCCGCGCTCGCGGGCGACGGCAAAGGTCCGTGCCATCACCTCGGGATCACCGGCATGAAGCCCGCACGCCACATTGGCTGACGTGACGATGGAGAGCATGGCGTCATCGTCACCGCAGCGATAAGTTCCAAAACCTTCGCCAAGATCGGAATTGAGATCGACGGATAGCATTGTCGCCGCCTTACGTTGCCGACGTCAGGATATGAGCCGGGCCTTCGCCGCGGCAAACCTGAAGACCAGAAGAGTTCGAAAAGGTGGGAGGCATCGACGGATGCCGATACCTCCCCTCGTAAACGATCAGGCGTTCATCGGCCAGAGCGGTTCGGCAAGAGCCACCGCCGTCGGAAAGATCGTGACGAACGTGCCACCGATATACTGGACCAGTACCGGGTCGGCGTCGACGTTCTGCCCATCGGCTTCGAACTTGACCCGTTTCCACGGCATGATGGTGCGCTCGCCTGGGATGTCGGTCGACGCCAGCGCCTCCCTGATCTTCTCGCCGTCGGTCGACTTGGCGCGGTCGATCGCGTCGGCGAGGACGAGCAGCCCCATCAGCTCACGCGACGTGCTGTCATTCAGGTCGCGGTTGGAACGCGCCTTGTACATATCATTGACCTTGAGAACGCTCGGCCGCTTCTGTGCCATGTCGAGCGAGAAGCTCGCGCGCGAGATGACGCCGACCGCCTTGTCGCCTATCGCGTCGTAAAACGACTTGTCGGAAAAGCCACTCGCCTGGGCGACGATGTTTTTGGGCTTGTAGCCGAGTTCGCTCATCGTCCGCATCAAGAGGATCGCGTCGGTGACGTAGCTCGACGGCAGCAACACATCCGGATCGGCGGATTTGAGCTGCTGTACTTCGACGCTCAGCGATGGCGAGTTCGATTTGTACTTGATGTCGGCGACAAGCTTGTAGCCACGCTCGGCCGCAAGCTTGCGCTGGACATTCGACGAATCGGTTCCGAAGATCGTGTCTTCGAAAAACAGGCCGACGGTTTCGATCTTCTTGCCCTTCGCCCTCAGGGCATCGAGAAAATCGAACATCGCGGCTGAAAACATTTCGTCCTGCGCGGCCGGGCGGAAGAAAAACTTGAGGCCGCGGCGCGCCAGGCTCGGCGAAGATGAATCGGCGCACAGGAAGGGCAAGCCATAGCGATCGGCGACGGCACTGACCGTGGAGGAAACCGACGACAGGTAACATCCGATCAGGGCGCACACTTTCTCTTGGGTGATCAGGCGTTCGGCCTCCGCCCGACCCTTCTGCGGATCGGACTGATGGTCGGCGAAGATCAGTTTGATCTTGGCATTGCCGAGCCCGGCAAGGCCGGCATTCTTCGCCGTCGGCAAATCGAGATCATAGGAATTGTTGATGATATCGGCCGCCGTTTCCATCGCATGACGCGCGTCGACACCGACCTGCGCGTTCGCGCCAGACAGCGGGAACAACACCCCGATTACGACATCCTCACTCGTTTGGGCGATGGCAGGTCCGGCCAGACCTGGCAGCGCGGCAAAGGACAGAAGGGAGGCGCCGCTCATTAACAATTGTCTGCGATTCATTTGATGGTTCCTCTGTGTGAGTTTTCGTCCGGCGTATTCATATTCGAAGGTCTCGCGCTGGTTTTGTCGTCAGGCGGCGAGCGCAACGCTGGATCGCCGATCGTCCGCCAGCTGTTGCAGCACCTTGGCAACGTCGTTGATGTTGGTGGCTTCCAGATTCCGCAGCGGCAGGCGGACCGAACCGCCGTCGAAGCCGCGCAGGTTCATGGCGGCTTTGGTCGTCTGCGGCTGCCCGAACTCTCGTGCGAGCGAGCGGAATGGATACCATAGCCGGTGCAGGTCGCGCGCAGTCGCCGCATCGCCGGCTTCCAACGCCCGATAGGCAGCAAGAATGAGCTCCGGCAGCGCACAGCTGTTGGTCGAGCTGATGCCGTCAAAGCCGCACATCATCGGACCGAGGAACGCCAGGTCGGAAGCGCAGAACAGACGAATGCGTCCCCCGATCCGGTTGGCAATCTGATCGATCGCCGTCGGAGACATATCTCCCTGCTTCACGCCAACGATGCCGGGAATCGCCGCAATTTGCTCCAGCGTCGGCGGCGAGAGCGTGATGCCGATGCCGGGCGCGTTGTAAACCAGCACGCCGGTTCGCGAGAGCGGGACCATGTCGCGAAAGAACGCCACGATCTGCGCATCGGTCACTTCCGAGACAAAGGGCGGGGTCACCATCGGCAGGCCGCCGAGTTCGCCGGCGAGCGTCGTCAGTTCGCGGACGACACGGACATCGGAATCGGCGCTGCACAGCATGACCGGGACGCGGTCGCCAACGATGTCCATGACGCGCCGGAACAGATCGGCCCGCTCCTCGGCCGACATCGCCGGAAACTCGCCGTAGGTGCCGCCGATCAAGATGCCGTCGAAGCCGAGGCCGATAACCCGCTCGATATTCCGGGCCAGGCCCGCATAGTCGAACGCTCCATCAGCCTTGAATGGCGTGACGGTGATGTTGAACAGACCGCGCAATCGCGCGTGACATTCCGTGATATCCTTCATTATTCCTGTCCTTTCGAATGTTGAATTGTTCTGGTCTTCAGCCCGGGATGCGCAGGATCGGGCGATCGATTGTGCTCAGCGCACGGCAGCCGGTTTCGGTGACGACCACGGTCTCGCTGACGCCGACGGTGAACTGGCCGAAGACACGCAGGGCCACCGGGATGTGGAACGTCATGCCCGGCCGGAGCTCGGTGGTGACGCAGGTGTAGAGGCTGAGGATGCCGCCCTCACCCCAGTCGGGCGCGAAGGCGATGCCGATGCTGTAGCCCGCGCGCTTGCGGAAGTTGTCGGTAAAGCCGGCACGGTCGATCACTTGCCGGCAGGCGTTATGCGGCGCCTCGCATGCTGCACCGGGACGGATCGCGTCGATCGCCGCCTGAAGCCCCTCCTGACACGTCTTCTCCATATCGACCGCCAGTTGCGGCATCGCGCCGAGCCAGGCGCAGCGCATCAAGGCGGCGTGGTAACGATCATGGCAGCCGGCCATTTCAAGGAAGACCGGCTCGTCCATCGCAAGCCTGCCGCGACGCCAGGTGCCGTGCGGTACCCCCGAGCGCCGGCCGGCGGAGACCAGCGGCTCCATGCCGACATATTCGGAACCCGCCGTGATCGCCGACCCCACCATGGCCGCGACGAAATCGTTCTCGCTCGCACCTGCTTTCACCGCAGCCAGCCCGGCGTGCATGCCGGCCTCGACATAAGAGGCGGCGGTCGCGATCTTCTCGATCTCGGCCGGCGACTTCACGATCCGGAGCTGCTCGATGATGCCGGCGCCATCGTGGATCGCTCCGAGCTTGTCCTGCAGCGCCTCATAGGTCGCGATCGGAAGGAACCAGCCACGCTTGTCGATGGCAATGCGTTTCGACGTCCAGCCACGCGCCTTGATGACGTTCACCAGGAAGTTCACCGGCTGATCGCCATCCTGATAAATTTCGGCGTTGGTGATGAACGTGTTCGCGATGAAGTTGAAATATTCGAGCTGGCGGACGACGAACGCGGGTTCGCCCTCCACCGGAAGCACCAGCGCCTGGAAGGTGTAATA
>WNFO01008834.1_pt1 | contig 20806 bp, 30 predicted proteins | sample 5400251 | NCBI WGS metagenome assembly WNFO01 (sample SAMN13153354, study PRJNA577476) | soil metagenome | isolation source: 100 cm saprolite under Madrone tree | place: USA:California | collected 2016-06-14
GATCGAAGGGCTCGTTGTGTCGCTCAGCACAAACCAGTCGAACCTTGAACCGCATCCGGACTGGCCGACCGACTCATACATCGCACGCAGTCGAGCCATGATCCGGTAAGGGTCTTCGTTGTAGGTTGGCAGCAACATTGCATTTCTGCTGCCGATCGACGGCAGCGGTGCGTCGGGGTCAATGCCAAGCGGATCCCGGATGCGGAACAGCAACACCGCGAAGCCGGCCAACGCAGACATGAACGAGAAGGCAATCCATGCAAACAGCGGCACGAACAAAAACAGCACCGTCCATTCTAGCATCGTGACGCCCCCGACCTGGAGGACTTCATACATTTCGTAGCAGCCGACCCCGGTCATGGCGGCCGTGCCGGTGAAAATGCAGGCGCGCCGCAACGCCACCGACTCCAAGGCTGCCGACTGATTGCCTGCCCTGCCCTCAAAGTCTCGCAACGGCTGCTTCAACATTGCCATCGGCGATTCCGGCGGAAGGAATCGCGCTCGCGCACTGCCATCGGGCCTAAAGTCCGGATGTTGCGTCAAGGTGTCCATCGATAAACCCACACCTCCGATATGGCATCGTTGCCCTGCATCAGGGATGCGCGTAGCTCGACCGGATTCTTATCCTTCCCCGAAAGTTCAAAACTCAGTCGCCAGCCCCCGGTCAGGGGATTCGGCTGGGTGACGACGTTTCGGACCTCGGCTTTTTCCGCGCTGACATTGCCCCGGATGCTCTTGGGATCGACCGACTTCAATTTTTCGCCAACTAGATCCATAACGAAAATTTTTGCATCGTCACCCCTTGCGCCAACGCCCGTCCGTGAAAAACGCGCAAGCGATGCGAGCTTGGGAACATCCGGTCCCCAATGCAGACGGTAGGTGTAGGTATGCTCGCCCTTGGCTTGCAGGGCGTTCTTCGGCCGCCAAAAGGCCGCGATATTGTCGTGGATCTCTTCCTTCGTTGGAATTTCGATTAACTGAACCGTGCCTTCGCCCCAGTCCCCAATCGGCTCGGCCCAGAGGCTTGGCCGCCTTTCAAAACTTGATTCGATATCCTGATACTCCCGAAAATCCTTCTCCCGCTGCATCAGGCCGAAACCGCGAGGGTTGAGATCGGAAAAGCCGCTGATCTGAAGATCTTTGGGATTGCTGAGCGGACGCCAAAGTTCTTCGCCTCGGCCATTGAAAATCGCGAGGCCATCGGAATCGTGCACCGAGGGGCGAAAATCGTCGACGTTGATCCGATCGTTTGGCCCGAAGAAAAACATGCTCGTCATCGGCGCGAGTCCGGGACGGTCGAGATCCACGCGTGGATAGATCGCCATTTCGACATCGAAGACCGTGGTTTCGCCCGGTCGTATCGTGAAGCGATAGGCCGCAGCCGCACTCTCGCTGTCCAGCAACGCATGCACGACGATGGAATTGGCATTGGCAGTCGGCTTTTCGATCCAGAACGTCTTGAACGAGGGGAATTCCTCCCCCTTGGCCTCGCCCGTGTTGATCGCGAGTCCCCGGGCCGACAGTCCGTAGATTTCTCCTTTTGCGACGGCGCGGAAATAGCTGGCGCCCAGAAAAACGCACACCTCGTCGTAATAGTCGGGCCTGTTGATCGGCGCGTGAATCCGAAATCCGGCGAAGCCCAGATCTACCTCGGGGCTGGGTGGCGGCGTGCTGCCGAAGGAAAAGTAGTCCGAACGGTATGCAATCCTGGTGGCCTGGCCGTTCGCGACCTCGTAAATATCCACTCTTGGCGCGTAGTAGAAGCCGCGATGGAAGAATTGCACTTCGAAGGGCAATTTCTCGCCACGCCACAATGCGTGCTCGGGAACAAAGCGTATTGCGCGATAGTGATCGTAATCCAGATTTTTCAGGCTGTCCGGCAATTTGGAATCTGGCGCCTTGAACGGTTTGCTGGCTGCATCACGGGCGTTTTGTCGAACAATCGATCGATCAAACGCGGCCGAGTCCGCGCGCGCCGGCAATGCGAGACCACTCGCAGTCGACGACGCGAGCGGCAAGGCAGCTGCAGCTTGAAGAAAACGTCGACGGTTCAAGACGCCTCCAGAGCGCTGAAGAACAACGCTTAGAAACTCTCATCGCGGCTGCATGTTCCGATCCCGGAACTAACATTCAGCGGCCCGATTACACCCACGGATGGCTGGAGATTGTTGACCTCTCCGATGCATGGCGCCTTATTCTGGCGTTGCCAGAATCAACTGTTCGAAGCAAACTCGGACGATACGATCATCTTAGCGCAGCATCCCCGTTCGGAGGTCGTCTGATGTACTATGTGGCCGCAGTGCTGGTTGTGCTGGCGGGCCTGTTCTATGCCGCCAGCCATCATGAAATCGGTGGCCTCGGTGTCCAGATGTGCCTGTACGGCAGTACGTTCTGCGACAATCCGATCTATGTCTTGGTCGGCGCGGGACTAGCGGCGATATGGGCCACGTTTGTCAGCATTCGCTGAGGCGGCCGAGCCAAGAGGTTGCGACAACAGGCTAAGCCCTAGGGCGGTGCAGGGTTTGCCGGTTGAGCAGGCTTGGGCCCCGGCACGTTGGGCTCGAGCTCCGACTTGGGGGCGGTTGGGGTAACTTTCGCTCCGACGGCTCGTGCGGCATCACCCGTCGTTTTGTGGTTGACTTCGGCAGTCTGCACCTTGGGCCTGGTCCACGGACCATGATCGACAAGCAGCATTGCCAGCACGCCGAAAACCGCAACCGCTATCGCGATCACGACGGGGTGGCCCCGCATTCGCTTCCAATGATTTTTCGTCATTGAAGGTGCCTCACTTGACGCTTCCTCACGAAATAAATCCTGATGGCGGGGAAGGTTCCTGTCAGGAGGCACCGAAGCCTTCCGAACAATTCAAGAGCGGGAGATCTTCGGTCAGCAACCATCCGGATTACGCTCGATCGGGACCGGTTCCCTGCTCCCGGCCCCCTTCCGCTTCCGCCCGCTGCAATCGATCACACCCTAAAAAGCTTGGCGTAGCGCGCCTTGATTTCCTCGCTCTGCGCCAGCACCGCGGCGGGATCCGACTTGAGCAATTTCAGCGAGGACAGCGGCGGATGGCCGGCCTTTTCCTTGACTTGCGCATGGAACGAGCGATGCGCGAAATTATCGACCAGCAACTGCTGTCCCTCCGCGCTGAAAAAGAAGCTCTGGAACAGCCGCGCCGCATTCGGATTCGGCGCGCTGCGGAATACGCCTGAGGGAACGATAATGAGCGGCGAGCCTTCGGTCGCATAGACGACCTCGACCGGCTGGCCCTGGTCCTTGAGCAGCAACAAATTGTAATCGTTGCCGTCGGCCATTATGGCTCGCTCCCCCAGCAGGAGCTTTTTCGGCGGGTCCGCCGCCGACTGCACCTGCAGCACCTTTTGCTGGGCAAGCTTCTCGAAATACGCCCAGCCGAGTTCGCGCGCGAGCACGAACGTCGCGGTCATGATCGCACCACTATAGCTGGGGTGAGCCTTGACGATCTTGCCCTGCCATTTCGGATCGAGCAGATCGGCGTAGCTTTTGGGCGCATCCTCGCGCTTTACCAGATTGCTGTTGTAGCCGATGGCTTCGATCCAGCCGCACGAGGTTGCATACAATCCATCGGGATCGACGTGATCCGCCGGAAAGTGCTTCGCGACATCCTCGGGCACGTAAGGCGCAAGCCAGTCCTTTGCTTTCCAGTCAAGGTAATGCGCGGGGTCGGTGCTGTTGGCAACGTCGACGGCGTTGATGCCGCTTCCCTGCTCCTGGGCGATGCGCTGGAAAATCCGCTCGGCGCCGGAGCGCTCGACGCGAACGGCGATGCCGGGATATTTGGATTCGAATGTCCTGGCCAGCCGTTCCCCGACGTTCAGCTCCAGCGCGCAGTAGTACGCGAGCTTGCCCTCCTTGCGGGCGGCTTCGACCAATGCCGGCGTTACGGTGGTCGGCGGCGGCGCAGCCCCTTTTACCGGTTCGGCGAACAATGCACTGGCTGCAAGCGCGGCCGAAGTCTTGAGCACGTCGCGCCTGGACCAGTCTCGATTCCGCATGGCGTTTCCCGTGTGTTGCGCGCTGCCTCGGCCGGCGCGATAATTGCACCGGAGTGTAGCAGATGGCGCAAACAGACGTCCTGATTATTGGCGCGGGCCCGACCGGCCTGGTGCTGGCGCTTTGGCTGACGAAGCTCGGTGCAAAGGTACGCATCGTCGACAAGACCGCCGAGCCGGGAACCACCTCGCGCGCTTTGGCAGTTCAAGCCCGCACGCTTACTGATCAGCTTCGCCAATGGCGAAAATGCCATCACGGCTCGCCTGAGCGGTCCCGACGGTCAGGAAGTTGACTGCGAGGCGAAGTACATTGCCGGTTGCGACGGGGCACGCTCGATCGTGCGCGACACGATCGGCACCGGTTTTCCCGGCGGTACCTATCGGCAAATCTTCTACGTCGCCGATGTCGAAGCCGCCGGCCCAGCGGTGAATGGCGAGCTGCACGTCGATCTCGATGAGGCCGATTTCCTGGGCGTTTTCCCGCTGGCCGGAGAAGGAAGAGCGCGCCTGATCGGAACGGTACGCGACGAGCGAGCCGAACGCGCCGACACGCTGACGTTCAAGGACGTCAGCGATCGGGCGATCAATCACCTCAAGGTCCAGGTCAACAAGGTCAACTGGTTTTCGACCTATCACGTGCACCATCGGGTCACGCACCATTTCCGAAAGGGACGCGCGTTCCTGCTTGGCGACGCGGCGCATATCCACAGCCCGGCCGGCGGACAGGGCATGAATACCGGAATCGGCGACGCCATCAATCTCGCCTGGAAGCTTGCTGCAGTGATCGCCGGCCGGGCGCCGGTCAATTTGCTCGACTCCTATGAGGCCGAGAGAATCGGTTTCGCGCGGCGACTGGTTGCGACAACCGATCGCGTATTCAGCTTCGCGACCTCGGAAGGGCCGCTCGCCGATTTCCTGCGCATGCGTGTCGCACCGCTGCTGTTCCCCACGGTGATCGCCTTCGAGCCGGTGCGCGAGTTTATGTTCCGGACCGTCTCCCAGATCACACTGAATTATCGCAATGGCCCTTTAAGCCGCGGCGCAGCCGGGCAGGTGCATGGCGGCGACCGTCTGCCCTGGGCGCGGGTCGATGGCAAGACAATTTCGCGACCCTCGCAACGCTGGATTGGCAAGTTCACGTCTATGGCGCGGCCAACGCCGAACTCGCAGCGTGGTGCGATGCGCAAAAGCTGCCGCTTCATGTCTTCGAGTGGCGACCCGGGTATGAGGCGGCGGGGCTCGCCCGCGATGCGCTTTATTTGCTCAGACCGGATACCTACGTGGCGCTTGCCGACGGCGCAGGCGCGGCCGACGAACTCGAGCGTTACCTCAGAGACCAGGGCATTAGGCTTCCGCTGCGAACCGCGGCGTGATCGTTGGATCGTGATTCAACCGTCAGGTCCAATCGCATTGGTCGGCGTCGGCCTGTCAGTTATCTGCTGGCCAAAGAGGCTGCCGATCAGTTCAACGGCGGTGCGCGCGGTACGGCCCCGCTCGTCGAGGAACGGGTTGAGTTCGACGACATCGACCGATCGAACCAGTCCGGAATCGTGCAGCATCTCCATCACCAAATGCGCCTCTCGATAGGTCGCGCCGCCGGGCACCGTAGTGCCGACGCCGGGTGCCACGCTGGGATCGAGAAAATCAATGTCGAAGCTGACGTGGAGCACGCCGTTGCGGGCTTTCACCTTGTCGATGACGCGGCGGATCAGCACGCCAACCCCGAACTCATCGATCTGGCGCATATCGGCAACGCTGATGCGGCGGCTGCGCAGCAGACCTTTCTCCAGTTTGTCTATCGAACGCACGCCGAATAGTTCCAGCTGATCAGGCTCGATCGCTGAGCGCGGCTCACCACCCAAAAGGCAATCCAGCCCAGGCTCGCCGCACAGGAATGCCGCCGACATCCCGTGCATGTTGCCTGACAGCGTCGTTTCGGGGGTGTTATAGTCGGCATGCGCATCCAGCCACACCACGAAAAGCTCACGGCCGGCTTCGTGCCAATGGCGGGCGATCCCATTCACCGACCCCATCGACAGGGTGTGATCCCCGCCGAGAAAGATCGGAATTGCGAATTGCGCCAGTTCATAGGCGCGTGCACTCAATGCCCGGGTCCAGCGCTGGATTTCTCTGTAGTGCTTCGCATTGTCAGGCGGAGGGTCGGCCAGATCGACCACATCGCCAATGGACAGATCGCCGTGGTCTCTGACTTCAAAGCCCAGCCCATCGAGCAAGGTCAAAAGACCGGCGGTTCTCAGAGCCGCGGGCCCCATCAGGGTTCCGCGCTGTGACGCCCCGATATCGATGGGGGCACCCAGCACCGCAATTTTTTTCGCCAGGTTGGAGTTCGAAGCATTGATCACGGCAAACCCTCTGATCCGCTTATATTATGCGCGCGAATGTCTCGCAAAGGACAGAAAACAAGCCCTTCGGCTCGCCACGAATAATCATTCCAGGTTTTCGACGCGATTTTGGGCGCCCAATGTACAACCGAGGGAACAAAGTTCTTAGGACCGCATTTTGGTACGAGGCCGCCACCCGCCGTTGATCACGGCGCCTGTCGCGGATAGCCAAAGGTCCTTGACCCGCTGTTCAGAACGAGCGCTCGCGCGGATAGCCAAAGGTGGCGGTCTCATCGACGGCATCGAGCCAGCGTCAGAGTTCGAGGGTATGGAATCGTGGAAATCGAAACACCCGAACCGACAATCCAACCCGGTATGGCGGAACGCGCCATCGATACCGCAACCGACGTGTCACGCACGATCACAGAACTCTCCGCCGCGCTGGGCGCCGCGATCGACCGGCTGAGCCAGGCCATCGCCACGGCGCGCCAGCCAGGAAAGCCGCTTTCGACCATCAGCGCCATTACCCGGGAAGCTCCTCTCGCGAGCTTGTTTGTCGCATTCTTGTTCGGCATCGCGATAGCGCGACGGCGCTAGATAAAACTTCAAATCTCTTTTCGGCGGCGTCCTCAAAACAGCGGCACGCATCCAGTCGCAGGTCGCGGCGATCTCCCTCCATTCGAAATGGCAGCAACTTTTGTAGCTCCAGGCAAATGCTCGGTCACGCCTAGTCGACCTCCTCAACCATTTTCGACCCACCTCGGGAGCGTTGTGCCACTGACGGTACCTTATCGCCAGAGCGATTTTTTTCTTTTGAGGCCAGTCCCCCGGAACCAATCCATTTTGCCGCGATTGAAGCTCGGTACCATCCCGTCGCCAAGCGCGCCCGCGCGAAGGAAACGACCATGAGTATCGCCGGATTCGTCGGCATGACCGATGAAGAACTGATCGTCCATGCCATGCGCAACGCGCAATCGTTGCTCGCGGAGCACATCGAGCGAGGACCAACCGACGCCGAGGAGGCGCTCACTCAGCTTTTGGAAATTCTCGATCGTCCGGACGTCGTCGCAGCGACCGACCGTTTGTGCCGTGAATATGGATTGCGACCATTAAAATGAGACGGACGCAAGGCTCGCATCAGGCCGCCTCCACCGGGCCGATGCTGCCTTCCGGCGCCAGGGACGCAGGTTGCCATGCGAGAACTGCGAACCGGCCGATCCGCTCAAATAGATCGGAAGCGCTGCCGCCTCGGTGCAGGCGGCAAGTAACATTCCTGGGAACAGTCAGGTCCCCAAAGCATTCTCGTTGTGCCGCGAATACGCGGCCTACCAAAGGAGGACCCGATGCGACGCCTGCTCTTGATCAGTCTGGCAGCGTGCGTGCTTGTAACGACATCGATTTTATCGGCATTGGCGATGCCAGTCGCAAAACCAAATATGCTCGCCGGCAGTGACGGCATCGTCCTCGTCAAGGGCGGCCATGGTCACGGTCACGGGCATATGGGACGCGGCGGTCGCGGCCACCACTATGGTTGGGGCAGAGGCCGCGGACATCATTATGGTTGGTACCGGGGCCGACATCGCGGACATCATTAACTGTATAACCTAAGCAAGGCCGCCTCGATGATGGGGCGGCCTTGATCTTCCATCTCAGCGAGTGAGACTCACGGCAAAGCCTCCACGCTTACGGTTTGGTAGGTCTTCTAGGGTTTGGCAGGTCTTCCACGCTTCGCAAAAAATATGCCCTGCAAGTCCGCGGCATTGCGCAGAATGCCCGCTTGCTTCATTGCCTCGTTTCGCTCGCGGCCGGGCGGCATCGTGCGCGCCTCTTCCAGGGCCGCCAGCGCTTCAGCTTCCAGGTCGAGTTTGGGCCGCGGGTCTTTGTTCTGTCGGGGCATTGAGCCAAAATACGTCAGTTGATTCCGGCTTGTCTGTTCGGTGCTCGACCCTGGAACCAGAGCGGGAACCAGATGGCCGTCGCAACTATCTTTGCGCCGAGCGCGGTGGAAAGTTATCCGGCGCGATCGAGGCAGCCTCCGATGAACCGAAGGTAGCGCCAACGGCCGGGAAACCTTGGCTTTCTGCGGGCGTTATTGACGGGGCGCAAAGGAAGGAAAGTCCATGCTCAGATATCTTGCCGTTTTCGGCACTTTGGCAGCATTTGCAGGCGCGCCTGCTATGGCCCAACAACCTACAGCTCCGGGACAGATGATGCACAAGAGCGTTAGCGCAACGAAAATCAAGGGTGCTTCCGCATATGCGCCTGGCCACCTAAAGAAGAAGCATAGGATTGCCATTCAAGGCCGCCCGGGTGCATCCGGCTATGCTCCCGGCCACGCCGAGACCCGTATCAACACAAGAAGCGGGATGACGACGGGATCAAGTGTTAACACGAGGAGCGGGATGACCACGGGTTCTACCGCGCCGTCGCGCCGTATCGAGACCGGCTCCCAGCGCTAATCCGGGCTGATCCAAACTCACGCAAAAACGAGGCCCGCCGAACAAAGTCGGCGGGCCTTATGCTTACTGTTTTCCTAACGCCGGGTGTCCTGTCGACTTACCAGCGATCGCCGACGCCTACACCAACACTTACGCCGGGGGCCCTGAAGCCGACGCCCGCACGCGGACCGTCATCCCAGTCACGATAGCCGCGGCGTTCGATGTAACGCTCGCGCGGCATGTAATTATAGGAATCCCGAACGATCACGCGGCTGCCGCCACGGGTGCGATAGCATCGACCGCTGTCATCACAGACCAGCCGAACTGGCTGCAGCAGATCCGAGTTTGTGTATTCGCTGCCGGTATAGATGTCAGAAGCATTTGCGCTACCAACAAACAGCGCCCCAGCGCCTGCCAACAGCGCGATGGTGAGTTTCCTCATGAGTTCCTCCTCATTCGTGCAAATTCTGCCCACTGCCTCAAGCCGGGCCGCTCCTTTTCGTTCCCGCGGAATTTAGGGATCAGATGATCCGGCCTCGCGACCACGGGTTCCGCGCATTCTGATTTGGAAGATGAATCCCCGAGCCTGCGAGACTATCGCTACATCGAGCGCGACAGCCGAACCTATGTGATTGAGCCACGCGAACGGACGATCATTGAAGAGATCGACTAGCGACAAAGGAAAGGCGGCCCCTCCGGCCGCCTTTCTCCCACCGTTGGGTCGGCGGCAGGTTCCTCGCGGGATCGCAGCGGCCTGGACGGAACCAGGGAGATTTCAAAAACAGGCGCCTTGTCCGGAACAGGATATAGGTCAAAAGCATTAGCTTTGATGTTGTTCTGTTCGGCCTTTGAGTTCCAGATCGGTGTTCGTCCAACGCGGCCGCAGGGCACTCTTTCAAGTAAGAAAGATGCGGCGATTTAGGAGGCGCTCATGCCGGGAATGAGAAATGATCGCGCTCGCGCACGCGCCAGGAATTTGCTGGCGACCCTTTATCCAGTTCCCGACGATGCTGAATTCCATCGCCTGCGCGAACTTGCAGTCGATTATATTCAGGAAGCTGAGCGGCTAGAGGCCGAGAGCAGGGGCCGGGTCCTTGAATCCGACGAGATGATCTCGGCCGCACTGGACGCGGTGGCTCGGGACTACTTCGCGCGCGCCCTGCTCCGGGCCGTGTCCCCGGAGAAAGTGTTAGCGAGAGGCATGGACCGCCGCGCTAAAGGCAATAGCGCTTGATGCGATCAAGCTTCGGTTCAGCTGAACCGATATGCAAATCCCTGCCGGCCATAGCCGACAGGGATCAGCAGAAAAGATGACAGACGGCGAGTGGTCACACCCGGTGGCCCGTCATGGACCTGCCGCACAATTCAAATCCACGGCGCAAATCCATGCAAGACTATTTTGTGGGCAGTGGATTATCATCCCCGCCGGTCTATCACCGCGACGCGCATCAGGATTTGCCTTTCGTCGCATCCTTCGCAGCAGACATGACCTCGCCGGTGATCTGTCTCATGTGTTCTCCGGCATTGGTGAATTGACTTCTCAAGAACTCCGATTGAATTTGCATGGCCTGCTGAAGGTCAGTCGCGTGAACCAATTTTCGCGCATGCTCGAACGCCGCCTTCATGTTCTGCTCGGTGAACGATAAAGCCTGCTTGGAAATGTCCGCTCCCGGATTCGGGATGGACGCTATTGATTTGCTTGCGGCATCGAAAAACAAGCCGAACGCTTTTTCCGCCTGATCGATGGTTTTTTCGGCCAAATCGCGCAATTCGGCCGGGACTTCCAGTTTCGGTTCAACCATGACGCCATCCTCCGGTTCGAGCCAAGCGTTACCACATTTCCGGATCGGCGTCTTTGCAGTGTTGCCTCGGTGGTTTATATCCCTTGCGGAATTATCCTTGCGCGCCGGACAGCGGAGGGCCGATGCGGAAAAAGGACCAGGAGATATTTCGGCGGGCCGTGGAGCTCGCCGGATCGGGCAAATGCAAGGATTGGTATGATGTCCAGGAAAAATTGGTTGAGAAGGGATATCGCCGGGCGCCTGACCTTTTGGACGGAGAAAAAATCCGGGCAATCCTCGATTTACAATGCGGCATAGGCCGCAACCAGGGCAAAAGCGCCTTTGGTCCGCTGATTTTTTTAATCGCCTTCGAGAGGTTTTCGCTGGTACGCAATGCACCGCGCTAAATCAGCCCATCGCGCGACTGTGGCCGATCGTTGCGGCGCTTGATCGCAATTCGCCCAACAAAATCGCTCCGAGCAAGTTTTGCATTTCCAACCGAGCGGTGACATGCGACATCGTTGGGCGCACGCCGAGCGTGACGTCATCGACGGCCGTCAATCCGCGCGGATAAAGTTCGCGGTAGATGCCCGATCGAGGTGGCGCTGGCGCCTCGCCGCCTGCACCATCTGAGAATAGTGGCTGGTCCCGGTGACCTCGGAACGTCCGGGGATCGACGGTGCCAAGGACATCCAGATCCACGAAACTGTCATTCAACGGCGTGATCAAGGTATCGGCCAATGAATGAGCCAGCCGCATCAAATAGCTGTCGTGACCGGGGGTATCGATCAAAATAACTCCGTAAGTGCGTGACAGCGTATCGACGGCATCGGTCAGCGCCTTGCATCCGGCCGTCTCATCTTCGGCAGTTGGATAATGAACTTTGCCAAAACAAAAATGATCGGGGATTTGGAGGTCGCGAGCGATCTGCTTGGCCCAGGCGCGCCGGTTCTCGATAAAATGGTGAAGCTCTTTTGCCTCGCATCGAGATCGACGGTGGCGACGCGTTGTCCGGATTTGATCAGCGCGACCGCAATATGCATTGCGACCGTAGATTTGCCCGATCCGCCTTTTTCATTCGCCACGACGATAACACGGGTGGATGGCATAAACCCTCAATCATCCGGTGGGTGCTGCCGACTTACTGCAATCCGCGGTGACGGAACTAATCAGCCCTGATTCTCTAATTTCCCGCAAGTCGCCAGATCGGTGCGAAATCATTGCATGACGTAAATCACGAGCGTTTTGTGATTTGCGCGGCTGATATGGCGCGCACGAATGCTCTTCGGAAATCATTTCCGACAACAAGATTTGCTCGTTCTGCAGATCGCGCTCGCACTTCGTCGGTTTGCCTCCCCGCCGCCAGCAATGGAAAAGAGCCGTGACTTGTCAGGACGAATGGTCGGACGCCGCTGCGGGGTCGGTCGCCAGACGTTCGACCAGCGCGATGACTTCAAATCGTTGCCTGGGTGCAAGTTTCAGGAAGGCTGTTAGCAGTCGCAAGCTTTCAACGGTTTCGCTCGATGGAGCCCCAAGCTTGTTGTGCAGCTCTGCAACAGATGTAGGAGTTTTCATCTCGCACCTTTGATAGGGAACGCTGATGCCATTCAAGGCAAATGTGAGGGCCTGGCTCAAAAGGTCGATACAGCGGCGATAGAGGCTGAGCGTTCTGGCCTGACGACGGCTACTTGACACTTCGAATGGCACGCCTGGAAATTGAGCAAGCCGAACCCGACAAGGTTGAAAGTATGCCAAGGAACAACCCGGCCGGCAAGCCGAACTAACCGTCCGAAGCGGTTCTAATCGGGGAATTCTCTGTTTAGTGCTGTTTTGGCTTCGGTAGCGACGCCGTGCGCGGCCAACGTTGGCTGCGCCAGGGCAAAGGCCTGTCGCCTCGCATGGACTTGCCGGCGGCGTACCGCCAACCGCCATCGAAGGAGCGAAAGCGATGACAACCGGCCTGCTCGTCAGCCAATCCGGGTTGCTTCGCGACGCTCGTCCCGAACCACAATGCGCGGTATTGCCAGACTTATCGCCGGATCGGATCCGTTCGGCTGGCTTGCTGAGCCCGCTCCTTGTCCCGCGGCTGGCTCCTGTCCTCGCTCATCGCGCACAATGCCTTGATCGGGAGCATGGCCGCGCCCCGGTTCACGCCGTGCTGTAGGCCTTGGCTCAGGCTTCGGCATGCCCTTCTGGCCGCCATGCTTGCCGCCTTGATCTTGCACTCCTTCCAAATCGTTTTCCCGGGACATCGCGATCACACCTTGTTTTCACAGCGTTTTCCTGACGAGCATGCTTGAACTTTTCTCGCTTTTTCTCATGCCGGACAATGCGATCCAAAGCCGTGGGGTTCCAAGGGGGTGCGCGCGGTCGACTTCAAAACCGGCTGACATATGGAACCCAAATCCGCGGCGCAAGTTTGGACTCCCGCATAACTTATCCAAAGCAGGAGAATTCTCATGCTATCCAACGGAATGAGTACCGGCTCCAGGAAGGGCGAAGCTCGTAACCCGGCCGGCCAGGGCAGCAGCGACGACAATGCCGCCAAGAAGAGCGGCAGCAAGTAGTCCACATTCTGCATTTGAAGGGCGGACGCACCCCTCAACGAAACAAGGGCCCCGGCGCGATACGGGGCCCCTTGCTTTTGTCACGCGCGGGCGGATCAACGATGATGGCAATGACGATCGGCGTGACGCGATGCGCCGGACCCTATAAGCGCAGTTGTTTCTCCAACTGCCGACTATTGCTTTTGTAGCGTTGATTGGACGAGACTCGGCTAAAGCTCGATTGACTTCTTTGTGAGCCGGCTCGCCAACCTTGCGCGCCACTCACGCAACAATCACGGCGAATTTATCGTCCCGGCGCGCATATCTTTCATGCGCGAAGTCAGACCTCGACGGTGACTGTTTTCAAATTGAATGATGATCGTACTTCAATACGCCGCAAACGCAGCGTCTTTTGAGCGTTTGCGGCGCGCGGAAGAGAATTGCTTTGCTTTTTTCCGGCGTCGATGGCGCAGGCATAAACTCCATCCCATGTGTCGCGTCCGGGGCTGACACAGGGAGAACTAGATGAAACAGCTTTTGAAACTTTCCGCCGCGCCCGCCACCGCGTTATTGGCGCTGGCTTATGTTGCGATGGCGACGCCTGCGGCGGCGGGCCCGAACGAGTATTGCCGCCAGGATGTCACTTCGGGAATGCGCTCCTGCAGCTTTGAGACCTTGGAGCAATGCCAGGCGATGTCCGCCGGCCGTGGCGGCACTTGTTATCGCGATCCACTCCTGACCGACACCAGCGCCTACGCCTATCAGCCGAAGCGCCCGACTTCAAAACCCGGAATACGCTCGAAGAAGCCGGTTGAAAGCAGATAATGCCATAGGTTCGCGGTAAGCCCGCCATGCGCTCGACAGCAGTCTGCCTTGCGCAGACTGCTTGAGCTTTCGGCGAGCGAGCAGGTACGCAATAAGCACTGCGCGATCTTCGCTGCTCAGTGTCAGTCTCGATTTCAAGCAGATCGTCGCATGACGTCCGCATGACGACGCTATGCGTTCAAATTGGATGAGGGATGCAGCAGCGTCAAAGCGCCATGCATTTCGATCACTAATCACAGCTCTTTCAACTCTTTTTTAGACTGATGGTGCAGCGACATGTGGCATCCCTGCGCTGCGCGATTCAGGTGAGCACAGCGATTCACGCGAACGCAGAAACACGTACAGAAACAGAAAGAGACGAGATGAAGACGAAGCAGATTTTGGAAATCAGCGCCGCGCCTGCCGCGGTGTTTTGCGCGCTGGCTTTCTTATCGACGGCCACGCCCGCGGCGGCGGCTCCAGTTGACTATTGCCGCACCGATACCACTTCCGGAATGCGAGGCTGCGGGTATTCCAGCCTGGAGCAATGCCAGACGATGTCCGCCGGCCGCGGCGGCAGTTGCTACGAGAATCCATTCCCGGAGGGCAGCACTGCCAGCGGCAACGCGAGCAGCAGCGGCAAGACGAGCAACAGCGCCTATGCCTATCAGCCGAAGCACCATGCTTCGAAAGGCGCAAGGAAGCCGGTTAAGGACCAATAGAACCGCGACTACCGGGAATATCGCCTGACGGCGAAGTGGTGGCCGGGATTGCCTCGGCCACCACATTTTCTTACCGCCCGACTGTTAGGCCGTGAGACACCGGCACGCCCTGGGTTCACGCTGTCCGCGCAAGCTCAGCTCACTGCTGCTTTTCCCAGAATGACAGCAGGCTCTGCGACGCCGAGCCGCCGATCACGCAGGGGATGCCGACCGCGACCTGGCCAAGCGCCGCGGCGGAGACACAGCCGAGTGCGACCGCGCCGACGCCGACCTGGCCCCAGAAGTCGAGGTTGCGCCTGCTATCGGAGCCCTTGGCCTTGAATTCTTCCACGGCGGCCAGCGCATCCTTGCGCACCGCGCCGAGTTGCACGGTATCGGCGGCCTGGATCACTTCGGCGAGCGGCGCCTTGATCGCCGCCGGCTGCTGCGCAAGCTCGCTGCGCAGAAATTCGCGCAAGCCCGCATCGCGGACCGCGTAGCTTGCCAGCGTGTAGCGCGCCATGCTGCCGACCGTCAGCTTGTCGACGGTGTCGCGGCTTTTGCTCCAGGGCAGCATCTGCATGATGCGCAGGATCGGAGCGTGGGAGCCGGTCGCGAAATAATATCCCCATAACGTATCCAAGAGATCCTGACTGCCGGCGAAGGTGAGTGCCGTATTCAGCTTCCTGTCTTCCTTGGCAAACGGATTCTTGGTGAAGACGCCGCGCAACTTGTCGAGCATGCCGGGCTTGGCTTCTTCCAGCGGGATCGCGGTCAATGTTGGCAGCGTGCCGGCGAGATAGCTGTCGATCATCACCCGGCGTCCTGGCATCTTTGGCGCGACCCTGCGCAGCAAATTCCGCCAGTCGGGCAATCCCGAATAGGCGATGGCGCGCACGATCACCCATTCGTCCTCGGGCGGCACGGGAAAGAAGCTATTGACGAGCTGTTCGGCTTTGGCGGGGTTCGACCCGATCGCGCCGGCGATGAAGCCGAGATAGATGCCGGAGTTCTCCGGCTCCTTGAAACTTTGCGCGTGGAACAGTACCCGCACGGCGGCGGGGACGTGAGCGTAATCGGGTTTGGCCCGATAATTGTAGATCCACTGCTGGACCACGTTGAGCGACGCGCGCGGATCGATCTCCGGCGTGACCGCCGCATGCGCGGGCTGTATCAGCAAGAACGTAGCGGTGACGAGTGTTGCGTAGCGCATGTGATGCTCCCAGGAAGCGTTCTCGCATGCGACGGGCGCAGCGCGAACGTTTTCCGGCCCTATCGTTAGCCGGCATTTTGAGCGGCTATGCGACGATTCTGGGAACGCGCGGTTCGGCGCGGCGTCGAAATTATGGCAGCCGAAACGGCCCTCGGCCCGCAACTGACCTTATCCCCGACATTCTTTCGCCCGCCGCGGGCATTTCGATCGCAACCCGTCAAGTGGAGACAGGCGAGACGTAATGAGGCAATGCATGGCGGCCCGGCGATGCCGCCGGTCTTTGACCGCAGGCGCATTGTTGATCGCCGCGCTCGGGCAGATTTCTGCGCCGGCGGTCGCGATCGAAGCTACAGCACAAACGCGCGAGACCATCACCGTGCAGGGCAATCGGCGCGTCGACGCCGATACCGTTCGCTCATATTTCCATGCGGCCCCCGATGGGCGGTTCGACGACGCCGCGCGCGATGCGGCGCTCAAGGCGCTGCTGGCGACCGGTCTGTTCGACAAGGTTACGATCGACCGCGCCGCCGACCGGCTTGTCGTGCATTTGACCGAGGCTCCGGTGCTCGACCGTGTCGCATTCGAAGGCAACAAGAAAATACAAGACAAAGAGTTGACAGCAGTCGTGGAATCCAAGCCGCGCGGCACGCTGCAGCGCGCCGTGGTGCAGGCCGCCGTCGGCCGCATCATGGAGGCCTACCGCCATGCCGGACGCGACGATGTCGGCGTGGTGCCCCAGATCATTGATCGCGGCAACGACCGCGTCGACCTCGTCTACGTGGTGACGGAGGGGGCGAAAACGACGGTGCAGCAAATCAACTTCGTCGGCAACAGCGTGTTCGGCAAGCGGCAACTCGCCGCCGTGATCAAGACCTCCGCGACCAACGTGCTGAGCTTTCTGACCGGCGGCGACGTCTACGACCCGGACCGCGTCGCCGCAGATCGCGAGCAGCTGCGGCTGTACTATCGCAGCAAGGGCTACGCCGACGCCAGCGTGACTTCGGCCAGGGCCGAGTACGATCCAGCGCTCCACGGCTTTACCCTGACGTTTTCGATCGATGAAGGCCCGCTCTATCATTTCGGCGAGGTCACCGTCATCTGCAATGTGCCGGGGCTGGACGGCGAAAAACTCCGCCGCCTGCTTGTGGCGCGGCCCGGCGCGGTGTTCGACGGCAACGCGCTGGACAAAACGGACGAAGTTCTCGCGATCGAACTCGCAAAACTCGGGTTCCCCTTCGCGCAAGCCGTTCCCCGCACCACCCGCGATGCCTCAGCAAAACGCATGGACGTCGCGTTCACGATCGATCAGGGGCCGCGGACCTATGTCGAGCGCATCGAAATCCACGGCAATACGCGCACCCGTGGCTATGTGATCCGGCGTGAATTCGATATTGCCGAGGGCGATGCCTACAACAAGAGCCTGATCGACCGCGCTGAACGGCGGCTTAAGAACCTGAATTATTTCAAGACTGTCAAGATCACGACCAAGCCGGACTCGGTGACGGATCGTGTCGTGCTCGATGTCGAGGTTGCCGAACAGTCGACCGGCGAGTTCAACATCGCCGGCGGTTACTCGACGACCGACGGCCTGCTCGTCGAGGTCAAGCTCGGCGACAGCAATTTCCTCGGCAGCGGCACTGCGCTGAAGTCCTCCGTGAGCTACGGCCAGTACGCGCGCGGGGTCGATCTTTCGGCTTCCGAGCCGTATTTTCTCGGCACCCGCGTTTCGGCAGGGATAGAGCTTTACGGCAGGCAGGCTGATTCGAGCCCCTACCAGTCCTACGGCAGCGACATCTATGGCGCGACCATGCAGTTCGGCACGCCGCTGACCGAGCAGATCGGCGTGCAGTACCGTTACTCGATCTATAACCAGAACGTCACGCTGGACCCGGCGTCGCTGGTCGCGGCACCGTCGCTGCCGATCCAGCAGGCCGCGCGCGCCGGTCCGCAATGGGTTTCCTCCGTCGGCGACACCGTCACGTATAGTACGCTGGACAATACCAAAAACCCGACCAGCGGAATCAAATCGCAACTCACGCAGGATCTGGCCGGCCTCGGCGGCGATGTGAAATTCCTGCGCACCACCGAAGACCTGCGCTACTATCACCCGATCAACGATGACGTGGTCAGCCTGGTGCGCGCGCAAGGCGGCTACATCACCGGCTGGGGCGGCCAGCAGGTGCCGCTGCTCAACAGCTTCTTCGGCGGCCCGACGATGGTGCGGGGATTTGCGCCCAACGGCTTCGGCCCGCGCGACCTCACCCCCGGCACGACCATGGATAATGTCGGCGGCAGCATGTACTGGGCGTCAACAATGGAATTGCAGAGCAACATCCCCGGCGTGCCCCGGGAATACGGCCTCAAGGCGTCGGCGTTCGTCGATGCCGGGAGCGTGTTTCGTTATAGCGGGCCGACGGCATTTCCGGGCTCCGCGCAATCGTTGCAGGTCGCCAACAACAACATCGTGCGTTCGTCGGTCGGCGCGGGCCTGACCTGGGCCTCGCCGTTCGGCGCGCTGACCGTCAACTACGCCGTGCCACTGACGAAAGCGGCCTACGACGTGGTGCAGCCGCTTGGCTTCACCGCCGGAGGGTTTTGAGGGATCGCGTCAATGTAGTAATCTCTGCCTGCTGCTCAAGATATCTCCGGGTCAGAGCGACAATGCGCATCTCGGAAAATACCCCTTCGCGTCTCAGGCTGCGCGACCGAACGCTCTGGATTTCGTTGGTTTGCTTCGCTGCGGCGGCGGCTATCGTTGTGGGCGTTGCTTTCGACCGCGAGCAGTCCGGCCAGCTGATTCCAGCCGTGTTGTCGGTCATCTTCGGACTGGCGTTCCTGCGCGCAACCGACGTTACGTTCGACAAGATCGAACGGGTCTGCGCGGTACGCCGGTTTGACGTGCTGCGGGTTGCACGCACACGCCTTGCGTTCGAGGAGATCGTTGACGTCAGGGTTGAAATCGAACCGATGCCGGACAATGCAGCAGCGGTCTCCTGTCGCCTCAGTCTGGTGACAGCGTCCGGCGCTGTGCCGCTGACGGCGGGTTATGAGCCCGATCAAGCGCGTTACGACACGATGCGCGAGGCGGTGCTTGAGGTAGTGTTCAGGGATCGCCGAAAGCCGGCTGCACTCGATCCGGTTCGCATGCTGGTCAAGGAGGGTCGCTTCATCGATGCCGTGGCGATGCTGCGCATGCGCGAAGGACTGGACCTGACGACCGCGTCGGCGCGTGTCGACGAACTTCGCAACGCGCCCGACACCTGACCCTCCATCGCGCCTGCGGCGTACCCAGCCGATGCGGCCGCGCGACCATGGCGGATAATGCGAAGTCATCATCGGCAGCGCTCGCGCGGCGTTGGCTCATCGGGTTGCCTGCTAGTTGGCATTGGCAACGCACGTCCACCCGGAACGCGTGCCAAGGGATGCCGCCATCCCATCTCGGCAGATCGGCTTCGTCAAAACCACCCAGAAACAGAAGAGAACCGCGATCAGCGCGATGCTAAACCACAGCCGTCGGTTCATCTCGGTCCCTCCCCTGCTCTCGGCCAGTATAACATGACTGGCGGCAGGAGCGGGTGAATCCCCATTATTTGGCCGCCCGCTCCATGGCGAACCCATAGATCAACGCAAGCCGGTCGAGGCATTCGCGAAATCGCCGCGCGAAATAATCGGTCCAGCGCTGCCCGCGCAACCCGCGACGCTGCCCGACCTGCTCCATCGTCATCCCCAGAATCAAAACGTCATGCACCAGTGCCGCGCCGTCGGCGCCCAGTTCGCGCTCGGCGCGGTTCAGCCGCAGCACGGCCTTGCGCTGGCGTTCCGTGATCGGCTCCCGCATCGGCCCACAATCGACGTATTCCCGCGTCGGATCGACGGCCTGCGGTCCGCGTTCGGCGTTCTCCCAATCGTCCTGAAACGCCCGTCCGCCCTGATACTGCGCCTCGTCGATCTGTCGATGCGTGTGCAGCCGCGCCAGCGGATCGTTGCGGATCGAGCGCAGCGTGACGATCTTTTCTCCCGGCTCCAGCGCCAGCGGATCGTCAACCTCGATCGCCGCGACTTCCGCATTGCGCGGCAAATCATGGGATCGGCGGTCATGTACCTTTGCCAGTTTGTGCGGCTTGTTGCGCTTTGCCCGTGCCACGTTGGATTGCCTCCGTTGAGTAGTGCAAGTTGAGTCTCATCACGTAAATGCGCGACGCCGTGGCGATGCGGCAACGGCTTTATGGTGGCCAGCATGATCCGGGTGGCTTGCGCGCTTCATGCCGCTTTCCACAAGCCGGAGCAGGACGGTGCCGGCGGACCGTTCCGATGCGGTGCCGGGGCCGCGCGTCAGATGAAAATGTGGAGCGCAATAGCTTGAGCCTTGCCGCCGCGGGTGACCGCAAAAAGTGATGGCTTCGCCCTCCTCGCCGCCGTAGGGGTAACGGCAATCGTCAGGCTCGAGATCTGTGAGCGAAACGTGGCGCGGATCGATCTCGACACAGCGGAGCTTGACGGTCTCCGTGCGCTCGAAAATCGGCATCGGCCGCGTGAACTCGGGTGCGGAGCGTTCGCGCGATTTGCGAGGCTGCGGTTGTTGGACTTTCGGCGGCGGCGTAGGCCAATGCTTGGGCAAATTATTGCGCCGGTCGGGGCCGGCAATTCCCATTCGGTTGGCGCGGCCGATTGCGGCGCTGCGGGAATAGGCGGTCTTGAACTTCGCATTGATCGCATTGGCGATTTCGGCATAGGACATGCCCTTCGCCAGAAGTTCCCGCAGCGCGTCCGAATGCTCGCTCGTCCAGTTTGTCGATTGCATTCGCTTTTCCTCCCCGATGCTTCCCGTCGTTCCGGGCGAGCGGGGCCGCCGATTCCAATGTCCTGATAATTTCTGATATTCCGAAATCAAAGTCAAGCTTGATTCGGATAATCGGAATTGCTATTATTTCTGAAATTCGGAAAAGATGC
>WNFO01006289.1_pt1 | contig 20791 bp, 36 predicted proteins | sample 5400251 | NCBI WGS metagenome assembly WNFO01 (sample SAMN13153354, study PRJNA577476) | soil metagenome | isolation source: 100 cm saprolite under Madrone tree | place: USA:California | collected 2016-06-14
TTAACTCTTGACCACAAATGCTGCGCACAGTATATATGTGTCTCAGCCGCGCTGCTCCTCGGCATCCCATTGCGCCCAAAATGGCTATGATGCTTCATCTTTCTTGTCTCGAGACGCACTTGTTAGCGCTGCACAACGCTGGTACGAACCACGGCCGGGTGCCATAAAGTTCTCCAGCAGTCTCATTGCTGACCAGAGTGGCTATGTAACGGAGTGACCCGTACCAAGTTGCGTTGGGCGCTATCTGATGGATCAAATGACTTTGCCAGGACTGCGCAATTAGGCGACTATTGCGCATGCCAATTTCTTGGCAATGAATAATTGTTACGACCCCGAATTACAACCTGTGGGTAACATACCTTCGAATCCCTCCAAAAGTCCAATTGGTAGTAGTGTTTTGCTTCAAGGTGCAGCCGACCAAAAAATTGATATCACAGCCTAGACTCGGGCACTGTTTCTCCGGGGAAGTACAACGCATAGAGGTCCGCAGCTGCGGGCGAAATCTCCGCCGCAAACCCCTCGTTGGGCATCTGCACGCGGGACGTAATCGTAAATCGTAAATAATCTACCCATCCCATTCACATGTTAGTGATACATCCATAAGCTTGTATCTGCCAAAGATGACACATACAGTCAAAGCCGGTGATATACGCAAGCCATCTGGTACGAATGTCACATGACCGCCAAAAATAAAAGAATGACAAGTGAGACGCACCTCGCCCTAACTGTACTCGATCGCGCAAGTGCTTCGAGAAAAAGCGTAGACGTGCTCAACACCCAGTGGCTAGCGCGCTTCACTACCAGGTCCTTGAAAATCCTCAGAACACTCTCGTGCTCCTTGAATATTTTCCTCAGCTCTGAACCAGGCATGCGCACGCAACAATCACCATACATCAGTGTGAGCCAGGGGAAGAGGTCAATTAACTTACCGAGCATATCACTGCGGGCATTTTACAACATAATCCAATTAAGTTGCTCTCGACTGACCAATCAGATTGCAGTATTTAGCCGACTGAATTGGTTTATATTGTAAAATACCCAGTGTAACGACCTCTCCACATCCTGCAGCCTGCGCATTCGCGACGTGCGCCTTAGCAGCTCGAATAACTTCTTCATATTTTCCACGTCCGCCTCTTCCTTATCCTTACCAACCCCCTCTATCATGGCACGCACAAATACGTTGCTCTTGCACGTGACAACATATACGACCTTCGTGCGACCCTTGAAAAACTGGCCCATCGTTGCACTCTCGTATGTCACACCATGGGGCTTCCATCCCCGAGCATGCAAAAGCCGCGCACATTCCGGTTGCACAAGTAGCTGGGCCCACGCGTCGGGTGATACTCGCGCTGCTTTGATCGCGCGCTTGCCGTACCTTGTCTTGATCACGCTCATCGCCTGCGAGTTAATCAACGCCGCAGCATCCTTTGCCGCTCACACTACGCACGGCTCGAGTGCCGAATAGAAAGTCCATTTAAGTTCCACCGGCGCAGAAGAAGACAGGTGAGGATGAGAGTGATTCGTGGTCGAACGTGGGGTCCACCAGAGCGTTGCAAATCGCGTCAGTGAACGCGAACGTAGGCGCGCCGTCCATGACGGAGTGATGCCCCATGAGTCCCGCGCGTACAACTGTCGGACACGATCAATTGTACAGACGTGTCTACCCAGCGATCGCAGAGGACATAGGGGGCGCCATGCCAAAGGTAGCGGAGGTGGTCGGAAAATCGCCTGGTGTCGCCGGATCCAGGCAGAGTACGAAGGGTGGCAGAGCGAATTGTGTCGAGCAGCGCAGTGTTCGACGGCGTGAGGGTGCGCAGGTACACATAATCAGACGCCTACCAGTCCCGGTTTGCAGCAGTCAGCGCACCAACGATGGGTAATTTTGTAGTCGATGCGGAAATGATCTGTTCGATCTGGCTACAGAAGATGTTTGGATAATGTAAAGAAAAACGGCGAATGACTACGATGGGGACAAACGCCTCAAGTTCGGCCGTGCTGAGAATGTGGCCATCTGAGCGGCGTCAAGCCTCCAAAAATGCCCATTGCGTAGCACGACGACGTATCCATCACCATGAGTATCACCTACGTTGGTGTGCAACACACTCCAGTCAAGACCCTCAGTACCTGGCACACGTGTGCAGTTGAACATCCACCTTCCTATGTACTATGTATTCATGTCAGCTCGAGGAAGGTGTAATCAAGGAACGCACCTATGTGCCCATAAAGAGCAAGAGCGGATCGTCCTTGGTGCCTTCTGCAGGTACCTCACCACGCTTTAAGGCCCGGCGATAGAGCATCGCGGCGCGCGTGAGAGATGCAGTACGGTGACGCGCTGCTCGGGGACCTATCATGTCTTAAGCGTTAGGCGGGTCGGCGAAACCATCTGCAAGTAAGTGTCAACATGACACAATGGCATGTTTCGAGATAGACGTACAGTAATAGGACACGTTTACCATGAGCTGATGTGACGATCAGCGCTGAAGTATCCCCTGATGAATAGGGATCGACACAAAGAGTCCCTTAGGCACCATCATCCCACTACTCGAGCCAATTGGACCTGAATAGTTCTTCGAGACAGTGCTACAGCTCCGGCCCAATGGTATCCGCGAATGCATCAATCTTGCGGAGGGGGCGAGGGTAGCTTTAAGGCGCTCGAGGGTCGGTATATGGGACAGAACAGGAAGTTTTAGGAATGTAAACTGAGCAGCGAAGGTGGTGGCCAAGTTTCCTTGCGGGCAGCGGACTTCCAGTCGACGGGCCGGGGATTGGAAGGGTGCACAGGAATGCGGAAAGTGAAAGTAGAGAAAGCAACTTCGGGGAGGGTGGCGGTGGTGGTGGCAATGGTGAGTGTAGGAGGCAAGACGCAAGACGCGATAACCGAGAGCGAGAGTGACTCGGACAGGAGTGGACGATAGGATTTGAGAGCCGGGAGTGGGGATGCGAAGGGCACAGACCAGGATGGATGGGTCTTATTCGGGTTTGGGCTTTGGGAAGGGGCGCTTGAGTGAGGACAGGAGGCGGGTGGGCATGTAGTGAATTGGTCGGGATCGGGGAGGGACGAACAAGGGGAGTGAAGAGGACATTATGTCGTGAAAAAGGAGGATGAACATGAAATCGGAAGAAGGGAGAGTGCATCCATCACGGTGATAACTTACGTAAGTTAGTAAACTAGTAAACCCTCCCAATCTCTACATTGTTATTTTCGCTCTTAGCACTTCCTGTCGTCGATCCTAGCCCGCGTTGAACCTGGTCCATTTGTCATCGATCAACTGACCATCATCAGCATGATGGGCGTCTCTATAGGTACTTGAACAGTCGCACTTTCTATTCAAACAACGTCGACGTGTGGGAGACCTCTTGACAATGTCACGTCCGGGTTATATGCAGGTCAAACCAACTGAGAATCGGAATGGTATAGTAGCTCCAAGTTGATGACGCTAAGAGAGGGCTAGCGAGTGGACGGTGGACGGTGCCTATAGTCTTCCACCCGATGACCGGTCAGTCATGGTGTGTGTGGTGGGTGGGAGGGGGGCATGGACCCTTGGGGGAACGTTTGTTTCTTCAGATTGTGAGGCGGTAAAACGGGCACCCAGGCCTCAGGCCTCAATTTCCAGATAATCACAAAGATCGAGACAATCAAAGCATGGTAAACGCAGAAATAGAGAAGGTAATAACGAAAGAAAGGACAAGAAAAAACTGGACCGGGGTACACTTAAACAAAATGGCTCATCTTGCACGGTTTCTGTTTCTGGTGGAAGAAGTGGTTGACCGCCGTGATGTCCTATTGATCCCGTTCCTCGTAGGTGTGGCACTAGTTGCGGCCCTGGAATGACCAGGGATCCTTGAGATAATTTTGGACCTAGGTTCGTCAATTGCCAACTGGGACGAAGGTTATTGAGTGTGTACGATGAGCAAAGGGTTGGAGGGTGGTCTGACATACCTTGAGTTCTTTCTGTATGTGTTGAAATTGATATTGAAGTTTTATGAGTCGAAAGGTCATGCCATGCAGAGCAAGGCGCAATTGCTGGAAGAGCCTTTCATCGCGATGGCTCTCCTCATGCATTGCTTCAAATTGGCTTGCAAAACTACGTCGGTGAATGAGAAGACTGATTGTTAAATTAAGGATAAGATCTTCGTACAGGTCAAGACGAATTTTATATTTGCTTTGCTCTGTGATGGCATTCCTCGCCTCAGCCTGTTTAAGAAGCTGTAGCGTTTCGTTCAACATTGCTGAAATATGTGGGACGACACGGTGTGGGAGCAGAGAATGGAGATGAACGACAAGGATAAGGAGTCCAAGGACGGAGAATTCAAGGCGGAATATGTCGATTAAACGTAACCTTGAGGGCTGGCTGAGTACGATCGAACATAACCTTAGGAGCTGGCTGAGTGTGTCGATAAAACACATCCCCACTACTATGAACAAGCTGAGGAGCAGGCAGAGGAGCGGGGTGAACATGTGGACGCATTAAACCATGCAGACAATGGGAAAATTTCCAAAACAAGGATCAAGAAAACGAGCGACGAGCATCAGTTACCAGTGATATACAACGAAAGAGTTTGCTCACGTGACAACGGCGGCAATCCAGAGCTTGAGACGAATTTCCACATGAACAAACTCGTCGAGGGCCGGGGTTGGCCAGATTGCTGAGGATAAGGTTGTGATGAAGGAAACGAAGTACCCAGTAACACGCCTCAGTTTACTGTTATGTCGTAGGGCGCTATCAGCGACGTCTTGCGGTGCGGAAGGTGCATTTTCGCCATGGTCCACTGGTAGGGAGGAACCACGCTCACTTGTGTTCCTTCGACTTGTTGGAAGTGGTACGCTGCCTGAAAGGGCTGGTGGAAACGACTCGCGCGGTTCACTCCTGTGGCCGGGATCAATGTTTCGAGCGAGAGATGGGGGCGTAGTGTCTGTCATGAGCGACAGTCAGGCGAGATAAACCAAAACAGAATGCATAACCTACTCCAGTTCTGGGATGCCATCGAAAGCATAGCCACCTTGACAACACCGTCGGTGTCTGAGCCCCTGTCAGCTGGGGTCCTCGGGGACAAATCTTTTGGTGTAGACGCGTGGACGCTTCAGTGTGAGTTGAAGTCGTGATTCGGTCCGCGCTAGGAGCTCACCATACATGTCCTTACGTATTTGCATGTCTGATCTCCGCAGAAGATCCACCATCACGTCTGGTTCAAGGGTTTCAAGTGACTGCGAACATGATGACAATGTACTTGTTGTTCAAAAGTCCACTGACCGTGCTAGTTGTGAGTTCGTCAATCGCCATTAAGTCATCGTCATGTGCGAGTACCATATCGCAATCAGGTTCTTGCTGCACAATTCACATCAAAGTCAGGCACATTGTCCACAAAGACAAGTACTTGCCTCAGCGATATAATCTAATAAGAGGTGAAGAGGATCGCGATACTTTCAGAGTATCAGAGAAGACTGATTAAGTCGAGCCGAATCCTTCACCTTTGTATTGCCAGGTATTGATATAACTTCCATGTCTGGATCATAGTCGTAGCCATCTGAGTCCGCCGGAGAGGGACCAGCCGCGGCTTTGATACGCCTGCGCAACATCCAGATAGAGCGGGCGACACGAAACCCTCGAATAAATACACATTGATTCTCGGGTGGGTTCTAAAGGGATTTAGTCATTTCAGAGCTGCGTCGAATTCGTTGACTCTTTCAAACGCGTCCAAACGCACCCTCCCTTCAGGTCCATGGCATAACACAGCACCCTGAACATTCTCAGGTGAGAATTGGAAGTGGATGTTTTTGTCGGTGTCAGAGCCTTCGACCCTCACTCCAAATGACACCTGTGCATTAGCATGCCCCCCCAAAAAAGCAATGTTTGCCCATGATCTTGTATTATCACAACCAGTTACCAGAACGATGTCTTCCATTTGATCAATCCCCAGCCCAAGTGATCGAATGAAGGCGAAGCAGTGGTCGATATGCTTCACTATCCACTGCTTGAAATCGTCCCGTGCGAGAGTGTCTTCACGCCTAGTCGCTACTGGCAGGGATAATACTGCGGCTCCTCGTGTCCCCTTATACTGAAAGGTGACTTGCCGAATGTCGTCTGGGCTGAGACGATATCAGCTACATAAGATTCGAAGTACGCAGCTCACAATCACCTGGAATGATAGCCTGAGTCAGGCACCGCGTCGACCCCAGCCGAACAGTAATTATTGTGACCAAGAGAACCCGCGCTGAGATGTCTTGATAAGGTGGGGACGAGGGGTTCGTAATATTCTGGAACCCCGAGCTCATGAGATGAATGGTCAGCTGGAAGTAGAGCATTGAAAAGACGGTGGAATTTGCCACTGCGTATGAATCCAACATCGCCGACTTGCACTGGCATATCTGGGTCCCATGGACTTGGCTGCCACAGGGCATGTCCATACGAAGGATATTTGATTGCAAGTTGTTCGCGGAAGATGTCGTAGTCAGCAGCCATCGGGATCGCAAGCGTCCAGAAAAATTCCGAGTTTCAACTTTGATATCCGTGGGGGTGAGGTGGGGGTTTATTGTGGTACCTTGGGTGTCAACAGATGTCAAAACAATCACATCGTCCAATACACGAGGCAGTGCAGTCCACCCTAAATTGCACGACTAGCGCCTGCGCGAGCACTGATAAAGCGAGCTGGGTCACAAAGGCATATCTTTGGGAACAACGGCCCATCGTCATGGCAACTGAAGTCACTGCCTGCCAGTAGCTGTCCACTCCCACGGTTCCTGGCCGTACAGCGGCTTTGCCGGGGGATAATTTGTGACATTTTTTAAAGTTCCACGCCGCACTTTGTCATCACGATAGATTGGGTGGAGCTCGGAAAGAATGAATGATGAGGCCTAGATGAGGTATAATCTAGAAACGACAGTGGGGCACACCCTGAACGGAGAACGGAGAGTAGATAGGTCGTTGATAACGCCTAGACGCAGGTCGCCCCTGTGAGAGACAAATATATCTCGGGGGTTCTCACTGTCTACCGGCTGCTATTTCGGAATTGGTGCACGGACGCCAGGGATATCTCAGAGATAAATGTGGGCGAGGACGAATCCCGCTCTGCAAATTGTCTCTAAGAGTACATTTAAACAAACTGCACTAATTACAGCAACGTTGAGGGAGAAGCGGCAGGTAGTGGAAGAGTTGGATTGCCCACATTGTTCGCAAGTGTTCGCAAGTGTGGCAGTAGCTGCGGAACAATGGCCAATGATCTTCATTGAAATATATCTTAATTTGATAATTTGATAATGAAGGTCATAGATCGGCAGGTCAAGCCATGCCGAATAGCAGGGCACAATTGCTGGAAAGGACCCTGGGCATGATTGCAGATGGCTGTGCACCATGAGGTCTCCTCAAAATGGAAGGGGGTAGAGATACTGCCTGCCGGACAGGACACTGTCTGGGCAGACCGAAACCTATTGCGTGTTCGGCCTATGGGAGCAAGGGCTCCAAATGATTCGCGTAAACCGGGTTCATAACAGGCCAGGAGTGGATATGTGGCTAAATCTGATCCTTGTCGAATTGTGATTGTTGTCATCGCATTTTTGGGGCGACGCCTTCAAAAGGGTGGCGTGAGGCGTGTGCCAACTATGCCCCTGTAGCTTCTCTCTGTCCGGATAAAATATAATCCGCGCGCGAAATTTGCGCCGGGGCGAGAGCCAACTGGAGGGTAGCACTGGCGGTTTGATCCTACTAACGTAGTTGTATAAGTATGGGGGTTTTCCTTCTTTTCCCAATCGTGGAGATCGTCGGCGCCAAGGCACGCGCACGCCGTCTCGGTGCAGCTCTAGGCCTCTAATTAGTACTGTATATCCCACTTAGGAAAGAAGCTGTGTGTTGAGACTCGGATACGGAGAAGAAGGAAGAAATCTCGAGGCACGTGAATCTTATGTCGTAGGATCGATTGATAACAACATGAAGCAGAAATCGGGGGATAATGATCCGTGTGGTCAGGTTGTTGGACGATAGAGCATAGTATAGCACATACGGTTAGCACTGTATGGCCATGGGAGAGGAAGGAGGGGGAGATGGGCGGACACGTGGCCGGGTAATAGGTACTCCGGATAATATTGAACCGGCAAACCCCGGTGTGGGGTTGGTCGTCGTCGTGGTCGCCGCCGCCCCAGCCCACTACAGAGACTGGCGTGTTTCCTGCTGTCGCATTCGTCGTCGGTAAATTGACCTCAGGTGACTCATCATGGGGAAAAGCATGAGCCTTAGTGTGCCTGCCAGTGGCTCAGGCTGCTCGCGCGCGGAACTCGAAAAAATTTCTCCATCAAGGCGATGAACACCTCTCTCTGGGCCTTCGCCACAGGCATGTAATGATTTTGACTTGCACAGGATTTGCGCCGGAAACCACTCTATTTCCGCCTATGGTTGTTTACTGAATTGACGTGATTTGAAAGAACTTGTCTGGCTGAGTGGCTCCTCGTTTCGTCCTTCCGCAGGCTGTCGTAAGTATTATAAGCCTTAAAGTCTCTCCGTTCTTCGTTCTACTCTTGCCCCAACACATTTCCTCGGTACTATTGTATTCCGCTTACAGGATACCTTCTATCGACAAACTCGGCCTAAGCCTCTCCATCCTTGGAATTTATGGCCTCATTCTTTGCCTACGCTATCTGATTCCATACTATGCCATTCCGCATCTTTCCGCACGCTTGAAAGAAACCCGTCAACTTCTTGATCATGCCGAGGCAGTCAATGCTATCCCACCAGAATGCGAATATAGGACTAGTCTTGACCTGTACGAAGATATTTCTTTACGCTCATAGATTGTCCTCTCATACACTGGTGCAGTTCAGCAAACCAATTCGCGGCTATGCGTGTGGAGAGCAATAACGCCCGGTGGCTCTTCCAGCAATTGCGCCTTGCTATTCAGCGCGGCTTGACCTGCCGACTCTATGTTCTTCATTATCGGATTGAAGGCGTCAAGTTGAAACTCGAGGTATGCCAGACCACTCTTCTCGTCTATCTTGCGCATTCACTAAACCCGTCCCAGCTGGCAATTGACAAACGACAGCTTCGCATCGCAGAGAGTGCCAATACAGCAGCGGTGGTTAGCCCTGCAACCGGTATGCACCTATCATATTACATGTTTTAAAGATGATGACAAGCCATTCGTTGCAGCTACTGCCACACCTGCGAACAACACAGTCGATCCGATCCTTCCACTACCAGCTACTTCTCCGTGAATGTTGTTGTGATTAGTGCAGCGTGAGCCGCTTTGTTTAATGTTCTTCAAGAGCATGATTTTTTTTTTGTCGTTGTGTTCATGCTTTCTATTGCTTTGTTCACGTTATTGTCTCTATGCTTTTAATCGGTCATAACATTCATAACATTCTTTTACAGTATATCGGTATGCATAATTTGATGTTCTCGGTCATTGTGATGGTATATATTGAGATGTAACAATACTAGCGCAATCAGAGGATTCGACATTTATCATCAATTAGGGTGACTGTAGAATGTAAAACTTGGAGCACATTCAAGACACAGAGGTAGAATTAACCACACATAGAATGGTAAATGCAGTACAGACGTACGATCAAATGGTGGAGATACGTTGTTGCTGCCCACTTTATAGTTCGATAACTCACTGAGGCTGAACCCATCAGCTACGGCTCCTTTTAGAGGCCCTTCGTACAACGGCGGTCTTCTTCCCCTAAGATGGGGGTCGTGCATCTGACCATTGACGCTGTTCTCACCGCTCAGTCAATGTCCCGTGAGTTCATCCGATTGTACGCCCTGTTAGTCCAGCGTAGCCCGAAACGTGCGGGCATACAAATTGATGCGCAGTCACAGAACCCACTCACCGAGTCACCGCTCGACAAATGGCTGTGCACCCTTATTATTTGAAATGTGAAAAGTCATTTCAAATGGCGTATGCCGAGTCGGACGAGTCCCACTACAGTACAAAAAAAAACAGCTGTGCACCCTCATTACATGAAATGTGTATGTGGTTCTACTGTTGCCACATTCCGCATTTGTTGACCATATGACAAGTCCCAATTCAAAGTTTCCTTTTTGGGCTGGACCATGCCAACACTACTGTATGCGTATAATGTGCCATGGGTCGCATGGCTGTGCATCGTATACTTGTTCCCCGCATTGCCCCACTGCTCAAATGGCCATGATGGACCCGTATTAGTAATCATGCAAAAGCCGCGCATACGCCAGTTGCACAAGGAGCTGTGCCCACGCGTCCGGTGATACTCGCGTTGCTTTGATGCGCGCTTGTCGTATCCCGTCTTGAATACGCTCATCGCCAGCGCCTTAATCGATGCTGCTGCGTCCTTCTCCGTTCGCCCTACGCTCTGTTCGAGTGCCGAATCGAGAGTCCACTTCAGCTCCACGGAGAATACGGAGGCGAGGATGAAGGTGATTTGTGATTGAATGTAGGGTCCGCCAGTGCGCTGCAGATCGCGTCAGTGAATGCGAGCGTAGGCGTGCCACCCTTGACGGAGTGATCCCTCATGAGCATTGTCGAACACGGTCAATTGTACAGGTTTGTTAACCCAAGCGATCACGGAGCCCATGAGGAGCACCATGCCAAAGGAGGTGGGAGGTGGTCAGAAAGTTGTCTAGTGTCGCCAGATCCAGGCAGAGTACGAAGGTGGCAGAGTGAATTGTATCAACTTGAAGTAACGCCACGTTCGACGGCGAGAGGGAACGCAAGAGCTGGTTCAGTGCACGTAATCAGATACCCACAGGTCCCAGTTTCAGTCAGCGCACCAACGGCGGGTAGTTTGGTAGTTGACACAGAAACGATCTGCTCACTCAATCTGGCCATAGAATACGTTTGAGCAATGCAGAGAATGATGGCGAATGACTGCGATGGAGACTCACGCCTCGAATTCGACCGTGCTGAGAATGTGGCCGTGGCCATCCTGAACGCCGTCATTGTACGCCCAGTTTTCCCAGCGTAGCCCCTTCCTTTCGAGACGTGCGGCCATACAAAGTCACAGAACCCGCTCACCGACTACGCCAGCGCTCGACAAATAGCTGTGCATCGTTATTGTTTGAATTGTGGAACCAAACGAGTTTCAGGACAATTCGTAGCACAGTCAGTTGACACTTATATTTGAATAACCGTGTCGAACACATTGGCAATCCCTTTCATCGTGTTTTATTCGAAATAAACGGGGACGCACCAACCCATTATCAGAACCCAGTGCAATTGATGAAGGATAAGATGATCGTACCTGGGTTGCGCCTGACGGGAAAACCGTTCAACCCCGTGCTGCGGCTCATCAGAGATCGTTTAACAAAAAAACGTTCACACGTTTGTGGCCCATGATCCCAAGTCTTGTCTTGTTACATTCATCACGTCCTACAGCGTCGGTACAAATGGTTATGCGCCAGCCTGAGATACTTGTTCCCGACCTTCTAGGCGTGGTGTGACGCGGTTTCGTGCCATATGTTTGCTCCGAGTCGCATTGCCATGTTGCTGACCAAGTGGCCATGTACTGGAGTGGCCTGTGACCAAGTGGAGTGGCCCTACCAGTTTTTTGTTGTACAATTGTTACAACTCCGAACTACACCCCGAACGTTCAACCCCTCTTTTGTTTCCGGTTCTCTCCAAATCCCCCCCAAAGATCCCAACTAGTAGTAGTTTTTTGATTCAAAGTGCCGCCGGAAGACGATTAAATTTTTTCTTCAACATCAGTCTAGATTTGGGTACAGTTTCTCCTGGGAAGTATAACGCATAGAGGCCAGCAGCTGCGTGCGAGATCTCCGCCGCGAACTCGTCCTTTAGCATCTCAACACGAGACGTGATCGTGAATTGTAAATAATCTGTTCATCCAATTCAAACGTTAGTGATAAATCATCTTACCAAGGATGGCACATACCATCGCAGCCGGTGATATAGGCAACACCACAGCCATCTGGTACAACCTGTATAGTGATTCATCAACAGTGATAAACGTCGGACGCCCGCAAACAAAAAAAAAGACAAGTGAGCCGCACCTCGCCCCAACCTTATTCGCGCAAGTGCTTCGACAATAGAGCGGACGTCAACACCCAGTGGCTAGCGCGGTTCACTACAGGGTCTTCGAAAATCTCCGGAACACTCTCGCCCTCTTCGAGTACTTTCATCAGCCCTGAACTAGGCGCGCGCGCGCAACAAATATCACACGTCAGTGTGAGCTCGAGGGAGGGATCAATTGACACTCACCAAGCATATGCCGATCAACGGCCTGCGCATCCACGCCGCGTGCTTTAGCAGCCAGCTCGAACAATTTCTTCGTATTTTGCACATCCACATCTGCCTTTTCCTTATCCTTGCCATCCTCAGGCTCCTCCGTTATGGCACGCACAAACGCGTCCCTCTCGCGCGTGACGGCACGCACAACCTCCGTGCGACCCTTGAAAAACCGGCGTGTCGTTGCACTCTCGTATGTCCCACCTTGGCGCTTCCGTCCCCGAGTATGCAAAAGCTGCGCATATGCCAGCTGCACAAGGAGCCATGCACACGCGTCCGGTAATACTAGCGCTGCTTTGATCGCGCGCTTGTCGTACCCCGTCTTGATCACGCTCATCGCCAGCGCCTTAGTCAATGCCGCAGCGTCCCTTCTCCTTTCGCGCTATGCTCTGTTCGAGTGCCGAATCGGGAGTCCAGTTCAGCTCCACCAGCGGAGAAGACAGAGGCGAGGGTGATGGTGATTCGTGGTTGAACACGGGGTCCGCCAGTGCGCTGCAGATCGCGTCAGTGAATCGAGCGTAGGTGTGCCATCCGTGACGGAGTGCTCCCCCATGAGTCCCGCGCGTGCACTGTCGAATACGATCAATCGTACAGGTTTGTAGCGATTGCAGAGCCTATGGGGAGCACCATGCCAAAGGAAGCGGGAGGTGGTCAGAAAGTTGCCTGGTGTACGCCGACGGAGCACAGGTGTACGTAATCAGATGCAAAAATGCTTGCTGCGTAACACGACGACGCGTCCATCACTACCACAGTAATATCGCCTACGTTGGACTCCAGTCAAATCCCTCGGCACCTGGCACACGTGTGCAGTCGAACATCCGCCTTCCTGAGTACTATGTATTACGCTACACTATGCTCAACTGGGTCAAAGGTCCGGTCAACATGTAGCACACAAACGGTATATATGTCATACATAAAGCTCATCTCGGAACTTTCTGGACGGCCGTCATAGCCCGCAGAGGCGGATAAACGAACACGAATAGCATACAGTATGTTAAGCCGGTACAGGCCGATGTGTCCTCTTAAACCCCTTCATCCCTCCCCAATGGGAACTTCCCGCTGTCTGACAGGGACGTACCCACCAATAGCCCATTTGATTGTCAACGACAGGTGGTTGGCTACATGTGTTCAATTGTTTCTTTTGGAGACCCAATGCTGTCCGACGACGCTCGTCGTCTCTGAACTGGGGCTGTGTTGATATGGGAAACGCCCCATACAGCAACAAGTATTTTTTAGCACTGTATTTCTGATCCAATCAGAAAATCAATCCAATCATGTGTCCGAGTCGGAATACAAGATTAAAGTGGATTACATCATTTTGCTTACGATATCGCACAGTACAATTCCGGTACGGAATTGTTGTCGCGCTGCCGCCTTGTGGGCAGCTTGCCAAAGTGACTTGTCAAACTGAAAGTACTGAACCGGAGCCCCGGTGAAGGAATTCCGTCATTGGAGCCAGGGCGGCCTTTTTTTTTTGGAATCCGCTTTTATATACCGCGCGTGTACCTGAGACACAGAGGCGGTCACCTTTGGGCGGCCTGGCGGTCTGGCAGTACAGTAAAGTGTAGTTTTCGTTCATTTTTCACTCAAGTGTTCCATTCCCACGGTAAATGCGCTCCATCAGGCTGTTCCGTCACCTATCTTCATCCTTCTCAGGCCCTGGCGTGTTTTTCTGATGTCGCATTCGTCGTCGGTAAACTTACCTCAGACGAATCATCAAGAATGCACGAGCCTTAGTATGCCCGGCTCAGGCTGCTCGCGCGCAGAACTCGAAAAAAAATTCCCCATCAAAGAAACGAAAACCTCTCTCTGGGCTTCCGAGTCGGACTCGGAGACGCCATGTAATGACCCGGACTTGCACAGGATTTGCGCCGGAACCCACTCCATCCTCACGCTTATGGTTGATTGCTGTCAATTGGGCCAAATTTGAAAGAAAGTACATGGACCGAGTACTTTTCTGGTGACTCCATTCGTCCTTCCTGTCGTAAGTGTTGTGAACCTTACTATAAAATCGAGTCTCTCTCCCTTCTTCGTTTTACTCTTGCCACAACACATTTCCTCGGCCATTGTTATTCCGCTCACAGGATGAATTCTATTGACAAATTCACCCTAAGCCTCTCCATCCTCGGAATTTATGGCCTCTTCTTTTGCCTACGCTATCTGATTCCATGCTATGCCACCCCCCTTCTTTCCGCGCGCTTGAACGAAACCCGTCAACTACTTGATCATGCCGAGGCGATCAATGCTATCCCACCAGAATGCGAATATAGGACTCATCTTGACCTGTACGGTGATCTTTCTTTATGCTCATCGATTGTCCTCTCATACACTGGTGCAGTTCAGCAGCCCGATTCGCGGCTATGCGTGTGGAGAGCAATAACGCACGGTGGCCCTTCCAGCAATTGCGCCTTGCTATTCAGCGCGGCCTGACCTGCCGACTCTATGTTCTTTATTGTCGAATTGAAGGCATCAAGTTGAAACTCGAGGTATGCCAGACCACTCTTCTCGTCTATCTTGCGCATTCACTAAACCCGTCCCAGCTGGCGATTGACAAACGACAGCTTCACATCACAGAGAGTGCCAATAGGACAGCGTTGGTTAGCCCTGCAACCGGTACGCATATATCATATTACATGTTTTAAAAGATGGTGACAAGGGATTCGTTCTGCAGCCACTGCCACACCTGCGAACGACGTGGTCGATCCGACCCTTCCACTACCAGCTACTTCTCCGTGAATGTTGTTTTGATTAGTGCAGCATGAACCGCTTTTTTTTACAAGTACTTCAAGAGCGTGCTTTCCATTATTTTGTTCACGTTATCGTCTCTATGTTTTCCATCGGTCATGACATTCATGTCATCCTTTTATATCGGTATGCGTACTTTGATGGTCTCGGCCATTGTGATGAGCTTGAGATGTAACAAACACTAGCGCCGTCAGAGGATTCGACATTTATCACCAATTAGGGTGACTGTATAATGTAAACCCATTGCGTAGCACGACGCGTCCATCACCACTAGTATCGCCTGCGTTCAATTGACGTGCGACACACTCCAGTCAAGTCTCGGTACCTGGCACACGTGTGCAGTCGGCGAACATCCATACTATGTATTACGCTACGCTATGCCTAACTGAGTCAAAGGTCCGATCAACTTGTACAGCGCACACAAACAGTATGGCTACTAATCCTTCCAATTCCAAAAAGCTCACCTCGGATCTTTCTGGACGGCCATCAGATAAATGAACACGAACGGGTATTGTATACAGTATACAACAGTACGGTACGAACGCCGGCACATGCCGATGTATCATCAGCACCTCAAAAGCGGGAAGGAAACACGAGGTGCTGGCCCAGACCGGACCCAAAGTGAAAATCATTATGTCGCCGCGTTCTCGTCCGTCGCTTTGGCGATCCCGAACAGCCTTAGATCACATCCGACAGGATGTCCTCTTTAACCCCAATGAGAGCTTCCCGCTGTCCTGGTGACAGGGTGTCAGGGTCGTACCCACCAATAGCCTGGTCGGCTACACGTGTTCAACTGTTTCTTTTGGAGACCCAATGCTGTTCGACGACGCTCGTCATCTCTGAGCTGAGGGACTGTGTTGAACATCCATATGGGAAACGAAAACGCTTAAAACTCGAAATACGAGAATCGAGCCTAGGTTATGTCATAGGATCGATGAATAATGACTGACAGCTCGTGGGTCAGCTGGTATTTGTAGCGGAGAAAGCCGTGTGGCTGTGCGTGGAGGAACGATAGAGTTTGGTATGGCACGGCACGGCTATGGGGGGGTGGGCGGAGATGATCGACGAATAATGACAGGACGTGGAAATCGGAGGATAATAATCCGTGTGGCCGGTTGTGGGACGATAGAGTTTGGCATGGCACGGCACGGCTATGGGGGAGAGGACGGAGATGGTCGGACAAATTGGCAGTGGATAGAGTGCAGCGCGGCAAGCCCCGGACGCCTTTACTCTCCTTGGGTTTACTCTCTTCAGAATAGAATCGTGTGCGCGTGCGTGAGCCGGACTGCAGGGCAGCACTCACAGGCTGGCAGTTAGGGGTTTCTTTCCCAAGGCACGCGCACGCCGTCTAGGTGCGGTTCTAGGCCTCTAGGCACGAAAATCTTATGTCGTAGGATCGATGGTACAGCACAATATGGCTATGGGAGATGAAGCTGAAGCTGAAGGGGGAAGTGGCGTACACGTGGCCCGGATAATTGCCCTGGCCACTGACGTACTGAACCGGAACCGGCAAGCCCCGCGTGGGCACCTCATTCATCACAAGGAGGGAGTTGCTTTTGGCTACGCCACAACTAACCATTATGCATTATCATCGGGCTCCTTGATTCAGTGCGAGATTTTCACGGCATGATCCGAGGCAAGGATAGTTGGGGATACGACAACCAGACCCCGGGTACTTGTCCGGCTCCTCGCTTCGTCTTTCCTCAGGCTATCGGTAAGAATATAAGCCTTGATGTCTCTCCCTTCTCCGTTTTACTCTTGCCCCAACACATTTCCTCGGCTTTTGTTATTCCGAATACAGGATGAATTCTATCGACATACTCAGCCTATGCCTCTCCATCCTTGGAATTTATGGCCTCATCTTTTACCTACGGTATCTGATTCCATACTATGTCATCCCCCTTCTTTCCGCGCGCTTAAAAGAAACCCGTCAACTTCTTGATCATGCCGAGGCGATCAATGCTATCCCACCAGAATGTGAATATGGGACTCACCTTGACCTGTACGGAGATCTTTCTTTACCCTCGTAGATTGTGATTGTCCTCTCATACAAAGATGCAGTTCAGAAAGCCAATTCGCGACTATGCGTGTGGAGAGCAATAACGCCCGGTGGCCCTTCCAGCAATTGCGCCTTGTTATTCAGCGCGGCTTGACCTGCCGACTCTATGTTCTTTATTATCAAATTGAAGGCATCAAGTTGAAACTCGAGGTATGCCAGACCACTATAAGGCTTCTCGTCCATCTTACGCATTCACTAATCCTGCCCCAGCTGGCGATTGACAAAAAACAGCTTCGCATGGCAGAGAGTGCCAATAGAACAGCTGTGGTTAGCCCTGCAACTGGTATGCATTTATCATATTACATGTTTTGAAGATGATGACAAGCCATTCGTTCTGCAGCTGTTACTGCCACACCTGCGAATGACGTGGTCGATCCGACCCTTCCACTACCAGCTACTTCTCCGTGAATGTTGTTGTGATTAGTGCAGCCGAGCAGCCTTCGTTTAAAGTGCTTCAAGATTATAATTTTTTGTTGTTGTGTTCATGCTTTCCATTGCTTTGTTCACGTTATCGTCTCAATGTTTTCCGTTGGTCATAACATTCACGACATTCTTTTATACCAGTATGCGTACTTTAATGGTCTCGGCCATTGTGATGATCTTGAGATTCAACAATATCCTCACTTTCGAAACGTGCGGGCATACAAATTGGTGCTCACCGCCGATTACCCCATGCGCTCAAGTGTCAAGCCGCCCGCGGCGCTGTATACACAGCATACTGCATCGCCCTAGGATGGAAAGGGGCGTTACCACTTGTAGTAGCAAATCAGACATCGGGCATGAAACGTCCGTGTGGTGTCGGCGGACAGCTGACGGCGCCGGATGAACATGGGAGTTTACAAACAAACCCAGAAACGACAGTCTATCCGGAAATTCCTAGGGGGCTGTGCTGTTCCAGTGCGAGGAGGCGTAAACGATGGGAACGGGGAACACGGACCTGATGATTTAGCCGCTGGCTGGCCGCCGTCCTTTTGAGGCGCCGATGCGGTCACGAACACACGATTGGCACGCAGGGAGTTCCGCATCAGGAATGGACGGTGCCACGGACAAACTTTGGAGGTGACGATTGACGTCTGGAAGGAGGTGGACAGAGGCTCGCACCGTCATCAGGGAGGGCCCTCGACCAAACTGCCGGCCGAGGATCCTGGAAGGGTGCGAGATGTCTATCGGGCGGGCGTCTGCGGGTTTTATATTTCCCCTCACATCTAAGCATAAGCAATGACTCCAAGTCATCCATCTATCTCCATCAGTGTATCCCACCAGAACAGAGAGCCAACTCGAGGGTCGTCGGAGGATTGCGTGCGCAAGGATCGGCCCGACCGTCGTTGGTTTGAAATTGAATTGTCACGGTATTTCCCGGTCTGAGGGCCCTCCGGCAACAATCTTCCATATACCATAGGGTATCGACAGTCTATGCTTTGTATTCGAAGCCCCGGAGCTTTCCCACTGGTATACACACTAGAAACACCCCCGGCTGGTCACTTCATGATGCGCCCCACAGTATACTGCGGCGCACGGCATGGCGTAAACCGTTGCCGTGATACGGTGCGTTCAATTGCGTCGCACTATTTGTATCGCTACTCGTTGACAAGATTTAGTATGGCCACGTAGACGTACAATATATGTGTTCACAGTCGTAAGACGACAAACGATATTATTATCCGATTCGACAGACAGACCGTGACAATGTGGTATTTATCCACTTGCCATTACGTCGGTCGACCGCACAGCTCTAACCACCAAGGAAGGGGCATCACGATGGTTCTACATCATGGGGGTCCGTCACGGTCCACTGCAGATGAGACTGGTCGGAAGGTCATCACTCTCCAGTGCTCAGGCTCTAAATAATCCGAATCTGTGTTGTTGCCTTTCCTGCAGTGGGCGCGGGATCGACCAAGGAATGAGTGCCAGAGGATTTGTAGAAATATTGTATTGGCCTAGTACTCACACCCACGCCTCGTAACCAGCTACGCGGAACAAAGTGAGTGCGACCACGCCAGACTAATGGCTGTGCACCCTTATTATTAGTGCATCAGCAAACCTGCAATAAACTTTTTTGGGCTTGTACAAGCTTGTACAAGCGTGCACAAGTGAAACCCGATGGAAAGTACTGAAAGTGCAAAGATAATTGTTGTATAATTGTTACGACCCCGAATTACATCCCGTGGGTAACACAATGTTCAATCCTCCTTGTTTTTAGTTTTCTCCGCATCCCCCCCAAAGATCCCAACTGGTAGTAGTTTTTGATTCAAGGTGCCACCCGACGACGATAAAAAAATAATTAACGTCACAGTCTAGACTTGGCAGTGGGTACTGTTTCTCCTGGGAAGTATAACGCATAGAGGTCCGCAGCCGCGCGCGAGATCTCCGCTACAAACTCGTCGTTTGGCATCTCAACACGGGACGTGATCGTGAATTGTAAATAATCTGTTCGTCCGATTTAAGCGTCAACGATAAATCGTCTTACCAAGGATGACACATACCATCGAAGCCGGTGATGTAGGCAACACCAAAGCCATCTGGTACAACCTGTATAATAATTCATCAACAGCGATAAACGTCGCACGCCCGCAAACAAACAAAAAAAGACAAGTGAACCGCACCTCCCCCCAACCGTATTCACGCAAGTGCTTCGACATCAGAGCGGACGTGCTCAACACCCAGCGGCTAGCGCGCTTTACTACGGGGTCTTCGAAAATCTCCGGAACACTCTCGCCCTCTTTGAGTACTTTCCTCAGCCCTGAACCAGGCGCGCGCGCAAAAAATCAGCATGAGCTCGGAGAAGGGATCAATTTACAATCACCAAGCATATGCCGGTCAACGCCTTCCCCACGTCCCGCAGCCTGCGCATTCACGACGTGGGTCTTAGCAGCCAGCTCGAACAACTTCTTCCTATTCTCCACATCCGCCTCTTCCTTATCCTTGCCATCCTCAGGCTCCTCCATCATAGCACGCACAAACGCGTCGCTCTCACTCGTGACGACACGCACGACCTCCGTGCGACCCTTGAAAAACCGGCGTGTCGTTGCACTCTCGTATGTCCCACCTTGGCGCTTCCATCCCCGAGCATGCAAAAGCCGCGCATACGCCAGTTGCACAAGGAGCTGTGCCCACGCGTCGGGTGATACTTGCGCTGCTTTGATCGCGCGCTTGCCATACCCTGTCTTGATCACGCTCATCGCCTGCGAGTCAATCAACGCCGCAGCATCCTTCTCCGCTCGCGCTATGCTCTGCTCGAGTGCCGAATCGAGCGTCCATTTGAGTTCTACTGGCGCAGAAGAAGACAGAGGTGAGGGTGAGGGTGAGCCGTGGTTGAACGCGGGGTCCGCCAATGCGCTGCAGATTGCGTCAGTGAGCGCGAGTGTAGGCGTGCCATCCATGACGGAGTGTTCCCCCATGAGTCCCGCGCGTGCACTGTCGAACACGATCAATTGTACAGGTTTGTCAACCCAGCGATCGCGGAGCCCATGGGGAGCACCATGCCAAAGGGAGCGGGAGGTGGTCAGAAAATCGCCTGGTGCCGCCTGATCCAGGTAGAATACGAAGGTGGCAGAGTGTGTTCAATTGTATCGACTTGAAGTAACGCTACACCTGTCGTTGACAATCAAATGGGCTATTGGTGGGTACGACCCTGACACCCTGACACCAGGACAGCGGGAAGCTCTCATTGGGGAGGGGTGAGGGGGCTAAAGAGGACTTTAGCGCGATGAATGGATACAGAAGACAGTCGTGCCGAGCGTGCACGATAAAGGTGAGAGCGCGGGAAAGGGGAATGTC
>WNFO01001090.1_pt1 | contig 20784 bp, 15 predicted proteins | sample 5400251 | NCBI WGS metagenome assembly WNFO01 (sample SAMN13153354, study PRJNA577476) | soil metagenome | isolation source: 100 cm saprolite under Madrone tree | place: USA:California | collected 2016-06-14
CCCTACAGTGCCGATAACCAGTTGCGAGTCAGGTGCTCCGAACTTTCCAGCCATCAAATGGCTTCACCGTGCCGCAGTTTGGACCACCGTCTTTTCCCTTGCCTGGAACCCTCGCTTCCAGCACTTGAGGCGCGCCATTCGCCGAGCGTTTGAGCAGTCGCGACGTAATCCCGCTCAACGGTATTTTCAGCCGACGACTCCAACAGGAGTCCTTCTGGCTTCGTCGGAAGGAGATCGCAGTGCGTCTGGCATTAGGCGGTGGCCGGGGACGATTGACCGTTCAGCTTGAAACAGGATATTGATCCAGGTGAAGATCGTCGCGTTGACGCCAAAGCCCAATGCCAACGTGGTCGCCACCACAAAGGTAAAACCCGGGCTTTTTGAACAGCGTCCGTAGGCTGTATCGCAAGTCTTGCCAGAAGGTTTCCATGATTCGCCTGTTTCGGCTCTCACCGTCCCATAACTTGGACTCTCATTTCCGATTCAGTCTGTCCCTAGCTGCTCGTGTCACTTCACCCAGGCAGCATTTGCCAGAAGGATTTTTCACCTCGCATGCACAGCGATCCGCCTCGACTTCTTCTGTAATCTGCTCCGCCACGGTTGATTTCCCCGTGCTGCGGATTTCTTCCCAAATGTCCTGGCGAGTGAATCCGAAGCAGTAGCAGATCGGAATCGGGTCCGCCGTTTCTTTCGCGCCGACCCGCACGACCAAGTCTTCGCGGCTGAATCTCGGTGCTTCTGCGTCAAAGGCGAAATAGACCACGTCACAGTCCGGCGCGTCGCAGAAGTAGTACTGTGTGTTTGGCATTCCCAGAGGCAGCTTGCGAACTAGACTCTTCACCGTGAGCATGCACACACGCTTGGATCGGCCGCCGTTCGCAGGGCATGCCATAACGGCCGGCGCAGTACCAGATTTCGCATTTACAGAACAGCAGTCCGACATGCGGATCTCCTCGGCTCATCCAAAGTCATCGTACTTACTCCGCAACCCGCCTACTTGCCGGCTTTCTCAGCTTGCGAAGGGTAGCCCGCATTCGTCGTGGATTTAACTAGCGCATCTGTCTTGGTTTTTGTATCGTCGAAGGTCACTAGAACTTGTTTCTTTTCGCACCGGACTTCGACTTTGGAAACTCCAGAAACCTTTTCGAGCGCCTTCTTCACCGTGATGGGCATGCTTCACAGGTCATGCCGGAAACATTCAAGGTTACGGTTTGGGGCGACGCCCAAGCCGGAACAACCAATACGAGCAGAGCAAAGACGGCAGCCAGCAGTATTTTAATGCTCTTCATAACTCCTCCTTGGTCGAGATTCAGTAAAAGAACTTGGCCACGTACGGATACACAAGCGCAACGAGAACGAGCGCTGAAACGATTCCAAATAAGATTTTGTAAATGCGGCGAGCCCGCGGCACTGCGCACATTTCACCGGGCTGGCAGGCCTGTGCTGGCCGGAAGATTCGCCGCCCCGCAAAGAACAGAGCCAGGAGAGAGCAAGCAATAAAAAACGGGCGATACGGTTCGAGTCGCGTGAGATTTCCGATCCACGCTCCGCTCAAGCCGAGAGCAAGCAAAACCAATGGCCCCAGGCAGCAGGTCGAAGCCAGGAGGGCGGCCAAACCTCCGACAAAAAGCACGCCAGAGCCAGTCTGGTCACGGCCGCTTTTGCCAACTTCTACTCTCACTTGGCTTCTCCGACTTGCTGCTGTTTGTTTCTCGCAGGATTGGGCAATGAGCACGTCGCTTGCGCATCTCTCTGTTGCAACTGCGCAGAGCTAAACGCAGTTCGCGCTCCAGCTTGTGAAGGTCGGTAAGTTTCCGCTGTACGTCGGCCAGCTTTTCCCGCAGCCGGCGTTGCACCGGCGCACACGGTTGCAAGCGATTCCCTCGCAGCCTCAAGAGCCCCCGAATCTCGCTGAGTTTGAATCCCAGGCCTTGCACCCGGCGGACAAAGGCCAACGTCTCGACGTCGGTTTCGCCGTATCTCCGGAAGCCTCCCTCTGTCCGAGGGGGCCGCGGCAGCAAACCGTTGCGCTCGTAAAAACGAATCGCGTCCACGCTGAGCCCAATCTTCTTCGCAACGACGCCAATTTGCATTAGCCTGACTCCTCTATAGAAGCTACACCCTGGAGTATAGTCCAGAGTCAAGAGCCTCTTTACCCGAAAACGTCCAGCCCATCGACAGTTGACGCCGAGCCTCTGGGTGAAACCGCTGTGAACCTTGTCGCGACCCACGCCCTTCTTTAGTTGTTGGCAGCGCACTGCAGATCGCGGAGAAATGGTAGGCGTTGTTTCACTTTCGCGATCACCCCAGACTGCAACGGTTCCACCCCAGCCGCCGCATCCTCGTATTACAATCGTGCTGCGGTTCGCTGCCGCAGAAATTATGACCCAACGAAAATTGCTCATCGCGTTCGGAATTCTGCTGCTCGCCGCGGTGGCGGTGATGGTCTAGACAGGCGACTGGTTCGCGCCGAGCGCGCTTCAACGCGAGCAGACCTCCACTGCTGGAAAGATCGTGGACCAGAGTCCCTTGCAAACCGCGCAAATGCTGGCTCCCCTGGCGGCGACGCCCGAGGAACAGGCGCTCGCGCGGGAAGCGCTCCACACGGCAGACCAAGAAGTGGACCTCGCCTTCGAGTCCGCGCTGCGCAACGCGATCGAGCATCCACCCGCCTTGACTCCTGAGGCGCGCAAGATCGACGCACAGATCAGCGACCTCGAATCGCGTGTGAAGGTCGGTCAGACGCGAGTCGCCCAGTTGGACAAGCAAATTAAGGCGGCCACGGACAGCGCGAAGGAAGAAGAGTTGCGGCAAGAGGATGATCTTACGCAAGCGCAGCCTGCTTAATTTGGCTGCAGGCCTTGCCGACCATTCGGTTCCGAACCGAATGGTCTCCTATTTCAGGGCGGCATCCCTCAAAATACTCGGGTTTTCGCTAAGTTCCGCCAGGACTGTGGCGATCGGCACGCCGCAAATGCATGACCGACGCAAAATCCGCCCAGGACCCCGGTAAAACGGGCCCATCTGCGGCTATCTGAACCATGAATCGCAGATAGCCGATCGATGGATAGAGCAAGGCGGCACACCAACTTGTTCGCACATCAGACTAAGTAAGGCTATGCTCCCTCAACGTCTTAAGTTGTTCCGAAATGGGCTCGCGATCCTCGTGCTTCTGGCTGTCCCCGCGATTTCGAATGCATCAGAATTGAAACAGAAGACGCTAAACGCGTGGGACGATTATCTTCGGACGACCAATTTACGTATGCACCGCAATCTCGGCACGGGCCATTCATTCCTGTGGATCGACGAAGAGTCCGGCCGGAGCCAGCGCGTCCGCCAAGGTGAAATTCTCATCTCACCCGCGCGAGAAGCTGGCCCGCAGAAGGTGCACGATGGGCTCATTCATGACTGGATTGGGGCCATTTTCATCCCGAGCGTCAGGATGAACGATGTATTCGCCGTAGTTCACGACTACGATCGCTACAAGGATTTCTACAATCCTACGGTCATCGAATCGAAGCTCCTCGCCCGGACTGGCGAGGATTACGAGTTCTCTATGGTCGGGCTGAAGAGGGTGCTCTTTGAGAAGATCGTTTACGAAAGCCAATTCGAGTCGCACTGCTCGCAGCTGGATGGGAGGCGCCGGTATTGCATCTCCCACAGTACTCGCGTTCAGGAGATCAAGAATTATGGTCAACCCGATTCGCACAAGCTCCCGACGGACGAGGGTCATGGTTATATTTGGCGGCTTTACAGTCTCACAAAATTTGAGGAGCGCGATGGCGGAGTGTATATCGAAGTGGAAGCAATTGCGTTGAGCCGGGACATTTCAGCATTGCTCCGTTGGTTCACGAAGCCGGTTGTTGAGCGCGTATCCAGAAATTCGATGTTCACAATCCTCCAACTTACTAGGGCCGCGGTGCGGTCCAGCGTCGCAGCTTGTGACGGGAAAGATCTCAAGACCTGTAATTATCTGCAAGGAAATAACTCGCATTAGCGCGGCGTTCTTCACAAAATCTCAACCTGTCTCGGAAGGTATTGACGGCCGATCCTTGCTCACTCCGGCTGACGAGTGACTTGCCTTCTGCGTGCCCTTTCAACAAAGCATCTTCTGCCGCACATGTAGAGAATCGCATCAAAGCTTGTATGACTGTCCACATGGTGACTCGGCGAGAACTCTTGAAGCTAAGCGGCATCGCAGCTGCCGCAGAGTTCGCGTCGCTGGGCTTGTACGGCTGTGGAGGCGCTTCTGTCGGCACTTCACCAGGTTCCGAAGTAGTGATCGAAAGAACGGTTTTCCTGGATTTAGCGGGGTCAGGCTGTTGAAATGCTGCGCTTTGATCGGAAAAACATCACGCATGATTGGGTGCCGCAACACCAGAGCTGGGATAACGGCGCAATGAATGGCTTTGTCACCTCGCACCTACCGATCAATCCCAATGATGCCGTACTCACCATGGGCTATTGCACGCGCGTGGACATCCCTTTTTACTACGCTGTGGCTGATGCTTTCACGATCTGCGACAACTATTTCTGTTCCGTGCTGGGCCCTACCGATCCGAACCGCCTCTACACCATGGCGGCTTCCATTGACCCAGCTGGACAGAATGGCGGGCCTATTCTGCAGACCATCATTGCAAATCGCTCGTCCTTCAACGGCCGGCTGACCTACACGACGATGCCTGAGCAACTCCAGACTCGCGGTATTTCCTGGAAGGTTTATTCATCGCCCGACGAGAACCTGCTCGGTGGGATTCTTTCCGATAACGTTCTTTCTTACTTCAAGAATTTTCAGGATCCTGCGTCGGTGCTGCATCAAAATGCGTTCGGCCCACAGTTTCCCGTCGATTTTCTGGCCGATGTCACGGCAGGAAACCTGCCGCAAGTGTCCTGGATAATAGGGTCGGTCGTAACCTCCGATCATCCTCCGGCACCGTCGCTGTTTGGTGAAAATATCCTGTGGCTGATTGTGGATGCGCTGACCGCGGATGCTGCGCTATGGGCAAGAACGGTTGTGTTCGTGACGTATGATGAGAATGGTGGTTTTTTCGATCACGTGGCACCGGTTACGCCACCTCTGGGAACCGCGGGCGAATACGTAACCGCACCTGCCGTCCCGGATCCCACGGTAGCTGGCAGTCCTCCGATACCCGGTCCGATTGGCCTCGGTTTCCGTGTGCCGATGCTGATCATTTCGTTCGTCTCATCCGATCTCTTCGATCACACTTCCGTATTGCGATTCCTTGAACACGGTTTGGTGCGGAAGTGCCGAACCTGAGCGCATGGCGTCGCGCGACGGTAGGCGATCTCACCAGCGCAGTCAACTTCAAAGCGCCTGACCACTCGATGCCGAATCTTCCGTCACCGGTCTCCGCAATTCAACAGGTGCTTCAACAATGTGCGGCAAACCTCGCTGGTCAAACACCGTATCCTGTGCCGAATCCACAGACTCTTCCGGAACAAGAAGGCGGAACAGCTACTCGTCCAAGTGGCGCTTGCTAGTCCAAACGTTGAGCCGATTTTATGCGAATTTGGAGTTTCGTCTATTACTTACCGAAGACTACGAAACAACAGATGTCTCGTATTAACTTAGGATACTTGTAGTGAAATCTTTCGCTTACTTACCTCTATATTTATATTACTATCTAGTTACACAGGGCGTTGAGCCAAGTGGCATACCCACACGAACTTGCTTGTCCTGGAGCTAGAACGGCCTTCTACGAATAACAATACTTCCAGTGAAAAGGCGCTGCCTTCAGTGCTGCTCTGAGACTGGTTGGGTCGCGATAGGCGGCACCGTGGCGTGCAACCCTCCTCCGAACCCCTGCCGGATTAGCTTAAAAATTGTGCCTCGGTTTTCGAGAATCGTTTTCACCCATGCGAGGCGGCCCATTTGTGGAAAATAGATTCCCCGGAAACAGAGACGCGCGATAAAGATGTTGATGCGGTAACCCAGCGGCTTGTGATTGAGCGAATCCACCGCCTTTTCGATTGCCTCGGGACTGTAAGAGCTAGCCCACCCGATTCGTACCTCGCTATGAGCTTCATCGATGCTCATCTTCAATGGCGTGTGCGCCATCGCAAAGGGAATGAACTCTTGCCAGTGCTTCGGACGCGTCAGCCGCCCCGCGGCTTCCAGCCTTTTGTAGAGCGGAGTCGCAGGCAGTGGCGTCATCAAACCAAAGATCGGCAACCCTGGAGGCCAAGTGCGAATCTCCTTCAGAGTTCGCTCTGCCACGCCAGGCGTGTCATTGTCCATGCCAAAGATAAAAGAGGTGATGGCAAAAACGTTGCGCCGGGCAAGCCGGTCGAGCACCACGGCATATTCACCTGGCTTGTTGAAGCCCTTTTTTACGTCCGCAAGGTTGGCCGGATCGATGGATTCCATTCCGATGAAGATCCACTTGCCTCCCGCGGCCGCGATCAGATCGACCAGTTCCTCATCGCGCAGCAGATTCGCGCTGATCTGGGCGACCCAATGAACTTGCGCGTTGGCGGCGATGATGTCTCGCAGCAATGATTTTGTGCGCTTTACGTTGATGGCAAAATTGTCGTCGATGAAAAATACCGCAATCTGGCCACCCTCCTCTCTCGCGCGAGCTTTCAGCAGCAGGAGTTCGTTCACCACGCTTTCATTGCTACGAAAGCGGATGGAGTCGCCAAAAAATCCCGTCACCGTACAAAACTCGCACCCGTATGGACAACCACGCCCGGACTCCACCGGAATAATTCGAAAGGTTCCCCAACCGGCGCCGACGCGCTTGAGCACCGGATGCAATATGCCCGGAAGCAAATTGAATTGCTCCAGCTTGATTTTATCCCAGGGAATTTCCGGGTAGGGCTGAAGTGATGGTTTGCGCTCTTGGCCAAAGTCGTCCACCGGCGTGTAGACATCCTTCAGCGTGCCGCGCACGGCATCTTCCACAATTTTGGGCCACGTCTCATCAGCTTCGCCGAGAGCAACCGCGTCGGCATGGCGCGGGCCGCCGTCACGCCCGAGCGCCTCATCGGCCATTTCCGTAACATGCGGCCCGCCCATAACGACCTTTACTCCCACGGCTCGCACTGCGTCCGCCATGCGATAGGCCTTGGCGATCATCCTGGTCATCGCACCGATGCCGACCAGTCCGATATTTTGTTCACGCACGTAGCGCGCGATACTTTCTTCATCCATGGGCTGTGCGTTGCCGTCAATCAGCACCACTTCGTGGCCAGGCGGAGTAAGTGCTTGCAGCAGAAACATCCAAAGATGCGGCATGAAATTGCGAGTCACACCGTTGTCGGGGTTGTAAAGTAAAATTCTCATAGCTCGTTCTCCATTTCAGAAGTCGCATCTTTGGTGCATATCTAACATGACAAATCGCTTTCAGCATGATCTGGTTCGCTGCTACGGCGGCCCGAGACCACTGCCTGTGAGGCAGAACAATCGAGATCTGGACCGGTTAATTGGCCCGGTGCAAAACGTTGACGAACCGACCGATTTTTGCCAAGTTCATCTCCTCAGGACGTAGCTCGATACTGGCACCGAAGGTATGGGTGGACAGATCCACTACAGGCATAAAGGAAAACCCCAAACCGACGTTTTCCGCTGCGTGATGTCGGACCACGTACCCGCCGATCAAATACCCAACAGTGCCTCCGACGAGAACGTCTGAAGGAAAATGCTGCCGAGCGGTCACGCGACTCGCGCTGATTGCCAAGGCAAAAGCATAAGCGGCAATCTGGACCGGCTTGCTTCGGTACTCAGATGCAATTACCCGCGCCAGCGCGAAGCTCTCCGCTGCGTGCGCAGAAGGAAATGAGCCGTCCAATTCGTATGAACGCGTTCCATGGGGCCAGAATCCTCCCTGGCCGTTTCCTTCGTTAGGCCGTTCGCGATTCGTAGCTAGCTTCAGAGCTTCTACTACGAGTAAGGAATTGATGACCGCTTCCGCTCCGAGACGCCCTGTTTCAGCAAGATGCTCATTGTGAGTCCCCAAACCGAGAAAGTAGATCCCCGCAGCGCCTCCGAGAGTGGCGTACGGCGAACCAAAGCCAGAGACGATATTGCTCGCATCAATCCGACTCTTGTCGACACCAAGATTCTGCTGTGCCTGCGCGTCATAGTGAAGCGCAACCCCTGTGCCTGCGGCAAACGGCACCAGCCAGAATGCGTCTCTCGGCTGGATGCGCAATGGGCTAGTCCAGATCCCGGCCTGATCGTGGCCGATATCTTTGAGGCACTGCCCGAGATGCGTCACGCCGCAGATTGCGGGTTGCGAGGATGGCTGCTGCTGGTCTTCCGAGACCTGATCCGATGACGGGGCCGAACCGGAAACCGATTGCGCCTCCTGTGCTTGTCCAGCTGATGAGTCGGCTGTCTGACCAAACAACGTCCTTGGACCATAAATTAGGGAGGCGCAGATTAGCAGGGAATGTGCAAAATACAGAACAGCGTTTCTATATATTTCGAACAATCGACATGATTTCCGAAGCTCCTTTGAAAGTTGTGTGCATTCTCATCGAGATGCCTGCCTAGGGGCGAATCTGCCGTAACGCAACGCGAGTGTGGGCAGCACGAGTAGGTTCAACAGAGTTGAGGTCACGAGTCCGCCTAGAATTACCGTGGCCATGGGGCCCTCGATTTCGCGGCCTGGGTCTCCGCTACCCATGGATAGGGGCAATAGGCCAAGACCAGTCACCAAAGCCGTCATCAGAATCGGTGCAAGCCGTTCGGAAGCACCTCGAAGGGCCGTATCCAATTCCCAGGCCATGCCGTCTGCTTCAACCAAGTGTTCATAATGCGAAATCAACATGATGGAATTGCGTAGCGTGATTCCGAACAAGGTCACGAAACCGACGAGAGAGCCAATCGAGAGATTGCCGCCGGTGAACAATGCTGCGAGCACTCCTCCGACCAAGGCAAAAGGCAGATTCGCGAGTACGAGCAATAAATTGCGATAGTTGCCCATCACCACGGACAGGAGGAGGACGATTCCCAACCCTGCCAGCAGAGAGTCGACTAATAGGTCGCGTCGTGATTGAGCCTGTGCCGCGGCCGTACCGGAAAATTCCACATAGGTACCGGCGGGCAAGGATAGTTGAGAAATGCGCTTCTGCGCTTCATCGACAAACGAGTCCACGGCACGCCCCTGAACATTGCAAGTGATGGTTTGTACGCGGCGTGCGCCCTGATGCAGGATGACGTAACGTGCGGAAGACTCGTAAAGATCAGCGAGCTGCTTCAGAGTGACGTAATTTCCATCAGGACTTCGAAGCGGCAGCGCACCTAGTTCGCTCAGCCTGGGCCGGTCGCCAGGGGCAAGAATGACCGAAACGTCAAAAACTCGATTTCCTTCGTAAACCTGCCCCACAATGTCGCCACCATAAGCAGTCCTAACTGCATCGAGGACCTGTAGCGGGTCGAAGCCCCAGCGGACCAGATCGTCCTTGCGAAGTCGCACCACAATCTGTGGCATTCCGGGAGGGGATTGGATCTGGATTTGGGCCGCGCCCCGCACACTCCCAAGCACGCGAACAACTTCCCCTGCCTCTTGGTCCAGCTGGTCTAGGTTGTTGCCGACGACATTGACCACGACAGGAGTTCTGTAACCGGAAAGAGTTTCGTTGATGCGCTCCGTTAGAAAGCTGTTCGATGTCAAAATCGGGCCTGGAAGCTGAGAGATGACTTCCCGAATACCAGCCTGTGCCGCCTCCACTTGATTCCCGTTGCGCGCCTTCAAGTTCACATCAATTTCACTCTCATGCGTGCCCATGGTATCGGTGCCAAGTTCTGCTCTTCCCGCTCGTTGGGCGACGGATTGCACAGAGGGGATTTTCAGCAGGGCTTCCGTGATGCGGTTCCCGAGTCGCAGGGATTCCTGAAGCGAGGTTCCGGGGAGCTCGGTCATATGTACCGTGACGTTTCCCTCTCGCAACTCAGGCAGGAACGATTCGCTCAAGAGGAACAGAGTGCCGATCCCGAGCGCAACCAGAAGTGCAACCGCCGCCGTCACTAGCCGTGGTGCTTTCTCAATTCGGAGCAGGAGTCCGTGATATCCGCGCTTCAACCAATGGACAGCGGGGGATTCCTGCGACGGGAGATCACGCTCGCCCAGTAGGGTGATGCAAAGAGCGGGTGTGACGGTGAGAGCAACCACAAGTGAGGAGAGAATTGCCCAGATGTAAGCGATGCCGAGGGGCCCGAAGATCCTTCCAGCCAAGCCGGACATACTCAGAACCGGGAAGAAAACCAGAATCACTGCGAATGTCGCGTAAACAACGGCGCTCCTTACTTCGAGTGAGGCATCGAGCACGACTTGAAATGTCGAGCGAGGGTTTGGCGATGCCCGATTTTCGCGCAAACGACGATAGACGTTCTCGACATCGATCACCGCATCGTCCACGACCTCACCAATGGCGATTGACAGTCCTCCAAGCGTCATGGTGTTCAGGCTCAGTCCCATCTTGTCGAGGGCGATGACGGCCGCCAGCAGGGAAAGAGGAATTGCAGTGCAAGAGATCGCGGCAGTGCGAAGATTGAAGAGAAATAAAAAGAGAACCAAGATCACCAGGACCGCGCCGATGAGCAATGAGTCGCGAACATTATGAAGCGCGACATCGATGAAGTCGGCAGAGCGGAACACTTCAGGGTGCACCGAGATTCCTTGCGCTTCGAGGCTAGTACGCAGGTCCGCGACTGCCTTGTCGATACCGTGCGTAACTTCGAGCGTATTCGAACCGTACGCAGCGTCGACTATCAAGATCACGCCCGGTTTTCCTCGGATCGTGGCCGCGCCGATCGGCGGCGCTGGCGCATCTGCTACGCGAGCCACATCACCCAGCAACACGTTCGCACCGTTGTGATGGACCAGAACCGTGCGTGTGAGTTGCGCGGCGGTTAATGACTGCCCCTCCGTTTGCAGCACGATTCTCTGATTAGGGGTATCGACAAAACCTGCCCCGCGAACGCCGGTAGCCTGACGCGCTGCGGCGATCACGTCCTCCACCCCCAATCCATATTGAACAAGCCGTTGCGGATCGAACTGGAATTGAATCTGCCGCACGTCGCCGCCAACGACTTCGACTCCCGCAACACCGGCAACAGCCAACAATCGCGGCTTGACCGTCCAGTCGGCAATCGTTCTCACAGTCATGAGCGATTGTTTGTCCGAAGTGAGACCTACCTCCATGACCCATGTTGTGGAGGAAGTGAGGGGCGTCATCAAAGGCGGCTGGACTCCGGTCGGGAGTTCGCTCGAGACCGTTGACAGCCGTTCGGTCACGGCCTGCCGGTCGCGATAAATATCCGTACCGGGGCGAAAGACAACCGTGATTACAGAAAGGCCCTGAATCGATCGGGAACGGAGGGATTCGATTCCGGCAACGCCGTTGATAGCGTTTTCAATCGGCTGAGTGACCAGCACCTCGACCTGCTCGGGAGAAAGACCCGGCGCCTCTGTTTGAATGGAAACTTCCGGAGGCGCAAACTCCGGGAAAACGTCATAAGGCACGTGGGAGAGCGACAAGATTCCATAGACGAGGAGCGCACACGCCAGCGAGATCGCAATACCGCGGAAGCGGATTGAGAAGCGGACAATGGCACTTAGCATCGGGAGGACCGTATTTCAATCCACATCGGTTTCGCCTCCGCCCTGGCCGTGCAAGAGCAATTCCTCCGAGAGAAGAGCTTGCGCCCCCTGTATGACGAGCTTGTCCCCGGGTGAGAATCCTTCTGCCACAAAAAATCCTCTTTCCAGAGGAATATCAGTAGGCACCGCACGCCGAGCAAAACGGTCGGCGGCTGTTTGTTGGTACACCCAAGTTTTCCCTTCGGACCAAACCACCGCCGATGTTGGGACGATCAGCCCCTTCATCGGATTGCCGATTGACAGATGAGCGAGTAGGTTTACGCCAGGCGTGAGACCGGGCCGAGCATGCGCAACGTAAAGAAAGCTCCTGCCTTGAATTCGCGGATCGACTCGGGGAAAAGTCGATACAAGAGTCGCTTGCGTTTGAGTCCCGCCTGAGATCTCCAGCGAAATCGTCTTGGGCGCCCCGTACGTGGGGCCTGAAGGCATCGTCATTTGCAGCAGCACTTCGTTTTGATCCAGGATCCGTTGCAGCTCTGGTGAACCTTCCATCGCCCATTTCGTAGCGACGTCGCCCCACTCCTGCCGGGCAATGGACTCTTGCAGAGTCTGCTGCTGCTCTCCGACGCGCACATCCGTTTCATTGACTTCGAGAGTAGCCTCTGCAAATTGCAGTGACTTTTCGGAGATGTTCTGGTTTTGTTCAAACAAAGTCTTCAGGCGCGTGTACTCTTTGCGGGCAACCTCTGCTGCGACATGTGCCTTCTGAATCTGCGCCTGCGCCGCAACGAAGTTATTGCGGGAGGCCGCCAGGTCTTGAGTGGAAAGAACGGCGGCAGGGAATGTAGCCTGTGCGCGGGTCACAGTCGCCGCAAGGGTTGCAACTTCGAGTCCCAAGCGGTTTTGTGTGGGCGAATCAAGCGTAAGCACGGTTTGTCCGTTTTCTGTGGAGATCTGGGCAGGGCCTTTCTTCGCTTGAGCCTGGCGGCCTTCTTCGTCCTTATCGAAGGGATTCTTGCAGCTTCCCAAGAAAGTCAGCGTTAGGAGTGCGCAGCTGAATATGCCAATCGATCCGCTATTCGTCAGTCTGGAATGAAGTTTCATCGATTTGACTCCTTGGGGAGTTTGCTCAGCGTTGGAGACTCAGGAGTAATGGAAAACGCGTCGCCGGGATCAAGCGGACGCTGGACAGCATCTTCCAGTTCGCCGAGAGCGCTTTGCACGCGTGCAAGCGCATCCAGTCGCGTCCGAGTCACAACCGAACTTTCGATTCGCACGCCGCTAAGGGCCAGCCGGTCTTCCTCGCCGAGCCGGACTGCCTGCTGCATCATCTGCAATTGAGCGTCTTGTAGCCTGTGGAGAGATTGGTCCGCTTCGGCCAATTCCTTCAGCGCTGCGATATAGAGGGCGAGCGCGCGTTCGCTCCCCGCAATGACTTGCGCCTGCTTCTCCAAGAAAGCGGCCGCGGATTCCTTGCGTCGCGCCTCGGCCTCAGCGATGGGACCTTGGTTTCGGTTGAAAATGGGCAATGTGGTCGAAAGTCCGAGTGTGAAAAAGTTATTCTTCTCCTCGTAGGTGTAACCCGGTCCGATTTGGATGTCTGGATATTGCTTGGAAATCTCAAGCTGCAAGTCGGCTTCGGCTGCGGCGTATTGCGCGAGAGAGCGGCGGACATCTAGTCGATTAAGAACGGCTTCTCTTTGAATCTGTTCTGGCGAGAGGGATTCTGCGTTTGGTGGGGAATCTAGGTCAGACCACGAGAAATCGAGCCCTTGGAGGCTCCCCACTGGAATCCCAATGGAGGCTGCCAGTGTCGCCTTAGCACCCGCCAACCGACCCTCAGCGGTGCTGATGGCCAAGTGTGTTTTTGAAAGCTCAATCCGCGAAAGGTCTACTTCCGGTCTTGGGATCTCTCCAACCGAAAATCTTTGCTGCAAGATATTTACTTCGTCCCCGCGAACCTGCTCTTCGGAGCGCAGCAAGTCCAGAGTTCGAGAAGCGAGAAGGTAGTTCAGTAGTGCCAGCCGAACCCTACTCCGAATCTTCCAGGCGGAATCCGCAAGATCAAATCGAGCAGCATGTTCTAGACTTCGAGCCGATTCGATCCGATGCCCGCGCTTCCCCGCCGTTTCGATGGGTACGGCGAGATCCACACTGAATAGATAGGGGCTGGGAATGCCGGGAGCGACGCTCAGACCGGGGTTAGGCCGTGCGCCGGCCGTAACGACCGCTGCTTGTGCTTCTCCAACGCGAGCCCTGGCAATCTCCATTGTCGGATGGAAATAGAGAGCTGCAAGTGAAAGCGTTCCGAGGTCCCAAGTCTTAGGTGGCCAAGGTGCAAGCGGGTGACCAACGTTTTCCTCTAGAAATGATTGCAGGCCTGGGTCACCGAGATTCCGTAGCTCTAGCCGAGCAGCTGATTCGGCAGGGACGATAGGAGCGGGTTGATATCGCTGGGCAGCACACCCGGTCAAAATCAAGGCAGCAAAAAGATAGAGATTTAGTTTTCGAATTGTGTACATAAACTTGCTCCGGACTATCAAGAATCAACAGAGGTAGACTCATGGCCTTCGCCGGAAGGCTTGTAGTCGTACAACTAGTCATCCCAAGGAAACGGAGCGGACGGACCAATCCCCCAGGACACGTTTCGAGAGCAGTCTCTTATGAGTTCTAGATACGAAGTGCGAGAGTGGGCGGACTCAGCGGAATGGGAGAGACGAAAAATGAACCGCGCAAGGCAAACGGAAGGAGCTTCGAAGCGCACATCTTGGAAACGAGGTCTTCGGCGAACCTCAACAGAGCGAACTTAAGGACGAATCGCCCAAATGAATACGCTACTCCGATGCACAACCCAAGAACAACCAGGGCGTACTCGGTATCGTTTCCGGTTTGCATCGCGTGATCCCAGTTATCGAACATATCAACTAGCGGACACACAAAGCACAGCACCAAAATAACGATGGCGATTATTCGAGACGTCCGGGAGCGCATAGGAATGAAGTATACAGTACAGACGCGCGAGTACCTCACGAAAATCACGAGAGGCGAGAAGAGCACAACCAGAACCTTTTCACTGGAAGCGTTGAACTCCTTGCGCACATCGTCAGTGTTCAACCGAGACATCGCGGTAGTTGGCGTCGTGGCGGGCGCTGAAGGGTGCAAGGATTACGCAGCCGAAGGATGACAGCAGTCTTGATTGGTAGCCGAGGAGGTACATCGGGCCGGACTGATTGAGGACTTGAGCCAGGCTAGAATCCAGGTTGTGCAGGGAACAGGACGGGCACGTTAGTTTTCGAGGGGTACTGTTTGATAGCTACGAGCAACTTGCTGGCTCCCGTCAGGTTGTCAGTAACGATCGTGCTCATCGTCTTGAGGTCTCGACGGGATCTAGCCGAACTTTCGCAGTTGAGCACATCTGGGCCGGTTAAGTGCTTTGGAATCAGTCGAGGTTAAGGAAAGGTCTCCACCACAAATGGCCTCCTAGCGCATGGTTGGTACTTCGATTTCGTATCCCTGTTTTTGCCCGACCAGGCGCGGTGGCGGCTGGCTCGGCAACTGCAATTTCAACTTCTCGATCAGCAGTTTGGTGTCTGGAGAAGGTTGTGTGTAGCGCGGCAGAATCAACCATCGTTGATCGACGGTAGGAATCCACACATCAATCATTTTGATTTCGGCTAACTTCTCCAGTACCGTCGCAGGCGTCAACCCCGGGGCGTGCAGCAACAGACGCTGCTTCAGCGTCACTTGCAAGCAGTAAGCGAGAAAGGCGATCAAAATGTGCGCGTCTGCGCGATGCTCCAATTGATGGCGGATCGGTCGTATGGAGAGTTCACTTTTGAGAGATTTGAATACCGATTCGATCTGGGTCAACTGCACGTAGCGCGTCCACAGCAGGCTGGGATCTCCGGCGGTAAGGTTGGAGCGCAACAAGTAGTGTCCGTCGCGCCATTCCGCTTCCTGGAGCTTTTTCTTATCCACACGAAACTGGAAGGTCTCGCGGGTGACCTCCTGGCCTTCCCCCGGTACTTGCAGCTGCACAAAGTGGAATGCGCGACCCGCTTGGGCTTTCGCGGCGCCCAAACGCATCAGCAACTGAACCAGGGAGGGCAGGCTTCGCCGCATGGCGCGAAGTTTTTGGAGCAAACGAGCCAAACGTTTGCGCCGCATGGCAGTTTCTTTGGCTCTTCTTCCTTCACTTTTGGCCAGCACATAGAGTTCGCCGCCCTGCTCAAACAGTTTCACGTCCACCGAATCTCGGACTTTCTGCCAGGGCAGATCCAGCCACTTCTTTTCATACTGTTGGATCTTGCCTTTGGGCGTTCCCACCAGATAGAAAATCTCGCGTGCCGGGTCTCGCATCTCCTGCAAAATCTCTTCCGTGGGAACGCCGCGGTCCATCACCCACATGCGTTTTGCTTTCCCGTAGGTCTTCTCAATGTGGTCCAGAAAACCGCGGAGCGTGGTGCGACCACTGGTATTGCCGTCCATCACTTCGTAGGCCAACGGGAAACCATCGGTCGTGATCACCAGCGCTATCACCAACTGCAAACAATCCGTCCGTCGATCGGAACTGTGACCGTACTTGGCTTTGGGGTTCTCTTCCATCGCGCCTTCAAAGTACGTGCTGGTCAGATCGTAGAGCAGCACTTCGAATTCCGCCTGGAACAGATCGGCCCACTTCTGGCGCAGCCATAGAAAGAGATCTTGCTTGTGCCCCAGCACGCGATCCAGACAGCGATACAAACGGTCCTTCTCGGCCACGGCGAAATCGGTTCCGAGCAATGCATCCATGGCGGTGGTCAGGTACCACTGGCGATGTACTCGAAACTCGCTACCCGGATCCAGCAGCTGGCTCACCACCAGTAGCTGCAATACTTTTTCCCAAGGGATGTCTTCCCGCGATCCGGCAAGACGAGAGTCCCAAAACTCATCGAGGCCCAGTTGGCGCCACAACTCGCACGCCAGCCAGCAACTGCCGAACAGGCGAGGGTACCGCAGCTCGAGACCGCTCAGTTTCACTTGCAGAGTGTCGACCGCATCGGCGGGAATCTCGCGGTCGTCAGGAAACAAACACAAGTTCTCATACTCTTGCTGCTGTTCATCAAACACCGACAACGTCTTGCGCCAGGCCGCTTGTTGTTGATCGTTGATCTCGCCGAGATAGACAACGGTTCGCTGCACCGTTTTGCCCGAAGCGATTCGATGGTTTTCTACGACGCTGAAGTAGCGATGATCTTTGCCATCTTTTTTGCGATTGTTGCTGCGTAGAAACATGCTGACGGCAGATTGCCAGAAGTCCGAGAGCAAATGGAAGGCGCTTGGTCTCCACTCTGCTCTTTTTTCATAGCTCGATGATGGAAACGCACAACTTAACTACGAAAATGATGGCGAAAATATCGAAAATCGCCCGCAACTGCGAAAGTTGGGCTAGCATCATGTGTTTGACGCGGATCGACTTCCGTCACGTTTATCGGTTTCCTCGAAAGTTCCCTTGCTCAATCGCTTCACTGAGACGCTGCTAAACCCGGGATCGCCTTTGCAACACGAACCCAACTTAAATCGCGGCACCGTGCGAGCGCAGAGTTAGGACTTCGGAGATATATTGGTGAGTGTTTTGGAGTTTCAATCGAAGGATGTGTTGGTTAGAGCGGTGTTGCATGGTGTCTACCCACCTACTCGCTGTTGTATTGGCTTTCCTCAGCATTCTTTCTTCTGCCCGAGTCCATGAGGCCGATTCGGCCGATTGCGCGGGCGTTGTTTTGGACGAAAATGGCGTGCCCATCGCCGCAACGAAAATCACACTCCAGAGCAGCGGCGGGCAGACGTTTCGCGCCGAAACCGATGGTGCGGGACGGTTTCTGCTGCGCAATGTTCCTGTCGGCGATTACCAGGTAGAAGCGCGCAAAGAAGGTTTCTTCGTACTCTCCGGCCAGACGGTCACGCTGCGCCCGGGACCGAACGACATCCATTTAGCGCTAAACCACGCGGAAGAATTGCACGAACAAGTGCAGGTTACTGCTGCCGCGAACCAGATCGATACGCAAGATACCACGCAGCGCGAAACGATAACCGCGCGCGAAATCCGCGACATCCCCGTTCCCAACTCACATATTTTGCAGCAGAGCCTGACGGCGATGCCACAGGTCGTACAAGATAATTTGGGCGACTTACACATTGCGGGCGCACGCTCCGGAGAGACGCAGTATTTGCTCGACGGATTCGAAATCGGCGACCCCGTGAACAACACGTTGAGCGCGCGATTCAACATCGACGCCACGCGCGCGGCGGAAGTGCAGACTGGCCGCATCGGCGCCGGCTATGCGCACTCCGGCGCAAACGTTTTAAGCTTGGAAACGCCTGACGGCGACGACAAATGGCGCTTCGGCACAACCAATCCATTTCCGGGTATCGATATTCAAAACGGCGTGCGCTTGGGAAATTGGTATCCGCGTTTTACGTTTTCCGGTCCCATCGCGCGCGGCCGTTTTTGGTTTTCCGATGCCATCAGCCTGCAGCACACCTTTACCTTGGTCAGAGAGCTGCCCGATGACGCCAACACCTCCACACAATGGGCCGGAGATAATCTTTTCCGCCTGCAGTACAACTTCAGCCCAAAACACATTTTGCACGGGAGTTTTCTCTACAATCGCACCCAGGATGTGAGCCTCGGCCTCGATCCGCTGAATCCGGAATCGACAACGCTGGACCTGCACCAACAGCGCGCTTTCGTTTCGCTGAGAGATCAGATCTGGCTGTACGACACACTGATCGAACTGGGAGTCGCGGCTGACGGTGCAGGACAGGATTCTTTCCCGCAGGGCACAGCGCCTTATATTTTGCTGGTGAATGGAACGCGTGGAAATTTTTTCGAGCGGCTTCACGACCACGGCAGCCGCCTGCAAGGCCTATTCAACGTGATTGCGGCTTCCCGGCACTGGCACGGCACGCATCAAGTCAGCATCGGAGCGAATATCGCGGCGCTCGAATTCCGGCAGGCGGCTACGCGCGGAGAGATTCAGGCGTTGCGTGCGGACGGGACGCTCGTGCGGCAGTCCACCTTCACTGGACCCGCGCGTCCGCAAGCTTCCAACACGCAGGCCGGCTTTTATGCACAGGACAACTGGTCGCCGACCAAGCGCCTCGTTCTTCAGGCAGGAGTACGAACGGACTGGGACCGCTTCACGCAGAGCGCGATGTTCGAGCCGCGTTTATCCGGCAATGTGCTGCCCTTCGGCGACGACAATGCCAAACTCTCACTCGGATGGGGCATCTACAATGCTCCGCTGAATCTCTCCGTCATTGAGCAAGCGCTCGATCAGCAGCAGATCGACATTTTTTTCGACCTTACCGGCACCGTGCCGGTTGGCGGCCCCGCGATCAGCCAGTTTATGCTTCCCCCTCACGGATTGCGGCAACCTCGTTTCACCACCAGCAGCGCAGGATGGCAGCAAAAAATTCGCCGGAACACGATTCTCGACATCGAACTGCTGGCGCGCAACGGCTATCAGGGTTTTGTGTATGTCGACCAGAATCCGGCACAGATCGGCGGAACTTTCCTTTTGCAGGATACGCGCAAGGACCGCTATCGCGCGGCAACTGCAACATTGCGCCACGTTTTTTCGGAAGACGCGCAGGTCTACGGCGCGTATACGCGCTCACGCGCGCACACCAATCAGGTGCTCAACCCTGCGCTCGGTTCGATTTTCTTTAGCGCACAGCAGCCTGCCCCGTTGGCTTGGGATGCTCCGAACCGTTTTCTCACCTGGGGCTGGATGCCGACGCACATCTGGAAGATTCAATTCAGCTATTTCTTCGAGTACCGCACCGGTTATCCCTATAGCATTGTGAATCTCAAGCAGCAGCTCGTCGGACCGCCAAACTCATCGCGTTTCCCGGATTACAAGAATCTGAACCTGGCTCTAGAAAAGAAGTTCGCCTTTCGCGGATATTTGTGGGCCGCACGCATCGAGATGGTGAACGCCGTCAACTGGAAAAATCCCAACGTCGTAGTGAACAACGTCGACGCCCCCAATTTCGGCCAGCTTTCGGGAGGCCAGCGCAGAGCCTTCACCGCGAGAGTCCGCTTCGTCGGCAGAAAATAACATTGATGTGAAGCGTTTTCAGAATGTGAGCTTCATGCCGAATTGGATTTGCCGCGCGCCGGAGGTTCCATCGGCACGCCTCACTTCCGAAGTCGATTGCCCAAAGGTGCCGGGATCGGACGTCCGATTGCCCGGTTGGTTGAACTGCGTGCGGTTGAGAAGATTGTAGGATTCCGTGCGCAATTCTAGGCCCAGGCGTTCGGAGATACGGATAGTCTTCTGCAATACCATGTCCCAGTTGTTGATCCCGGGGCCGCGGAATCGGTTGCGGCCAAGGTTTCCCCCGCGGCCGAACGGCGGGTCGGAGAAAAAAACCAAGTTCGGTCCGGTCTGCGTGCGTGGGTTGCTGACCGGCAATGGCACGGCGGTCGGATTGAAGTCAGGGCGTTGGATTTCGCCCACATGCGCGGTGTCCAGATCGGTGAAAATATCAAACGGAAGACCGCCGGAGAAAGTCGTGATACCCGCCAGCTGCCAGCCCTCAAGAATCTTGCCGGCAAGCCCGTCGGCTAGATGCCTACTCCCTTGGCCCACCGGAATCTCCCACGTGTAGTTGAAGACTAGCCGCTGCCTCACGTCGAAGTCGGAATTCCCTCGCTCGGCGGCCAAGTCAAAAGAGTTTCGCGGAAACTCTTGGTTGCCGGCAGTCGGCACCAGCGGGTCAGAGGAATTGTCTATCGCATGCGACCAAGTGTAGGCGGCCTGGATCGCTAAGCCATGCGAGAGCCGCTTCGTGATGTTCACCTGCAGGGCGTGATAGATCGAGGAGGCCGCCCCCGTGAAGAAAGCCGTGTGGAGGAAGGCGTTGTTGTTGACCGCATCGAACGGCAGCACCCCCGATTCGGCACCGAAATAGAGATTGTTTAATTGAAGAGTTCTTTGATCGCACTGGCCAGAAGGAAACGAGTTTGCCGGATTTGTCGGCACGCAGAAAGCCTCCAGCTGCGCGACGAGATTCGGCTGGGGCGGATTGCCGTCGATAACCCGGAGCAAGCGGATGCCTTTCGACCCTACGTAATCTACTTCGATAAGCAAGCTGGGGAACGGTGACTCTTGGACTCCCAAGTTCCAGTACTGGCTGTAGGGCATGCGGAGGTGCGGGTCGACCAGGA
>WNFO01002093.1_pt1 | contig 20780 bp, 17 predicted proteins | sample 5400251 | NCBI WGS metagenome assembly WNFO01 (sample SAMN13153354, study PRJNA577476) | soil metagenome | isolation source: 100 cm saprolite under Madrone tree | place: USA:California | collected 2016-06-14
CGCCGTCTTTGACGAGATATCGTTCAGCGGGAACGTTGGAACGATAACCGTTAACCTCGAAGTGCCAGCCCCGGTCGCTGGCAAAATCATTTCTGATTCCGGCTATCTCTTCGACAAAATGATCCATACCGAACTTGCGTGAAGTGACCACCGGAGCGGCAATGCTTAGGGCATCCAACACAGTGCTTTTCTCAGCAATAGTAAAAGTCTTTTCAATAAGAGGCTGCGTTTTCGAACCAAAATCGACGACCACTGTAACCTCGATGGTTTTCTTATTCGGCATATTCCCCTGCTTATGTTTCCACCCGCTCTGTTCTGCTGCTTTTCGCTTGTCTATTGGTTTCCAAAACTGGCCCGCATGCCAAGCAAAAAGTTAAGCGGAGGAGCGCGGAAACCATCCACCTCATTGTACTTTTTGTTGAACAAGTTTTGGATCTTGCCAATGAGGCTCATTTGTTTAACGAAGGGTATGCGCCAGGGAAGAGTGTAAGAAGAGGCGAGGTCGACTCTCACATATCCCGGGGCGACGATGTCGCCGAATGGGGAGGCGGCACGGAAATCGTCGCGGCGGCCGACGATGTTGGCGATCAGGTTGATATTTAAAGCATCCTGCAGGTAATTCAGGATTACGCTCCCCTGATTATGCGGTCGGCGTGGCAGTGTTCCGTCTTCGGTATTCCAGTTAAGATAAGTGTAGTTGGCGTTTAAGGTCAGGGGCGAGAAGAGTTTTATTCCTAAAGTCCATTCGACGCCGTTGAACTGGGCGCGTCCAACATTTTCCGCACGGAAACAACCAAACGGGTCTCCTGGGATGGGTCTGCCTTCGATCAAGTCCTTAACCTCGCGATGAAAATAAGTTCCGGTTATTTTGACCCGGTCGGATACGAGATTCTGCTCAATGCCGAAGTTTACTTCCCAACTTTTCTCCGGGCCGAGATCGGGATTGCCGAACGCCGGACAACCGAAGCTCGCGGGAAAGAACAACTCGTTCAACGTCGGCGCCCTAAAGCCTTTCGCATAACCTGCCTTCACTTTGGTGCCGGTCTCGTTGAATAGATACGCCGCTGAGAACGAAGGCGTCCAAGCGGTGCCGAAACTTTGATAATCATCCAGACGAATTCCGGGAATCATGATCAACCGGCGGTCAAGAAAATGCAGTTGTTCCTGCAGGTAGTAGCCGGCGTTTCCAATGGCTTTATCGATTCCCCCGTTGGTGCTGGCCGCCCTCCGATTGTATTGGACTCCGAAAGTCGTCGTGCTCCAGTCTTCAAGGCGGTAGTTGGTTTGAAATTCCCCGGTATTGACTTGCGGGCGAAAGTGATCCCGGGTGAACGAATCGCAGGGGGATCCGAAAAAGACGCACGAATCGACATCGTCGCTAAACTTGTCGTTCTCTTTATACATCGAGCCCGAAATTCGGTAATCCCAGTTTGGCATTATTTTTTGCTCCCACTCAAGTTTGCTCACGTATTGAGCAGTAGCCTGGCGAGCGTTGGGGTCGGGCATGGATGCGAAGTTGTTATTGTTAAACAGGCCCACGTTACTCTTGATGAAGTGAAAGATTCCTTTGAGATTGGCATTTTCCGTCACTTGATAGTCCAGCCGCGCCGATGTCGAAAGGTTACGATAATCATCGTTGACACTCCGAAAGCCTTCACTCCCTATATGGCCTACACTAAACGAATAGCCGAGATTGCCTAAGCCGCCTCTCAAGGTTGCGACTTGACGGTTGGTCCAACCGTTGCCGCCCTGCGCAGTGAGGCCCACTTCCAGCGGCCCTTGCCCTTTCTTAGTAAAGATATTGATCACGCCGCCGATCGCTTGGGAACCGTAAAGAGTTCCGCCGGCCCCGCGGAGGACCTCGGTCCGCTCGACATTTTCGGTCGTAAGGTTCGCGAAGTCGTAAGCTCCCGTGGTCGTGCTGTTCACTTCAACGCCGTCGATCATGACCAGCACCTGATTTGATTCAGAGCCGCGAATGAAAACGGAAGTTGTATTCCCCATTGAACCCGTTTGAACAACATCGACGCCTGGGACGTCGCGCAGAACCTCCAAGACCAGTTCCGCCTGCCGCTCGCGAATGTCGTCAGCTGTGATAACCGTCAGGGATGTGGTGAGCTGATTTAGCGGAACTTCCGTGCGTGTGGCGGTCACAACCACTGGAGGTAGACTGTCTGCCGGTGGGGGCTCCCCGCCCTGAGAGAAATTTGGAAAGAAAATAAATAACAGAATAAAACAGAATAAAACCATAAGACCTCTCCTTTTCCCGCGAAAGGGGAATATAAGAACAGATCGGATAGGTCTCCTGGCTCAGGCGTTAACCTACTCGTCGCGCCTTCCCGCCAAATCAAAGGCAGAAGGATAAGGGATAAAGGATGAACTTTTCTTTCATGTCACCCCTTTCCCTTGCATCCGTCTGCGGTTGATAATTTTTCCCTTTGTTGCCTCCTTGGTGAATCGCTAATTCTTTGCGTCCGTGAGACGAAAATCGATGGGAATCTTAACCCAACTCTCTACTGATTTGTTGCCGTAACGAGCCGGAGAAAACCTCCAGTGCTTTATTGCTTCCGCCGCTGCGCGATCCAACGCTTCGCTTCCGGAACTTCGGTTGACTTCGACCCACTTAGATTTTCCCTGTTCGTCGACCAGGACTTGAAGCAAAACCTGTCCTTCCCGGCCCTCTCGCCGTGCCTGGTCGGGGTATTCCGGCCTTGGGTTGTACGCGTAACTCACCTGTACAAATCTCGATCCTCCAGGTCCATTTCCGACTCCGACGCCGGAACCAATTCCGGCTCCGGAAGTTCCTTTGCCACCGCTTCCGCCTTCGCCCCCACTTCCATTCCCCTGCTGTTCCGAAAAACTTCCTCCCGTTTCTGCCACAGCAATTGCCGATGCCGCTTCGATCTCCGAAGGCGCATCCAGCGGGCTGGAGGATATTTTGATCGGAAGTTGTGTTTCACCTGACTGCCGGTTTTCTTCGCTGCCTCTGCGCTCAGCTTGCTGCAATGGTGCGCGATGTTTCGGTTCCTGCGATCTGCCTTTTTCTCCTTCGCTATGTCCGTCGCCCTTCGGTTCCTTTTCGCTTCCATCTTCCGAGGCGAAAAGAACTACCGGAACGAGAGCTTCTCGTTGAGGGCGGAGAAAAACGACCGGATAAACCAGTCCTGTTGCATGTAGCGCAATGGAAATCAGGAAGAATGAGCTCAGCCTCATAGCGATGACACCGTTGAGGCCTCGATGAGGAAAGAAAAAGGGAAAATTCAGAAACCTTTCTCTCTCTTCCGGAGAGGCCGGTTGAAGCCGCTCTAGGCAGGTCTCCTGGCTTAGGCTTTAACCTACTCGCCGCGCCTTCCCGCCCCTTTCGGTTACCTCGGGACAGTGACTTGCGTTGCGGCTTTCGTCGCCCTCACAGTGGCGGGACCGCGCCGGATTTACACCGGACTTCCCTGACGCCTTAGAACGTCAAATTAACGAAGCGGAAACTACATCGAGAAAAATGCTCTGTCAAGTCTTTTTTGTTCCTCGCAGTTTCACTGCCCTTCATTCGCCGCTCTGGAAACTTCGCCGTCGAAGACGAAATCAATGCTGACCGGCAAGAAAACTGGGACCACTGGAGAAAGGGCTTCAACGGTTCCATGAGACCGACAACGAGTTGGAGGTTGCTTTACAAGGATGCAAAGAGAACGAAACTCAAGGTTTCGCTCAGCTCGATAATGGCGCTAAGATTGTCGGAATCGATGTAACCATTTCGCCTCCCGAGATAGCTCCGGCTGAACAAAGCAAAAAGAGAAAGGCACAAACCAATCCAGAGTGCCGTTCGCGCCACCAGGAAAACGGCTAGCGTTAGGGTGACGACTGTTGTCAACGCGAGGTGCCAGGCTTTAACGTTCTCGGCGAGGAGCCTTGCAGTACCCTCAGCGACGGAAGCCGAGCGGTAAAGGAAAATCACTAGTGACCAGCGTGCTAACATGGGCGTTAGCAGTAGACCGAGGCTGCGCGTTTCGCCGGTCACTTCGAGAGCGCGAACTTTGAACAGCACCACAAACACTATGGCTAGAACTCCAAAAGCCGCGCTATGTATCTTTGCTTCGCCGATTTTTGTTTTTAGTGACAACACATTAAAGGTATTTTGTAAGCCCTGGTAGTGAATCGCTCCTGTCAGTAGCGTCAGGACCGCGATCAGAATGGCGCCCAGAATTTCCGACTCAAGATACGGATCCAATAAGCGATTCAAGAAAGTCAAGACGAACCCGAAAAAAAGGCCGACCAGTGGAAAATAAAGTGTGGCCGCGGCGGTTTGCTGCGGGGTAACCTGAGCCAGATCAAATCCGCCACCAAAGGTCAGAAATTTGAATGCGGCAAGGGCACTTTTCATGGCCTTCCTTTTCGCTCAGACCTCCGTAGCTGTCAACCACGCTCGACACTTTTGCCCTCTAGGCAGGAGCGTTCCCGGGGTTTTTTGTGGAGTCAATATTTCGGTTGAAAAATCAATAAGTTATAGGCAATTTTCCGCTTTACTTTTAGCGGCTTTTCAGGTAGTATTTCGGTTAGGCAAAGTCGAGCTAACCCTAGAACTTTCCAAGCGAAAATCTCAGTTAAGTCGTTGGTAAAAAATGGCCGAACCAAAAACCCCAGAATCGTCGGACTATAAGGCCGACAACATAAAAGTCTTAGAAGGCCTGGAAGCTGTCCGAAAGCGTCCGGGAATGTACATCGGTGACACCAGCGAACGGGGACTTCATCACCTCGTCTATGAGGTCGTCGACAACTCCATCGATGAAGCTTTGGCAGGTCACTGCGACAAAATCGATGTGACGATTCACATCGATAATAGCGTTACCGTTGTCGATAATGGCCGGGGTATTCCGGTGGACATTCATAAGACGGAAAAAGTTTCCGCTGCCGAGGTCGTGCTCACGAAACTGCATGCAGGCGGCAAGTTCGACAAAGCCTCCTACAAAGTCTCCGGCGGTCTTCACGGCGTGGGAATCTCAGTTGTTAATGCTTTGTCGGAAACTTTGGAAGTCGAGATCAAGCGCGATGGTAAAGTCTATCAGCAAAGCTACAAGCGGGGCGAGCCTCAGGGAAGCCTGAAGGAAGTCGGCAAATCCAAGGAGCGCGGCACACGGGTCACCTTTAAGCCCGATACTCAGATTTTCGAAACCATCGAGTTCAGCTTTGATATTTTGTCCCAACGATTACGCGAGTTGGCGTTCTTGAATCGAGGAGTGAAGATCACCATCGAGGACGAGAGAACTCAGAAAAAACACGAGCTGTTCTATAAAGGCGGGATCGTTTCTTTTGTTGAGCATTTGAATCGCGCTAAATCTCCGATTCATTCCAAAGTTATTTATTTGCAGGGCGAGAAAGATGGCATCGATGCCGAAATCGCGATGCAATGGAACGATGGCTATGCGGAGAACGTTTTTTCCTTCGCCAACAATATCAACACAATGGAGGGTGGTACCCATCTGATCGGTTTTAAATCCGCGCTTACACGTACCATCAACAGCTACGCTATAGACAGTGGGCAGCTCAAGAAAGATGACGAGAATCTTCAGGGAGAAGACGTTCGCGAAGGTTTGATGGCGGTCATTAGCGTCAAGGTTCCGGAACCTCAGTTCGAGGGTCAGACAAAGACCAAGCTCGGTAACAGCGAGGTCAAAGGAATCGTTGAAGCGCTTGTGAATGAGAGACTTTCCAACTATCTCGCCGAGCATCCAACCGATGCGAAAAAAATCGTCATGAAAGGTGTCGAAGCGGCTCGGGTTAGGGAAGCCACGCGAAAAGCCAAGGATCTTGCGCGGCGCAAAGGTGCATTGGATTCGGGTTCCTTGCCGGGAAAGCTCGCCGATTGTCAGGAGCGGGACCCTGCTCTAAGCGAGATCTACTTAGTGGAGGGAGATTCCGCCGGTGGGTCAGCCAAACAAGGCAGAGACCGGCGTAATCAGGCGATTCTCCCGCTCAAGGGCAAGATTCTCAACGTCGAAAAAGCGCGCTTCGACAAAATGCTTTCTTCCCAGGAGATTCGCCTCATGATCACCGCTTTGGGCACCGGGGTCAAGGAAGATTATGACGGGGCCAAGCTGCGCTATCATTCCATCGTAATTATGACGGATGCGGATGTCGATGGCTCCCATATCCGAACGCTGTTGCTCACTTTCTTCTACCGGCAGATGCCCGATTTGGTGGAAAAAGGACATCTCTTCATCGCTCAACCGCCTCTCTACAAAGTGAAGCGAGGCAAGCAGGAGCGATACATCAAGGATGAAACCGGCCTGGAAGACTACTTGATCGAGATCGGTACCGAGGATATCCGAGTGCGGACGTCGAGTAATGGCAACGGCCTGGTCGGGCAGCCGCTACAAGCCTTTATAAAGAAAGTGCTGCGCTGGGAGAAGCTGATGGCCGTTGCGGCGAGAAAACGGCGAAGCCGGTCGGTGTTGGAAGCTCTGTTACTGGAACAGGATTTCAGCGAGGAGACTCTCAGGGATGAAAAGGCGCTTACGAAATTCCAGATCAGTCTAGAATCCTACATCAACCTGGTAGCACCGGATGAAGCGCCGCTTTCTTGTTTGCTTGAGGAAGATCCGGAGCATAATTGCTTCAAGCTCATTTGCGCCACGCGCTCGAACGGCACCGGGCTCCGTACCGTCATTGATCGCGAGTTGTTGACAAGCGTGGAGTACAAAGAACTCAAACGTCTTTTCAGCGAACTGATGAGCCCAGGGTCCCCGCCGTACTCGGTTGAAAATGGAGAGCAAAAAGCCAAGCTGCGCTCCTTTACGGAACTAGCAGGCTACATTCTTGAAGGCGGCAAGAAGGGCCAATACATTCAGCGTTACAAAGGCCTAGGGGAAATGAACCCGGAGCAACTTTGGGAGACGACCATGAACCCCGAGACCCGCGTGCTCTTGCAAGTCCGCGTTGAAGACGCCGTCGAAGCCAACGATATTTTCTCCACTTTGATGGGTGACGAGGTGGAACCGCGGCGCAAGTTTATCGAAGAGCATGCGCTGACTGTCAAGAACCTGGACATCTAATCGATCAAGTTCCAGACGTTCAATTCGTTCCATGAGTTCCAGACGAATGGAACGGTTGGAACCAGCCTGAATTAAAGATATGGAAGCTACTCTGAAACAGCAAAAGATCCCCGTTTATATCGAAGACGAAATGCGCCAGTCCTTCATGGACTACGCCATGAGTGTCATCATCAGTCGCGCTCTACCCGACGTGCGCGACGGGCTCAAACCGGTTCACCGCCGTGTGCTCTATGCCATGTATGACATGGGCAATACCTGGGACAAGCCATACAAGAAGTCAGCTCGGCTCGTCGGCGATGTCATTGGTAAGTATCATCCCCATGGCGATGCGGCGGTTTACGATACGATTGTCCGGTTAGTGCAAAATTTCTCGATGCGGTATCCGCTGATCGATGGCCAGGGAAACTTCGGCTCCATCGATCCTGATCCTCCCGCCGCCATGCGCTACACCGAAATCCGCATGGCCCGTCTTGCGGAAGAGCTTCTGGCGGATATCGAAAAGGAGACCGTCGATTTTATTCCGAACTACGATGATTCCCTTAAGGAGCCGGCGGTTCTACCGTCGCGCATTCCTAATCTGCTGGTCAACGGCGCCTCGGGTATCGCAGTTGGAATGGCGACCAATATCCCGCCTCACAACCTGGGAGAAGTGATCGATGGACTCGTCGCTTTAGTGGAGAGCCCGGATCTTACGATCAAGCAATTGATGAAGCATATTCCGGGACCAGATTTCCCTACCGGCGGTTTCATTCACGGCAAGGAACCCATAGTCCAGGCCTACAACGAGGGTAAAGGCATCATTCAGACGCGTGGGAAGGCCTTCACCGAAACCGTCAAGCGTACTGGGAAAGAGCAGATCGTTATCAGCGAAATCCCATTCATGGTGAACAAAAACCGGATCATCGAGCAGATTGCCGGCTTGGTACAGGAGAAGAAAGTTGAAGGAATCGCCGATCTCCGTGATGAATCGGACCGCGAAGGCATGCGCATCGTCGTCGAGCTCAAGCGCGACGCGATAGCGGAAATCGTCCTTAATCAGCTCTATAAACACACGGCGTTGCAAGAATCCTTCGGCGTCAACATGCTCGCTATTGTCGACGGTCGTCCAAAGGTACTTAATCTCAAAGAGGCCCTCAAAGCCTTCTTGGATCACCGCAAAGAAGTGGTGACACGACGCACCGCCTACGACCTGCGCAAGGCGGAGGAGCGGCTCCATATCCTCGAAGGTTTGAAGATCGCCCTCGATCATCTCGACGCCGTCATTCAACTTATCCGGAATTCCCAAGATCCTAAGACTGCAAAAGACGGCTTAATGCAGAATTTCGGGCTCTCCGAAATCCAGTCACAGGCGATCTTGGATATGCGGCTGCAAAGACTGACGGGTCTGGAGCGCGACAAGATCATCCAAGAGCACAAGGAAACGGCGGAGCTTATCGCCAAGCTCAGGGCGATCCTGGCAAACGAGAAGGAAATTTACCGCATCATTGTCGAAGAGTTGAAGGAGATCAAGGAGAAGTATGGCGACGATAGAAGAACGCAGATCGTTGCCCAATCCGAAGAGATTTCTATCGAGGACATGATCGTCGACGAGGACATGGCGGTGACAATTTCCCACGAAGGTTACATCAAACGCAATGCTGTAACCCTCTATCGTGCGCAGCGGCGCGGCGGCAAAGGGAAGATCGGTACGACCACTAAAGAGGAAGACTTCGTCGAATATCTCTTTATCGCCTCGATGCACTCGTACATTCTCTTCTTCACGACCATTGGAAAGGTCTATTGGATTAAGGTGCACGAGTTGCCCCAGGCAAGCCGAGCAGCCCGAGGTAAACCCATCGTCAATCTGCTCAATCTCGAACCGGGAGAGAAAGTTTCGGCTTTCCTCACAGTCCGTGAGTTTCAAGAAGGGCGTTACGTTGTCTTTGCCACAAAGAAGGGTCTCATAAAAAAAACCGAATTGATGTCTTACGCCAACCCGCGCTCCAACGGCATACGCGCCATCGCCCTGGAAGATAAAGACGAGGTCATTGGGGTCCGTCTTACCGACGGGCAGCAAGAAATCATTCTTTCTACCGCAGATGGACAATCGATCCGCTTCAAGGAAGAACAAGTCCGGCCAACGGGCCGGGGAACTTACGGCGTGGTCGGTATGCGACTCGACGATGGCGATTCGGTGGTTAGTATGGAAATCCTCAGCCTCGGCTGCGACGTACTCACGGTGGCCGAGAACGGCTTCGGCAAGCGCACGGAGACGGATGAGTATCGTCTCCAATCCCGCGGTGGCAAGGGCATCATCACGATGAAAACGACCGATAAGACCGGCCGTGTCGTGGGCGCGCAACAGGTGACCGAGGATGATCAGCTCATGCTGGTCACCAATACGGGCAAGATCATACGTCTGCGCATCAAAGATATCCGGGTCATCGGCCGCAACACGCAAGGCGTGCGACTGATCGATCTCGAGGAAGGTGAACGGGTAGTATCATTGGCACGCTTAGCGGAGAAAGAGGAAGAGGAAGAAGAGTAGTCGCAAGTTCGTCCATTAGCATCCCTACGCATTCCCTCCCGATTTGAGCTCCGTTCCAGGGCTCCTGGATATGGCTTTAGATTATGATGAAACCAATCGGTGTTATCGGAGCAGGTGGCTGGGGGATCGCTCTAGCCAAGTTGCTTGCTGATAAAGGCGATCAAGTCACGCTCTGGTGTCACGGTGCAGAAAACTTTCGCGAACTTCAGGAGAGCAGAGAAAGCCGCACCTATCTGGCGGGCATCCTTCTCCCGCCGAGTGTCAGGATCACTCGTTCCATCGAAGCTGCCGTTGTCGACAAATCTCTGATCATCTGTGCCGTTCCATCCCATACGGTGCGCGAGATCATGGCGAACGCTTCGTTCTACGTGTCCTCTCAAACAACTGTTCTGTGCGGCACCAAAGGTCTCGAAGAGCAAAGTCTCAAAACTATGGGCGAGGTTTTGATTGAGGTCTTTGGTGACCCACAGAAAGAGAAACATGCCTTTTTGTCCGGTCCAACGTTTGCCATCGAAGTTGCGCGAGGATTGCCAACCGCCGTTACGGTAGCGGCGCGCCTTGAGGATGTAGCAAGGGATATCCAAGATACCCTAAGTACTCAAAATTTCAGAGTCTATACCTCCACGGATGTCATTGGCGTGCAGATGGGCGGCGTGATCAAAAATATTATCGCCATTGCCGCTGGAATCAGCGACGGTCTGGATTTGGGTCATAACGCGCGTGCCGCTTTGATTACGCGCGGGCTTGCTGAGATGACGCGGTTGGCTGTTCGATTGGGAGCGGATCCAATGACTCTCGCGGGCCTACCCGGCTTGGGAGACCTCGTACTGACTTGTGTCGGTGATCTGAGCCGGAATCGAAAAGTGGGAGTCCAGATAGCCCAAGGAAAAAGCGTGCAAGAGATTCTCCAAGGCAGCCGAATGGTGGCCGAAGGTATACGCAACACCCGCTCCGTTCATTTGCTTGCCAGGCGTGTAGGTTCCGAAATGCCGATTGTAGAGCAAATGCATGAAGTCATTTATGAAGGCAAAAAGCCCTCCGAAGCCGTGCGTGACTTAATGCAGCGATCTCTCAAATCTGAACTGTCCTAAATTGACAATGCCAATACTCTATGATTGAAATAAACTCTTGGCTGTCTAACCGGCCTAAGGGAGTACTACTTGTATGAAAAGGACCTATCAGCCGAGCAACGTACGACGAAAACGGACGCACGGCTTTCTCGTTCGGATGGAGACCCCCGGGGGACGTAAGGTACTGAAAAGACGCAGAGCCAAGGGGCGGAAAAGGCTGACGGTTGTCGTACCGCCCAAGCGGGCGCGCACCTAAAAATCGCGAATGTTGTCGGGGGACGGAGCGGACTTTCCGAAACAAGCCCGTCTGAGAAAACGGCCAGAGTTTTTGAGCCTGTCGCGTTGGGGGACAAAAATCTACGCCCCTCATTTCTTGATAATCACCAGACTGAATGATCGAGAAGAGGCCCGGCTCGGCGTAACCGTTAGTTCGAAAGTAGGAAATGCGGTTGTCCGAAACCGAGTTAAGCGGCTCCTTAGAGAATGTTTCCGCCGGTATCGCCACCAGATTGTTCCCAGCCAGGATGTGCTCATTATTGCCAGGAAAAGTGCAGTGAAACTTTCCTGGCATGAGGTCCAGACTGAAATTCGAGATATTCTCATAGAAAGCAGAGGTCGCACGAAATAGTGTATCGAGTTTGCAGAAATATGATCGCCTTTATCTTAAAGGTGTATCACAGGATCATATCGCCTTTTTTGCCCCAATCGTGCCGGTTTTTCCCCAGCTGCTCGGTCTATGCTTCGGATGCCATCCAAAAACATGGGATTCTTAAGGGGGGATTGCTCGGGTTCAAACGAGTCAGTCGCTGCCATCCGTGGAATCCCGGCGGCTACGATCCAGTTCACTGAATCTATCATCCATGGATAAGCGCGCAATTTTGGCGATTGGCCTGTCGATACTTATCTTGGTTATCTATCAAGAGTTTGTAACCCGATACTATGGCGCACCTCCCTCTGCGCCGGAACTCGCAAAACAAGAACCGGAGAAGGCGCCGGCGAGTGAGCAACCGGCTCCGGCCACGCCTGTGCAGAGCAAACCTGTTGCGCTCCCGGTCAGCCGCGAGGCCAAGGACATCCGTGTCGAAACCGACAACTACATTGCGTTGTTTACAAACCAGGGAGGGCGTCTTAAAAGTTTCAAGTTTAAGAAATATCGAAGTTCCGTTGACGACAACAGTTCCCCCTTCGAAATGGTTTCGCCCACTCCCGGTGTACCGTTGCCCTTGGGCGTTCAATGGCAGAGTCCGGCGCCGTTCGATGATAGTGGGCTACTCTATTCAGTACAGGGGACCGACTTAATACTCACGGGTGATTCCAAGGGTACTCTGATCTTTAGCGGTCGGACAGCGGACGGGACGGCTATCAGCAAGACGTTTATTTTCTCAGGTTCGAGTTATCCCGTTCAATTGGAAGTCTCGGTAACGGCAGCGAACGGCAGCGCGCCGTTGCCGGAGATTATTCTGACCGACAAAATCGATCAGAGTGTCCCGAATCCGGACGGAAAATTCGAGGGGTTTATTGCTCTCGTTGATAACAAGATCATACGAGAGCCGCCTGCAGAAGCGGCCAAGGGACACGAGTTCAGTGGCAACATTTCATGGGAAGGATTTGGCCATACTTATTTCTTCATCGGGTTGCTGCCTGCTGACGGCGCGCAGCATCGTATCTCAGTGCGCCAGTCCGGTTCGGCGCTGGTTTCTGCAATCAGCGGCCCAGCAGAGAACCCCGGCAACGGTCATCCCTACACGCTCTTCGTTGGACCCAAGGAGCTCGAAACGCTCAAGTCGGTGGGAAGGGGACTGGAACGTTCCATCGATCTCGGTTATTTCGGTTTCATCTCGATTCCGTTTCTTTACGTGCTGCATTTTTTCCATGGTTTCACCGGAAGCTACGGCATCGATATCATTCTGCTCACCGTCTTGATCAAGCTCCTCATGGCGCCGCTGACGCACAAGAGTTTCGTATCGATGAAGCAAATGCAAAAGCTCCAACCACAGATGGAACGGCTAAAGGAAAAGCTCAAGGACGACAAGGAGAAACTGAATAAGGAAATTATGGAGCTTTACCGCCGCAATGGCGTCAATCCTCTAGGCGGCTGTCTGCCCATGGTGCTCCAATTCCCGGTGTTCATCGGTCTCTACAATGCCTTGAGTACACCCATTGAGTTGAGACACGCATCATTTCTATGGATCAAAGACCTTTCTCGCCCCGATTGGCAGTCGCTGCCTTTTACGGTGGGGAGCTGGCATCTTGGGGTTCCTGTGCTCACGATCCTCATGGGAGCCAGTATGTTCCTTCAGCAATGGATGACCCCGAGTGCCGGCGATCCTAACCAGCGAAAGATGATGCTCATGATGCCGTTGATGTTTACTTTCATGTTCGTATCGTTTCCCGCGGGTCTCACCGTTTACTGGCTGGTGAATAACCTTCTGACCATTGGCCAGCAATATTGGATCAACCGCCGGGTGACATAGTTGAACCTTCCAAGCGAGGTTTGAATATGGATTATGTGGAAACTGAAGGCGACACCATAGACAAAGCGATTGAAAACGCACTCAAGTTGCTGGGAGTCGAACGCGACAAGATTACGGTCGATATCTTGGTGGAGGGCAAGAAAGGGATCTTGGGCTTCGGCGCGCAGAAAGCGCGCATCCGGGCGGCACTTAGAAAGTCGGCCATCGAGGCGCAGGTCGCAGAATTGCACGCGGCCACCGGGGTGAAGCAATCGATAGCGGCGGAAGCGGCAGTTATCGGGGAGAAGGCCAAAGAGGTCTTGGCTGAGATCTTGAATTTGATGGGAGTCAAAGCAGAAGTTGAATTGAAAATCCGGGAGAAGACCGACGAAGCCGTATTGGAGATTCAGGCGGAAAACAGCGGCCTATTGATCGGGCGCAAGGGGCAGACCCTGGAAGCGTTACAATACATGGTTAGCCGCATCACCGGCGAGCGTGGCGCGACAGAAGGTCCCCACGTGGTCGTGGATATCGAGAACTACCGGGAGCGTCGCCGCAAATCTCTCGAAGATATGGCCTTACGTTTAGGCGAGAAGGCCAAGCGACAAAGAAAGACGGTGACCGTGGATGCCCTGAGCGCCGCTGACCGTCGGATTGTCCACGCGGCGCTTCAAGACGATCCTTGGGTAACGACCAAGAGCCTGGGGCAGGGTTCGTATCGTCGGCTGCTGATCATTCCAGAGGGAGATCGAAGAAAGAGGGAAGAAGCACAAGCCCCTGCGCAAGAGAAACCGGGAGCTAAAGTCTCAAAGTAGACGGAGCCGAGGTGTGCCCATCGGGCCAGCCACCCCCCGGGTCGCTGGTTTTAGGGATGCCACTCGTGGCTCACGGTTAGTTGACCCGGTTCTTTCGGTTGCCTATAGTGGAGCTATGATTCAACGACGAAAAACGAGAAAGATTCAGCTCGGCAAGGTCCAAGTGGGCGGCGATGCACCGATTACCGTCCAATCCATGACCAAAACAGACACCCGCGACGTGGACGCTACCGTCGATCAGATTTGGGCATTGGAAGTGGCGGGCTGCGACATTGTCCGGGTGGCCGTGCCGGTCCGTGAAGCGGCGGAACAGTTGGGACGAATCAAGAAGCAGATTCGCATCCCTTTGGTTGCCGACATCCACTTCAACTATAAGCTTGCTCTGATTGCATTGGAACAGGGAGTCGACGGTCTCAGGCTGAATCCTGGAAATATCGGCGCCCGTTGGTGCATCGAAGAAGTCGTCAAGCTCGCTTCCGAACGGCAGATTCCGATTCGCATCGGCGTCAACGCCGGTTCCTTAGAAAAAGATCTACTGCAAAAGTACGGCGGTCCTAGCGCTGCCGGGATGGTGGAGAGCGGACTGCGTCATATTCGCATATTGGAAGAACTGAATTACCCGGAGATCAAGATCTCGCTGAAAGCTTCAGACCCTTGGATGACGATCGAGGCTTACCGTATGCTTGCCGACAAAGTGGACTATCCATTCCATTTAGGTGTGACCGAGGCCGGTACACCCAACGTCGGTACGATCAAGTCGGCGGTTGGGCTAGGGACTCTTCTGGCGGAAGGGATCGGCGATACGATACGCGTTTCACTGGCGGCCGATCCTGTGGAGGAAGTACGTGTCGGCGCCGATATTCTTAGAGCCCTTGGACTCAAGAAAGACGGGATGACCTTTATTGCCTGTCCTTCTTGTGGACGAGCGGACGTGGATCTTGTTGGTCTGGCTAAGGCGGTCGAGGAACGAATGATTCCCTACCGCAATCTCAACATCCACGTTGCGGTTATGGGTTGCGAAGTGAACGGGCCCGGGGAGGCGCGCGCCGCCGATCTGGGTGTCGCCGGTGGTAAAGGCATCGGTCTCATCTTCAAAAAAGGGGAAGTCATCCGTAAAGTCCCCGAAGTGCAAATCGTTGACGCGCTGATGGAAGAGGTCAAAAGCTTAGCCGCTGAGAAGGAAGCAGAAAAAGCAGCGGCGTCCGTCGGCTAACCTCTTCGTTCTCTTCGTTCATTCACATTTCTAAAGATTATGCGTTGGAGCAAAACGTTCATCCCTACTCTTAAGGAAGATCCGGCCGACGCCGAAGTGGTAAGTCATAAGTTGTTGGTCCGAGCCGGGTTCATTCGACAGCTCAGCCGGGGGATATACGATTATCTACCCTTGTCACTTAAGGTCGTTCGAAAAATAGAAACCATTGTTCGTGAAGAGATGGATCGAGCGGGCGCTCAGGAGCTGCTTCTTCCGATCGCTTCTCCAGCGGAGTTATGGCAGGAGAGCGGTCGCTGGGAGCTCTACGGCAAAGAGCTCATCCGGTTCAAGGACCGTCACGAGCGGGACTTTTGCCTCGGTCCGACACACGAGGAAGTGGTCACCGACCTAGTACGGCGGATTGTGCGCTCCTATCGCGAGCTACCCTTAAATCTTTACCAGATTCAAACGAAATTCCGCGACGAAGTCCGGCCGCGTTTTGGTCTCATGCGCGGTCGCGAGTTCATCATGAAGGACGCCTATAGCTTTCACGCCGACGTCGAGGACTGCCGGCGCGAATACGACAACATGTTTCAAACCTATAAACGAATCTTCACCCGTTGCGGTCTACAGTTTCGCCCGGTGGAGGCGGACACGGGTGCCATCGGTGGGAGCCAGTCCCATGAATTTCAAGTGCTGGCGGAATCCGGCGAAGACGCCATCGTTAGCTGTAATAAATGCGAATATGCTGCGAATGTACAAAAAGCCGAAATCAAAGCTCGCCGCCCCGCAGCTCGAGATCTAAATGAGAAATCGCCGGAGCTGCAGAAGGTGTCCACTCCAGGTAAAAAGAGCGTGCTGGAGGTGGCGGAGTTCCTCAAACTTGCACCGGAAAAGTTTATCAAGACCTTGGTCTACAAGACGGACGGGCAGGAGCTGATCGCCGTCTTGGTGCGCGGCGATCACGAGATTAACGAAGTGAAGCTCCAGGCTGTGCTCGGTTCACCGGAAGTCGCGCTCGCCAATGAAGCTGAAGTCGCGGCGGCGACGCACGTCGTTCCGGGTTTTCTAGGGCCCATCGGTCTCAAACTGCGTGTTGTCGCGGACCTGTCGGTGCAGGGAATGCGCGGCGCCGTGACCGGCGCCAACGAGACTGATGCCCATTTCATTGAAGTCGACCAGGAGCGGGATTTCACGCCAGCCTCTTTCGCGGATTTGAGACTGGCGGTTGACGGGGATTCTTGTCCACGGTGCGATCAAGGAAGACTCGAAACCTATCGCGGCATCGAAGTCGGTCAGGTGTTTTACCTTGGGAAAAAATACAGCGAGTCCATGGGCGCCACCTATTTGGACGCGGAGGGACGGGAGCGACCGGTGGAGATGGGTTGTTACGGCATTGGGATTAGCCGTCTGGTCGCTGCGGCCATCGAGCAAAACAACGACGCCAATGGAATTATCTGGCCCTTCTCCATCGCTCCGTTTCATGTTTTACTTCTGCCCATCAATTACAAGGATAAAGCGATCCAGGAAGTCTCCGACCGGCTCTATCAGGAGCTGCAAAAGCGCGGCATTGAAGTTTTATTAGACGACCGCGATGAGCGGCCGGGAGTCAAGTTTAAGGACGCGGATCTGATAGGAATTCCCTTGCGGTTGACTGTCGGCGCCAAGGGGCTTGAGAAGGGACGTGTGGAATTGCGCTGGCGCCGTGACGGGAAAGTCGACGAAATCGTGGTGGACGAAGCGTCGCAGAAAGTTCAGAGCATCGTTAAACAGGCACTTCAGGCATAGAGCATGGCATCCAACCTTGAGTTGGTCCGTTCCCGCCCATCGATGAGAGAGCGTCTGATTGTGGCTCTCGATGTCGACGATCTAGAACACGTTAGGCAGCTGGTCCGACTTCTTGCACCCGAAGTGGGAATGTTCAAGGTCGGGAAGCAGCTCTTTACCTGCGCGGGACCGCAAGCCGTGCGGCTCATTCAAGAAGTTGGCGGGGAAGTTTTTCTTGATCTCAAGTTTCACGACATCCCGAATACGGTTGCCAAAGCAGCGGTAGAGGCCACGCGCTTAGGAGTCAAAATGTTCAACGTTCACGCCTCCGGCAGCCTCGAAATGATGCGCGCCACGGTGAAAGACGTGCACAGGATTTGCCGTCAAGAAAAGCGGCGGCAGCCGATCATGTTGGCGGTCACCGTTTTGACGAGCTTGAACCAGGACGATCTCAAGAGAGTGGGCGTGGACGGTAAAGTGGCTGACCAAGTTGTAAGACTGGCGTTGCTGACAAAAGAAGCAGGTATGGACGGCGTCGTCGCCTCACCGCACGAAGTGGCTGATATCCGTTCGGCCTGTGGCCGTCGTTTCGTTATCGTTACGCCGGGGATTCGCCCGCTTGCGGGTAACCGGAATGATCAACAGCGAGTGATGACTCCTACCGATGCAATCGCAGCCGGCGTCGACTACATCGTTGTCGGACGGCCGATTCTTGAGGCCAAAGATCCCGTTGTTGCGGCGCGAGAGATTGTCGCCGAGATGGAGCGTGGCGCAAGATAATGCTCTTCCATGCGGCACGCCGACCTTTCACGTTCAGTTTCTAAAAACCGGTTTTCTGATAAGCCCCCTGCGGCAGCGGAATCAAGGCAACGACTTCTTCCACGATTCGATCTTTTCGATTCGGTTGTACCACTGGCGGACGGCAGGATAGGGATCGAGCGGTAAGCGTCCCGGCACTGCATAGACTAGAGGCACGGCGACTGAAAAATCCGCCAAGGTCGGGTTGTTCCCAACCAAGTAGTTGCGGCCTTCCAAGTGGCTATTGAGGACCGCTGCCCCTACGTTAAATAGTTCCAGTCCCTCCTTGATCTTGTTTGGATCAGGATCGTCGTTACCGAAAAATTTCTTAATCAGATTCTCCCAAATCAGTGTCCCAGCGCCTCTGCCCCATTCACCCATCCGCCAGAGCTGCCAGCGGGTAATATCCGCGCGAACACGATCATCCGCCGGCCAAAAGTTATTACCGCGCTTTTGCGCAGCCAAATACTGCATGATCGCACCCGACTCCTACAAGAAAAAATCACCGTCTTGCAGCGCGGGTAGCTTGCCGTTGGGATCAATCTTCAAAAATGCGGATTGTCTTTGCTCGCCACCGGGGAGATTGACTTCCTGCAGGTCCAGGGCAATGCCCAACTCATACGACACGGCGAGGACCGCAGTCGCGTTGGGTGACTTAGGATGAAAGTAAAGTTTCATAAAGATCTCCTTAGTTCTGTTGCTCGATACGCGAAATAGATAAATGACAACGTCAAGTCCAACATTCCGTGCTGGGCGCGGCGACGCGGAGCCCTCAAATTCGTCTGCGCCACGAAGCCCTGGCGAATCGCCCGCGTGATGTACCGCTTGGCCAAGACTACAGCCTCCTCGATCTCTTCTCCTTTGGCAAGATAACCCGCAATGGCGGCGGAAAAAGTGCAGCCGGTGCCATGGGTGTGGCGAGTGCGTATACGAGGAGAGCGAAGCTGGCGCATTTTTTTTCCGTCGAAAAACAAGTCGATGGCTGGTCCTCTTCTGTGGCCGCCTTTGATGACGACATTCTTTGCGCCCATCGCGATGATTCGTCGCGCTGCTTCTTCTATTTCCTTGGCCCGGGTTAATTTCATCCCTGTCAGTTCCTCGGCCTCGGGAAGATTGGGAGTCGCAACTTTCGCCAGCGGGATAAGACGGGAGCGTAGCGCCTCGATGGCATCCTTTCTCAGCAACAGGTCTCCGGATTTGGCGACCATTACTGGATCAACCACGAGGTTCGTTAGATTATAGTGCTGGATTTTCGCAGCAGTCGTTTCGATAATTGCCGCGTTGGCCAGCATGCCGGTCTTCAGGGCCTGTGCGCCTATGTCCTGCATGACTGCGTCGATCTGCGCCGCCACGAGTTCCGGGCTCAATTCGAAAATCTTAGTCACCTTGACTGTGTTCTGCGCAGTGATCGCGGTGATCACCGACGTTCCATAAACGCCGAGGGCGGCGAATGTCTTGAGGTCCGCCTGGATTCCCGCGCCGGCGCCGGAGTCGGAGCCGGCGATTGTGAGAACCTTTGGAATAGACTTCATTTGCGAACATCCTAGCAAAGCGTTGACGACAGTTCGAGTTTTAAGGGTGTTGGAATAACGAAAGTGAGCCCGAGGAAGTGATTTGGTCAACCGGCTGCGATAACGGCTCTGTGCTTAAAGGCTGCCTAATAAAACCATCGGGCCGGATGGTTTTTCCACGCCGGCGGAGGGCTCGAGAGTCACGGCAAACTTGTCGAACTTTTTTCCTTGAGTAAGGACAGGCATACGAAATCTTGCCTGGCCCTGGTCGTCGACGCGGAAGACACCCGCGGGAACCGGCTCATTACCTGCGATTCCCCATAGCTCATAGGCTTTGTCAGCGGCCGTTCTTGGCAAACTATTGGTGAGTAAAAGTCCACTGCGCGCGCCGGCGTTCCAGAAGAGTTTGGCTTTGGCTGCCGGAGCCGCGTCCAGACCTTTGAGCTCGATCAGTCGGACGTCCTGGGAAGAGAGCAACTTAAGCAGTTCATCTTTTTGCGCCGATTCGCCTTGGGCGGCGGCGAGCTGCGCTTTGACTTTTTCGAGCTCGCTTTGGGTACGCGTTAAATTTGAAGTTAAAACAAAGGCGACAGCGGCAGTCGCAACGGCTCCTAGCGCTATACCCCACCAATTCCAATTCAACCATGAGGTTTTCTCCAGTCTCGGCTGTACTATTGCTTGAGGCGCGACTTGCTCCAAGACGCGCGACTTTACGGCTAGAGGCGGCACCTCTGGACGCAAGGACTTGTGGAGCGGTGCCAGGGTCTCGCGCGTCTCACGAATGTAGGCTTCACATAGGGAGCAGCCTGAAGCCAGATGAGACTCGAATTCCTTCAGCTCCTGGCCGTCGAGCGCACCGAGAGCGTAGATTTCACCTTGCTCTTGCCAGTGTTCGTGTTCTGTTACCATGCCATCAGGCCGCCTGCCCAAATATATCTCTTAGCCGCTGAATGCCGGAGCGCATTCGAGTTTTTATGGTGCCCAAGGGTTCCGCCAGCCGAGCTGCAATTTCGGTCTGCGTTAGTCCATCGAAATATGCGAGCTCCAACACTCTCCGCTGAGCCTCAGGCAAATTTGCTAAAGCGCTGTTCATCGTCAACCGGGCTTCCGCATCCGCGGCCGATGATTCCACGTTTTCGCTCGATTCCACGCGTGCCGGATCGTCAGTCAGGACGAAGCTCCTTTCCAACCTACGTATAGAACGTATTTTGTCGATTGCTCGGCTGCGCGCAATATTTATGATCCATGCTTCGGGGCTACCTCGCTGCGCGCTGTAATTTTGCGCCTGCCGCCAAACTTGGACAAACACGTCTTGAAGTAAGTCCTCGGCGTCGGAGCGAACCTTCAGCATCCGTATCGCTAGAGTAAAGACGAGTGTCGAGAATCGGTCGTAAAGCTGGCTGAAAGCGTCGCGGTCTTGATTCGCGACTTGCTGGATCAGCTGGACGGCAATGGTTGAATCGGCGCTCACCGGTTTTTCTCTTACGCAAGCCTCTCGTGTCGCACTGACGTGATGATCAGCATGAAACAATCTTCCTCAGTCCCGGTACCGAGATGGGTGCTACCGACTTCGGTGCAGTTGTAGTCACCGTTCCGTAAACGTC
>WNFO01004613.1_pt1 | contig 20774 bp, 23 predicted proteins | sample 5400251 | NCBI WGS metagenome assembly WNFO01 (sample SAMN13153354, study PRJNA577476) | soil metagenome | isolation source: 100 cm saprolite under Madrone tree | place: USA:California | collected 2016-06-14
CGCTGGATCGGCGAACACACGTAAGCCGAGCGAGTGCGCCGCCCCCACGAAGGCCGCGCCGCTACCCGGCTGCTGTTGCTCCGCCGGCCCGAAGAAGTTCATCTCCCCGCCGACGACGCGAACGTTCACGGCCATCCCCGTCGCCAGGAACTGCTGCGGCGAAGCATAGCCCGGCAAACGGAACACCGGTCCAATCTCCGCCCAGGTGAGCCCGAGTGAGTTTTTCTTGTTGATGATGGTCACCGGCAACCCAGTGATGGCCTGGATCTGCGCCGGGGTCAGCAATTGCAGACCGGAAATGTCCAGCTCGCGCGGTATCTCCGGCCCCGTCTGCGCCGCCAGAAAAAGCAAGGCCGGCGAGAACGAATCGAAAATCACCTGGTCAGCCATCTTGGCCTGGCGCACCTCGAGCACCGCCGCTGACACCACCGCCTTCTCCAATTCGTCGCCCGGATCGCAATGCGGCGAGAACGCCTTCAGCTCGACAATAAAGATGCCGCCCAGATCATCGCCGGACTTGTTGTTGAATTCGCGGGCGACGTCGAGCACCTGATGCAGCTCCGGCACGAATGGCAGCCGCTGCTGAACCTGGTCGAGGGTCAGAGAGTGGATGCAAGTAAAGTCGCTGAGAAAGTCATCGTGGAAGACAGCCAGCTGCCCGTCCTGGGTGAGTTGCACGTCCACTTCGACGACGCGCGCGCCCAGGGTGTAGGCCTGCCGCACTGAATCGACGGTATTCTCAATCGGCAAAGCCGGATTCTCGCCGCCATTCGGCCCGACCCCATGGTGCCCGATGGCAATAGGCCGCACCCCGAGCTGCAGGAAATCCTCCGCCGTGCTGCGTTGGTGGCCCTTATCTTTATCGGGTTCATCGCCAGCCACCGCGATGCTGCCGCAGAGACTGAGAGCCAACGTCCCCAGCCATACCAGCGATAGGAATTTGATTCTCGATGCATTCGTTTTCATTTTAGCCTCTTCATCCCGGATTTCGCTCTTCGGAGGTGGTGTTGTGGCACAAGTACCTCCGTTCGGCAGCATCCGCCGCCGCAAGGGGTCTTTCAAGCGATAAGGAACGTCAGAGACACCCAGCCGCCGATGTCGTCAGATGTCGTGGGGGGCGTCGGCCCGCCGCTCACGCCAACCGGGGGCAATCGAGGCCACTTGCGGCAGGGAAGTAGCTGTTGCCCAAGATCCGGATTCATGGAGAGAGGAAGCCCACCATCTGCCTTCGTACGAAATCCTGTTGCGAATCTAGTAGGATGAGCCGCGCGTTCGAGGATCCGCAGCCGACCCAAGTACCCTCAGCCCCATTCAACGATTGCCCGCGCCGGCTGGCGCACCCCCGCGCCAGCCGGCTCATCCTAACAAGGTGTGACTTATGGCCTGGGATAGCACAGCCGGCCCCTCTTAGGATGGCCCCCGAAAGCCTCTAGAGCCTCGCGGAGGAAGGGCCAACAAAAAGCCGGGAAACTGTGGAAAAGCCGAAGATTTCGCTTGACATCACGTCCCATAAGTTATATTATGTTAACTAACAAATCTGCCCGAGCCTTCTGCTCGCCCAGTTCGGATTCCTTGGTCCTGGTTTACCCCTGCCCTGTTTGACTTACTCTACTTAATTGCTGCTGCGGCTTTCTCGGTTTTCTTCTGCTCCAACTCGTATTTGATGTACTGCTCGAGGAGATGCGGGTCCGCGCCTACCAGGCGCCTCCCATTGACGAAGATCGTGGGCGTGCTGGTCACTTCAAGTTGCTGGCCATTTGCGCGGCTGGCGTCGACCGCGGCGCCTGCTTCAGGACTAGCCATGCAGGACTTAAACGTCTCTTGATTGATACCGGACTCGCCGGCATAGTCCAGCATCTTGCTCCAGGCGTTTTCCGCGGAAATGATCTCCTGCGAATCATAAATGAGGTCGTACATCTTCCAGAACGCTCTGGGGTCTTGCTGGTAGGTGCACCGGCCGGCAAGGGCGGCCGTTCTAGCCCAGGGGTGAAGCTGTTCGATCGGAAAGTCCTTGAAGACAACGCGGACCTGCGGGTAATTCGGGAGCAGGTTGCGCAAGGCATCATGAAGGTTGCGGCAGACGGGACACTCGAAGTCTGAGAATTCCACCAGGGTCACGGGCGCCCTGGGATCTCCCGTTGATGGCGAATCTTTGGTTTGCAGTTTCTCCCGCGTTTCCACAAGGGGATCCTTGGAGAGATCGGACAGCTCACCGCGGACGAGATACCTGCCGTCCTTGCTGATATAGAACTTGGCGAATTCCTGATTGCCTGCGATTTTGACTACGATATCGGTCTCTTGTAGGCCCTGGATGGCCGTGTCCTTAGGCGGACCCACGCTTACCAAAACATCCGGACCGAAAGCATAGAGGTGACGCAGGTAGTCTTCTATTTTTTTCTGAATTTGGGAAGACGCGTTGGATGCGTTTCCGGCGGCAGCCTGTCCTTGCTGCGCCCGCGCACCGGATATAAAGACGCTGAGGGACAGGATGGCACAAATGTTCAGGAGTGGTTTCACGCGTGGCCTCATTCTTCAGGGGATAAACCGCTGGGCAATCGGAAATGGTCTGCCGAACCCGAAAGCTCGTGAAGTAATCTTCAATCCCGGTGGGGCCTGTTTGCGTTTGTATTCGTTGCGGTCGACGAGCAGCGCAATGTCGCGGACCAGTTTCACATCGAAACCGTAATGGTCGGCAATCTCCTGCGGGCTGCGCAAGTCTTCGATATATGCCTTCAGAATGCGGTCGAGCACGTCATACGGCGGCAGGGAATCTTCGTCCTTCTGATTGGGCCGCAGCTCCGCCGAAGGCGGCTTGTCGAGGGTCGACTGCGGGATCAGTTCCCTTTCGCGGTTAATCCAGCGAGCGAGTTCGTAAACCATGAGCTTGGGAACGTCGGAGATCACTGCGAGTCCCCCGGCCATATCGCCGTAGAGCGTGCAGTATCCGACGGCGAGCTCAGACTTGTTGCCGGTGCTTAAAACCATGGAACCGAATTTGTTCGAGAGAGCCATCAGATAATTGCCGCGGATGCGAGCCTGAACGTTCTCCTCAGTGACATCGGGTGGCCGCGAGCCGAACGCGGGGGCAAGCGCCTTGCGATAGGCGTCAAAAACATCCCCGATGGGGACGGTGACGAATTCGATTCCAAGATTCTTCGCCAGGGAGTTTGCGTCCGCCTTGCTCCCCACCGAAGAGAATGGGCCCGGCATGGACACACCGAGCACGTTTTCCGCTCCGACAGCATCGACGGCAATCGCCGCGACGACCGCTGAGTCGATTCCTCCGCTCAGACCGATCAACACTTTCTTGAAGCCGCATTTGCGGACGTAATCTTGGGTTCCCGTCACCAGCGCGCGGTAGGCGTAAGCGATCTCTTCATGCAGCTGTTCGTGTATCTCGCCTTCCCCGGTGAAGGTATCAAACAGCACGAGATCTTCTTCAAACGCCAGCGCTTGCGCGGCCACCCTTCCGTCCGCCGTCAGAGCCATACTGGCGCCGTCGAATATCAAGCTGTCGTCACCCCCCACCTGGTTGACGTAAACAATGGGGCGGTGATGATTCACGGCAATCGAGCGAAGCATCTCCAGGCGCAAGGCGCGCTTGTCGATGGTATAGGGCGAAGCGGAAATATTAAGAATGACGGTAATTCCCTGCCCGATCAGTTCGGTAACAGGATCGCGCTCGTAACGGCAATTGGCCCAGAAATTCTTGTCGTTCCAGACGTCTTCGCAAATCGTGATGCCAATTTGCTCGTTGCCAAGGCCGTAGGCTGATTGCTTCGCGGCCGGCTGGAAGTAGCGCGATTCGTCGAAAACATCGTACGTCGGCAAGAGCATCTTGCTTTGCTCAAATACAACGCGACCGCTGCAAATGAGCGCCGCCTTGTTGGCGATGGACTTCCCTGTCCCGTTTTTCACCCGGCCCGCGTAGCCGACGATGGCCGGCAGCGGGAGTTTTGCGGCAAGGTCCTTTAATTCGCGATGGTTGCGGTCGATGAATGCCGGCCGCTCGAGAAGGTCCTGGGGAAGATAGCCACAGAGGCAGAGTTCAGAAAAAACTGCAAGGTCGGCCCCGCGCTGCCTGGCCTTCTCCGCCAAGTCCAAAATGCGGGATGCATTCCCGGAAAAATCCCCGACGGTGGGATTGAACTGCGCCAGTGCTATTTTCATGCCCGCACTTTAGGATACGGTTGCAAGCAAGGGATTGCAAACCGGGGAGACGTCCGATGTGCTTGGAGTGTCGTCATGTATACCGGGTGTCACGCAGTGGCTTCTGCGCGAGAAGGCTGGCGATTCCCTGCCCCGCGCAAAGCTCGCGATAGAAGACCAAATCCAGGCCGGGAAACGCGGTCCGCAGCTCATTGGATTCGAGAAGATAGGATGGATTCCGCGGCCCTCCTGCGAAATTGAGGTGAGCGCGCGTGAAGGTTTCAAAGAGTAAAACGCCGCCTGGCCGCAATGCGCTGGTTATTCCCGGGAAAAGTGAGCGCTGCAGGTATTGAATGCATAGGATTACGGCGAAAGACTCCTGCGGCAGGAGAACAGTTTCAAGGTCTGCTTCCACGAGTTGAATTCCGGTGCTCGAGCGAGGACCTTCAATTTTCCTCGCCGAGGCGCGGCGTACCGGAAGTCTTGCCTCCCGTGCGCGAATCTCCAGGATGTCGAGTGCCACCGGGGACCAGTCAACCGCGGTGACGGAGTGTCCGAGACCGGCAAACAGCAGGGTATGCCGCCCGGTCCCACAGGCAAGGTCAAGGGCAGGGCCGATAGGAAGCAGCGGTAATAATTCACGAGCTATGCCGGCAGGTTCTGCAGGCGAACTGCCAGCCGATAGGCGGTGTCGATCTTCCCATTCTTCGAGAGAGGCGGGCATAAAAAAGGCTCCTGAACCGTCGGTTCAAGAGCCTGAGAATTCTGGGGCGGAGTGCACTGTGCCCCGTCCGGGCAACTAGACGCTAAACGAGCTGCCGCAGCCGCAGGTGCTTTTCACGTTGGGATTGTTGAACTTGAAGCCCGCACCTTCGATCGTTTCGATGTAATCGATTTCCACGCCGTCGAGGTACATCGAGCTCATTTGATCGACCGCGACCTTCAACCCATTGAAATCAAGCACTTCATCGGTCTCATTGGTCTGGTTCTCAAAAGCCATGTGGTACTGAAAACCGGAGCAGCCGCCCCCGACGACGGCCACGCGCAGCGCCGTCGGCACAGGGCTCTGCATGCTCATGATTTCCTTGACCTTGGTACTGGCAGTGGGCGTTAGACTAATCATAAATTCTCTTGGCCTCCGCTCGCAGGCTCACCTGCGCAGCAACTCACAGAGATAGTATAGCAAAACTCGCGGGCCCCTGCACAACACCGGCTTTCGTCTTTTTTCCAGCCCGCAAACCCATCTCCGCTCGTCTTTCGACAACCCTATTCGCTTCGCATACAATAAGATGCACAGATGAGACACAAAGTCACGTTGATCCCCGGGGAAGGCATAGGCCCGGAGGTCGCTTCGGCTGTCAGGCACATCCTGGAAGCGGCTGGGGTACAGATCGACTGGGAAGAAATCGAAGGCCGGACGGACAAGTCGACGGATCGCGGCCAAAGTGTCAATGAAGCGGCGATAGAATCAGTTCGCCGCAACCACGTTGCTCTTAAGGGCCCCATGGCGACGGCCATAGCGGGAGGCGCCCCGAGCGTAAACGTGGCGCTGCGCAAAAAACTCGACCTCTACGCCAACCTCCGGCCGGTGAAGAACTTGCCGGGCGTCAAGTCGCGCTTTGAAAATGTGGACATCGTCCTGGTGAGGGAGAACACCGAGGATTTGTACTCGGGTCTCGAGCACGAGGTTGTTCCCGGCGTGGTGGAAAGCCTAAAGATCATCACGGAGCGGGCCTCCACTCGCATCGCCAAATTCGCTTTTGAGTACGCACGGAAGCACAGCAGAAAAAAGATTCACGCCATTCACAAAGCAAACATCATGAAGTTGTCGGATGGACTATTCCTGAAATCCATCCGCAGCGTGGCTCAGCAATATCCGGAGATCGAGTATAAAGAACTGATCGTTGACAATGCCTGCATGCAGATGGTGCTGAACCCGCAGCAGTTCGATCTTTTGCTGCTGCCCAACCTGTATGGGGATGTCATGAGCGATCTCGCGGCTGGCCTGGTCGGCGGCCTGGGCGTAGTGGGCAGCGCCAATATTGGAGATGAAGCCGCCATGTTCGAGGCCGTGCACGGAACGGCGCCCGATATCGCGGGAAAAGGCCTGGCCAATCCGACGGCGCTGCTGATCAGCAGCGTTATGATGCTGGACCATCTTGGGGAACGCACTGCCGCGCGAAACATTGAAAAGGCGCTTGAAGCGGTCTATCGCGAGGGAAAGCACACAACGAAAGACGTCGGGGGAAGCGCGGGCACAAAAGAATTTACGGATGCAGTCATCGCAGCCCTTCACCCAGCCTGATTCCCTGCCCGAATGTTTCACTCCTTGAAGCGGCTGATATGCTGCTTGTATTTCCGGCCGTGTCATGGCAATCTCTTAAGTCGAACCCCGCAAGCTTCCACCCAGGGAGACCCATGCAACGGACCCGATACCCCGAGAGGCGCAATACTGTGCGCCTAACATTGCAAGTACCGCTGACCGTGCGATGCCGCATACCGGAAGGCGAATCCATCGATCTGAAAGCTCACACGCATTGCGTCAGCGCGAATGGGGCGCTTCTGGTCATGGATGCTCCGCTGATGCCGGGGCAGCTGGTCGAGTTGCTCAATTCAATGACATCCGAATCCGTGCACTGCTACGTGACTTCCGTGCGGGAGAAGAAAGAGGCTCGATTCATCGGGATTGGATTCGTCGTTCCGAGCGTGGACTTCTGGCACATGGCCTTCCCCAGAGCCGGCACGCGGCAGGCCGTGCGGTCTTCACGAACCGGGGGACTCGTCGAGCCTGAAGGTATGCGGCAGAACCCTCCACAGATTTAGCGAAACTTCCAGAGCAGAACAGTCGCGAGTCCCCAACCCCTGACTAGCCGGGAGAGTCGGCGTGAGGGTTTTTCTCTACGCGGCGCGCGGTGCGTAAAGATGGTAGAGAAGGACGTAGACGAGAACCCCGGTGACCGAGACATAAAACCACAAGGGCAGGGTCCATCTCGCAATTACGCGGTGCCGGTCGAATTTTTCCAGCCAGGCGCGCCGCAAGGTAACAAGAATCATCGGCACAATCACCACCGCCAGAATCGTGTGCGACGTAAGGAGCGCAAAATAAACTGGACGAACCCAACCCTGGCCCTGGAAAACAACGTGGCCGACTCGATAGTGGTAGACAATATAGGAAACCAGAAAAGCGGAGGAAACGCCAAACGCGGAGATCATAAACTTCTTGTGCACTTCCCTCTTGCCCGCGCGGATGGCGGCATAGCCGCACGCCAGAAGAATGGCGCTCGCACCATTCAGAGAGGCGTTGAGTGCGGCCTGGGAAATCATTCGATCGTGTTTGTCTTTCCCGGAAAATCCCGTTCAGCGTGGAATCTTGTCGTAAACCATCAAACCCAGAATGACGGGCAGGTGCAACACCGTGGCGTGCATCAGCCATTTGGCGCGAACATTCGTCTTCGCGCTGGCGGCCCATAGGCAGACTTGGACCAGCGCCGTGCTGGCGACTAGCGCCCCGAAGAAATATCGGACGCCTGCCAGCCCCAAAATCGAGGGCAGAAGGCTCACACCGACGAGCGCCGTCGCAGCAAAGACGATCTGGCGAAAGGTGCGCGTTCCCTGGCGGTCGACAACCGGCAGCATCAGGATACCGGCGCGCGCGTAGTCTTCCCGGTACATCCAGGCGATGGCGTGAAAATGGGGGAACTGCCACAAGAAGAGAATGGCGAAGAGAATCCAGGCGCCCCGGTCCAGACCGCCACTGGCGGCGGCCCAACCGATCATGGGAGGAATCGCTCCTGGAAATGCGCCGATGAAGGTCGCCCAGACGGTACGCTTTTTGAGCGGGGTGTAAGCGAGCAAGTAGCTAAGGCAGGTCAGAGCGCCCAGCGCGAAAGTTAGGAAGCCGGCCACGATGTAGAGCCCCGCTGCGCCAGCAACAGACAAGACAACGCCAAAGAGGAGCGCTTCGCGGGGCCGGAGTTGCCCGGCCGGGAGCGGACGCAATGCCGTCCGCCGCATGTAACGGTCTGCGTCGCGCTCGGCGTAATGATTCAGCGCCGCCGTGCCGCCGGCGAGGAGCAGCGTAGCGGCGACAACGTAAATCATCTGCAGCCAGTTCACGGGTCCGCGAACACCCATGTAATAGCCTGCGGCAGTGGTCATTAGAACAAGAAAGGATACGTCCGGCTTGGTCAAGGCAAGATAGGCGCTGGCCCGCGAAGAAAGCGTGATTTCTGCGGTGTGAAGCGTGCTCATCAGACGGACACCTGCCGCTCCGAAGCAACCCGCACTTCCCCGCCCCGCGGCACGAGGCGATAGCAAAGCAGAATCAGGAGAACGGAGATGGCGAACAACAGTGCGCCGACCACCGTATGGATCACCGTCAGCGAGACCTTCAGGGGCATTGGCGGCGCATTGCCATTCTTGATTCGCACCCAGTAGGCGCCCAGACCCAGCATAAACTGGAGGCCAAAGATCGAGTGGAGCAGAATGCGCATCTTCGTGAGTTCGCGGGACTGCCCAAAACGTTTGCGAAGGACGGCAGCACACCAGATCACCGTGGCCAGCACCACGAGTGATCCAGCAGCGTGAGGCCAGATCGGGATTTCGTAGTGGCGGAATCCCGCTCCCAGAAAAACTTGCAAAAAGATCACCGTGGCGTTCAGAAGCGCCACGGTATGAATCGAAGGTGAGCCTCGATCTTCCAGTTGCGGCCGATCGGTGATCCACCAGCGGCTTGTGAAGACGGCAATGCTCAGAACCGCGGCAAACATGATCTGCGCAAAACAGGCGTGAATAACCGGCAGCCAATAACGTAACAACTGGATCACAACTTCACCGCCCAAGACTGCCTGGACGACCACTCCCGCGAGGGCGATCAAGCCGAACCAACGCAGCCAGCGGCGCTCTTCTTTTGCCCAAATGAGAATCGCCTGCAGAAGAATGAGAACGCCCAGAACACCGGCAATCACGCGATGAGAATGTTCGTAGAAGACTCCGCCAACCATTGGCGGCGTTTTGGCCAGTCCGGCACAGAAAGCGCGGCGTCGTTTGACGTGACTAGAGCGCCCGCAACAAGGAGCAGCACGGTCCAGCCCACGACAAACACGGCGAAGCGGTGGACACCGGGATGATAGGAAGGCGTCACGACTGGATTCTCACTGCGAGAGTATACCGCACTGATGAGTTTCCTGCCTTCGGCCCCTGAGCTCACCGTCCAGCTATCTCCGCTCGAGGAAGACTCGGCCAACCGGACCGGAAGCCAGGCTAAGAGGCGGCGGAGGAAACCTCGTGTGATTCCGGATCCCCCACGAGGCCGACGGCGCGGAGGACCAGGTCCTTAAGCGCAGCGATGAGAATGGGCGAATCTCCGAGCGCCGGCATCATCCTGAACGTCTCTACGCCAAAATACTTAGCTTCGTGGCGCGCCTCGACATTAATTTCGTGAAGGGTCTCGATGTGCTCGGTAACAAAAGAGATAGGGACAACCAGCATTTCTTTTACGCCCTCGTGGCCGAGCCGTTCGATGGTGCCCGTGAGAGGCGGCTGAAGCCACTTCGCCGGCCCGACGCGGCTTTGATAACAGAGCAAGTGCGTGCGTGGCCAGGCGGAGAATTGCTTCGCTCCTTCCTCGCAGACCATCCCCACGGTCGTTGCCACCTGGTTGGGATAGGGATCACCCTTTTCGACTAGGCTCATTGGCAGGCCGTGCGCACTGAAAACGAGGTGGATACGCGAGCTGTCCGCGAATTGCCGCAGCACAGAACAAATGCGTTGGACGACCGCCTGAATGTAGAGCGGATGATTGTAAAACTGCCCTATGGTGCGCTCAGGAGGTCCGCCAGCGGGGCGGCCGTAGACCCGGCGCCATTCCTTTAGGCTGCTGAGCGTGGTGGCATAGGAGAAGTGAGGATAGAGCGGCAGGAGGACGATTTCGTCGAGGGGTCCGGCTTTGCGCAGCGTGTCGACGGCTTCAGCGGTTAGAGGATGCCAATAACGCATGGCGGTGACAGCGATGGGGTCTATCTCCGGAGCCAGGGCTTCGACCAGCCGGACGCGCTGCCGTTCGGTCAACGCGCCAATCGGTGATCGGCCACCGATTTCGGCGTAGCGGCCGCGCACAGGGATGGCGCGCCGCGAAGAAATGAGCTTGGCGAGAGGACGGCGCAAAAAACCGAGCGGGCCCATCGGAATGATGTCAGGATCGAGGAACAAGTTAAGCAGGAACGGCTCCACGGCGCCGAGCGAATCCGGCCCCCCGAGCTGAAAGAGCACAATCCCGACCTTCTTCTTCCCTGCCACGTTACTTGCCTCGACGGAGAGTGTTCTTCAAGCGCTCGATGTCCTCGCGCAGGGCTGCGGTGCGGCGCGCTACGGTCACGTAGTAGAGGAAGAAAATAGCCCAGCCAATCAAGTATGCCGCGAACACACTCTGTAGATTCTTCATACGGCCTCCGCCTGTTGCTCGATCGATTGCACTTCGCTCCGAAGGGCCTCCAGACCATATCGTTGACGAATGAAAAAAATCATCAGGATGGTCTGGCAAAGGAACCAGAACCAGAAGACCATTCTCATCGTCGGCTCCAGCCCGGAGCCTTCGCCGCCGAAAACCACCGGCTGCGGATGCTGCGTCCTCCACCAGCGAATCGACCCGTAGACCAGCGGCACATCGAGAAAAGCAAAGATTCCGTAAATGGCGCTGATCAGGGCGCGCCGATCGGGATCCTCGACGAGTGTGCGCAGCAGCAGATAGGACGCGTACAGGAGCCACAAGACAAAGGTGAGTGTGAGCCGCGCATCCCATGTCCACCAGATGCCCCAAACAGGATGGGCCCAAATGGGTCCGGTGATGATCAGGACGGTGCAGAACGCCATGCCGACCTCGGCGGCGGAAACACCCAGCCAATCCCACCGCGGTTGGCGCTTGAAGACGTACGCCAGGTTGCCAATGAAGCAGACAAAGAAGGAGAGGAGTGCGGCCATGCCCGAGGTTGCATGAAGATAGAAAATTCTCTGGATGGTTCCCATCTTGCTCTCCGTGGGCGCCACAAAAAGAGCCAGATACGCGGCTGTGCTCATTAACAGGACGACGACGGCGGCGCCCAGGATGCCTTTCTTCATTGACTTGCCTCCAACTCCACGAGACGCAGCACGGCGAAATCGCTCATTCTTCCAAGAGATACTCGCCGAAAAGCCATAGCGCCGTCAAAAAAACGACATCGAATGCCAGCAGGAATCCGAGCCAGTCCCAGCGCAACAAGGGTTCGGGATCGAAGAGAGCCGCGGTTGCCTCCGTGCTGGCAATCAGCACGGGGGTGAGCAGCGGCAAGAGCAGGAGCGGCAACAGCAGTTCCCGCATCCTGGCCTGGGCAGAAATCGCGGATAAAGCGGTTCCCGTGATAGAAACCCCCAAACTTCCCAGGAGCATCACCAGGATAAGACGCGGAAAGACGCCGAGGAGCGGAACGTTGTAGAGGACAGCAAACACCGGCAGGAGGAGGATCTGGGTCAAGAGAAGAAAGAGGGTGTTTGCAGTCAACTTTGCCAGAAAGATGGCAAAAGGATCTGTGACAGCGAGCCTCAAGGAGCTTAGGGTGTCGTTGGTCTGCTCGCGCAAGAAGGAGGGTTGAAGCATTAGCGACGCCGCGAACAGAAACGCCAACCACAGCAATCCGGGGCCAAAACGCCGGGATTCGCTCGATGTCGGATCGAATGTAAAACTGAACAACACAATTACGATGAGGACGAAAATGACAGTCGTAGTGAGAAGTTCGCGTGAGCGGAACTCCGTACGAAGCTCCTTGCCGAGCAGATCCGCAGTGTTGGAGAGAAGGCTCATCTAGGCATCGGCAAAGGTGAGAATCGAGCTGAACGTGGCGCCCTTCTGCGTGTCCGCAGCCACCAGTCCCCCATCCAGGCGGATGGCGCGCGTCCCGAGCGCCGAAAGTTCCGATTCACCGTGAAGGCTCATGAGAATCGTGCGGCCCGAGTCGCGCAAGCGACGCAAGGAAAGGGCAAGCCAGGACACACCCTCCGGGTCCAGCCCCGTGCCCGGCTCGTCCAAAAGAAGCACGAAGGGCTCGTGCAGCAGCGCCCTTGCGATGGCCACGCGCTGGCGCATGCCGCGTGAAAACGTGCGGACGAGCGAACGCCGCCTATCGAAAAGCCCTACTTCTGCTAGAAGAGACTCGACGCGCTCCGCAGGATGCTCCGTCCCCAGGAGCCGGGCAAAGAGGAGAAGGTTCTCTTGGGCCGTCAGCTCGTCGTAAACCATGGTGGCGTGACCCACGAAACCCGGCCGCCCCGCAGGGCCTTCTCCCGTGTTAGCCGTGCATGGAAAGCTTAGGCGACCAGCCGATGGCTGCGCGAGGCCAGCGGCGACTCTCAGGAGCGTGGTCTTGCCTGAACCATTGCGTCCGGCGAGAACAACGCATTCTCCGGGCGCGAATTCAAGGGATACCCTGCGCAAGGCAAATAGCCCGCCATATCGTTTGTCTACGTTCTCGAAGCGGATTCCTGTTGGGGAGAATGCCGGCCGAGTCACCGGTGAACCTCAAAGGGAGAAAATCTTCTGCACTCCGCGGCCGTCACCGCTCAGCCCCGCACAAGCTCGCGCAGCACTTTTTCGGCGCGCGCTCGCTCTGTTCTGTACTCTTCTTCGGAGATAGTGCCTGCTTGGCGGCGTAACTCGAGCCGGAAAATAGAATCTTTCAGGGCATCGAGGCTCGTGCTGACGGTGGCGTCTATATCGGCAAGTTTTGCGGAAGAGGACCCAGCGGCGCCGCTTTGCGCCGCAGAAGGCCGATCGGATGTTTCCGCGAGAGATCCCCCAACTTTCTCGGGCGTGCCGCCCGCGACGGCGACCACCGGCCTGCGCGCAAGCAATATCGCACCCAGGGCAAAGAGAACCAGGAATCCTGCGATGATCGGCCATTTCAGAACATCCAACCGGCCCGGCACTTGAATTATGCTTGCTCCTGCTGCAGATTCACTGCCCTGCTGCGCATCGCGTCCCCGTGAAGCGGAAGCGGAGTCCGCGCCTCCATCCGCCGGATTCGGTGGTGCAGTTCCGGAGACATTGATAGCTATTTCGGAGCTGGCAGGCAAGTTCTCGCGGCTGTACACATTCATACCCTGCTCTTGCCCGCCGGGCTGCAAACCGTCTGCGGTCACCAGCACGCTTGGAGGCGCAACAACGATCAGGTGGGCCCCGGGATAAACCGTGGGGATCTTCACGGTCGCGGAATTGCCGGGATAAGGAAGCTCATAGGAATAGCGCACACCGTTGTCTCCCGGCCGGAACGCATAAGCAACGGAGAAGCGGCTCTTGCCCCGCTCGATGGGCGTTTGCACTACGGGCATGCCCGAAGGCCCCTGAGCCGCGACCTGCTTCAGATCCGCTTTGTCCGGCAGAGCAAAATCAAAACTGCCGTCTGCGCGGAAAAAGGCCTGCGGCGGCTGTGAATTGTTCTTGATGGAGTACTCTTCGCCGACAATCAACGTCGACCCGTTGGGTTGAAAAATTACAATGTGACTTGCCACGCTGATGGTCTTGGGGTCGCGTGAGGGATCGAACACCTGGACTTCCACGTCATTCCGGCCCGCGGGTAAAGCCTGGTGAAAGTTGACGCCGCGGTAGATCGCGCGAACCAGCATCGGCTGGGCGCCAAGCGCAGGGTAATCGAACGTGAATTGTCCTTGCGCATCGGTCTTGGAGTTGAGGACCGGTTGCATGCCACCTTGCAACTGGAGCAGGATGACCTCGACGCCCGGCGCTGGCTTGCCGGTAGTGCCATTTTTCACGGTGCCATGAACGGTGCCTGCCCGAGCAAGAGAAAACGGCGCCACCACGAGAGCGGTCATGGCAAGGAGGTGTGCCGACGACCGCTTCACTTCATACCTCGGTCAGGGGGAGACAAGCGTACTCCGCGTGGACGGCGAACCTGGGATTCGGTGATCTGGTCGATCTCGGCGAGTACGAGCGCTGCCTCGTTCTCGAGGGAAGCTTTCATCGCCTCGAAGTCACCTTCGGAGTACTTCCCGGAACGGAACTCAAAGCGCAAGTCGCGGAGATTGTCATAGAGCGTGTCGCGGCGTTCGAGCAACTGGTCGAGCCGGGAACGGCGCGGCGCGAGGTCGGAGGCATCCGGCTGAATGTAAAAAATGAATAGCAGCGTGGCGATGGCAAGCGCAAGGCAGGCGCCGAGAACGGCCCAATCCGCCGAGCTAATAGCCGGTGCCAGACTTGTTAGGAAAAGCGCCAAAATTACTCCTCAGTGTCTCTTGCGGCCTGTGCGCGGGCCCGCTCCAGAATTTCGCTGGAGATCACCGGCCCGCCTGCTCCGACCGCCGCAACCTCATGGGCCGGACGCTTTCTCCAGCGCGCGATCACGAAGACAACTAGCGTGGCGCCCAGCACAAGGTAAACGGAAGGGAGAGTCCAGGCGACGAGGCTCAATCCCGACTTAGGTGGCTCGGCATATACCTTGGTGCCGAATTCCTGGACGAACATTTGCGTGATGGCGGTCTCTGAATCCCCTCGCGAAATGGATTGATCCAACTCCTTTAGCATACTGGCCGAAACCGTGCAGCCCACATGATTGCATTGCGTCAGAACCTGGCTGCAACCGCACATGCACATAAATTTCCCGCCGATCTGCTTTGCGCGATCGGTCTGCTGCGCCGCTACGGGCGAAATCATCAACGGCACGGGGGCGAAGGCCCCGAGAACGAGGAGCAGGGCAAGGAGCAGACGAGGCTTAGTCATGGCCTTCTTTCAAGGTAGCCGAAGGGCTGAGTGCTTGCCCAAGCGCAGGACGAGTTGCGGGCTGCCGGGCACCGGCGAAGACCAGCACCGCGCGCCGATTCGGGAGAAGCGCCACGAGAGTGCCGCACACAACGATCACGCCTCCAAACCAGATCCACTTTACGAGCGGATTCAAATATGCATGGATTACCGGCAGATTTGTATCCGGGCTTTGGCCCGCATAGACGACGTAAAGGTCATCTCGCAACGTCGAGTGAATCGCAACCATCGTGCCTGACTCCGCGTTTGTCTGGAACAAGCGTCGCTCGGGATAGAGCATCATGACCTGCTTCTTTCCTTCCAGGACCTCGACGATCAGGCGCTCGGCAGTGTAGTTTTTCTCCGGTTTGGTGTCGAAGCTCTGCAGAATCAGAGTGTAACGTCCAATTTGCAGCGATGAGCCGAGCTGCATGTCCTTTTGTGCGTCCTTGTTGAAAGCGGCGCCGGCCAGTCCGATAAAAACAAACACCATGCCCATATGCACGATGTAGCCGCCATAACGCCGCGTATTGCGCATCGTCAATTCAACCGCGGAGGCAAACAGCGATGCGCCTGACCGCGTCCGGATAACCTTTGCTCCTCGGTAGAACTCCATGACGATAGTCGAGGCCACGAAGACGCAAAGAATGAGGCAAGCCAGCGAATAATACTCACGCAAACCCAGAACAAAGGCCGCCGCTCCGGCGGCGATTCCCAGGAGCAGCGGCCAGCCAAAATTCTTCTTCAGGCTTTCCGCCGAAGTCTTGCGCCAGGCCAGCAGCGGACCCACACCCGTGAGAAAAAGCAGAAGCAAGCCGATGGGAATCATGACCTTATTAAAGAACGGTGCGCCCACGCTAATCCGCGAGCCGGACACCGCCTCCGAGAACACCGGGAAGAGCGTGCCCGAGAGAACCGCGATGCAGGCAACGAGGAAAAGCAGGTTATTGAAGAGGAAGCTGGATTCGCGCGAAACGATGGCGTCGAGCTGATTTTCACTTTTCAAGTAGTCGCGGTTCTTGAGATAGGCCGCAAAACAGACTATGAGAATCATCGCGATGAAACCCACAAACCAGTTGCCGATGCTCGATTGCGCAAATGCGTGGACGGAGCTCACCACGCCGCTGCGTGTCAGAAAGGTGCCGAGAATGCAAAGCAGGAATGTCGAGAAGACCAGCCAAACGTTCCAGACTTTCATCATCCCGCGCTTTTCCTGCATCATCACGGAGTGCAGAAACGCCGTACCCGTCAGCCAGGGCAGCAAGGACGCATTCTCCACCGGGTCCCAGCCCCAATAACCGCCCCAGCCGAGGACTGCGTACGCCCAATGCGCGCCGAGAAGGATGCCTGCAGACTGGAAACACCAGGCAATCATCGTCCACTTGCGCGTCAGATGAATCCACTTCTCGCCGGGATAGCGCGCAAGCAAAGCTGCGAGTGCAAACGCGAATGGAATCGTGAAGCCGGTGTAACCCGAATAAAGATTGGGCGGATGAATCACCATCTCTGGGTATTGGAGCAACGGAGTCAGGCCATTGCCGTCGCTGCGAGCCACCAGATCAACCGCCCCGTTGCCGGCCGGCACCCCCAACACCTTAAAAGGGCTAGCCACGAAATTGTTGAGCGTAAGAAAGAAAATCTGCACGGCGGCCAGGATCACGCCGACGTAAGGCATCAATTCTCCGTTCTTGTTCCGATAGGCGATCAGAACGGAGAGGACATAGATCGAGAGCAGAAAGCTCCAGAAGAGCAGCGAACCCTCCTGGCCTGACCAAAGCGCGGCAACTTTATAAAAAGTGGAGAGATCCCGGTTGCTGTGAGCCACGACATAAGCAACGGAGAAATTGTCGCTGAAGAAAAGATATTCCAGGCTAAAAGTGGCCAGAAAGATCAAGCCGCAAGTCGCCATCCCGGCCTGACGCGTACTCTTGACGAGTAAAGGATGGCGCGTGCGAATTGCGGCGATTCCGCCGAAGAAGGCAAAGAGCGCGCACACGAAAGCCAGAATGAGCGCGAATGAACCGAAAACATCCACGGTGTCCCAGCCTATCCCCCGGCCGCTCCGGGTGTCCTACATACTGCTCTGCTGAGTCGAAGATGAAGGAGCACCCGTTTTCCCTGGCGCAGCCTCGTATTTGGACGCGCACTTCGCTTGCACATGCTCGGCAACGAAGCGACCGTCCGGAGCAGTGCGGCCTTCTACCAAAGCCTGCGATTTATCCACGAACGTGTCGGGGAGCGGGTCACTTCCGACGTAACTCACGGGGAGCGTCTTCCCTTCCCCCTCCAGAACAAAATCGACGCGACCTGACATGCGGCGGATGCTGCCGGGCGCGACCGTTCCACCAACCCGCATGCGATGAGCGAGTTGCGCGCCGTGAAGGCTTTGCAATTCCACGATGGTGTGATAGTAGGTCTTGCTCTCTCCATAACCGAGCCAGGCGAGGAACCCCAACGAGACAACGATCACACTTATCCCAATCCCAAATTTCAGCTGTTTCTTCACCGTTTCACTCCCACTGCAGCTACATCCGTTTGTTTTCCTGATTCTACCACAGCTAAGAAAGTGTCTTACCCGAGAGGAAAATATTATTGGACCTGTACTTGGGAGCGTGCCGGACTGTCCTCAGGGCCATTGCCCGGCGTCAACCTGAACTGCAAGGGCCTTACTGAGTCGGCCTGCCGCGCTTGCGGACTCGGCAGAGTCCAAGGCAAAGGGTTCGCCCGAGTCCAAGATCAAGGGACAGTTCAGCTCGGCAGCCTTAAATTTAGCTAATAGGGGAGTCAAGAGATTTGAGATCAAAACGACTCGCTTGGGTTTGAGCGAACGGCGAATGCGCGTGATGGCTGAGTCGAACCGTCCCGCCAGGAGCTCTTTCGACGAGGATGGCTCAAGATTCTCGGCCTCCAGCGGACACTCCAGCACATGCGTGAGGAAGTACCCTGCGCGCTGAAACTCCGCCAAGACGGATTCAGAGGCCTTCGCGGTGTGATCGATCTTGAGAGCGGACAAAAGACGGCCGGCTTCACCCTCAAACACGCCGGAGTATAAGAACTCCTCGTCCGCCAGCGGGGAAAATCCCCCAAGCAGCAAAGTCCCGATATGCACAGGCCGGTACCGCGTCGTCCGCTCGAGCCTTTGAAGCCGCCGCGCCACGTGAGTGGGGGACGCCGGCTGTCCGCATCCGTCGCAGAGCAATACGTCGAGCGCATTCATGAGCAGATTGAAATCGTATTGCACGCCTAGACGAAGTGCAAATCCGTGAGAAAGCTCGTGCACATGAATTAAAACGAGGCTTGATTTCGGCGCAAGGAACAGGCGGCGGAAATACGGAGGCAGTTACGCGCCTCAGGGAGAAACGGTGGCGTCCACCGGGAGCTTGGAACGCAAACACCACTTCAGTTCTTGACTCAGCTCGGTGACCTCCATCCCCGGCATCACAATGAATTTGCAACTGAGCATTTCCCGGGGCTCGTCGTCGTCGGGCAACTGGCAGGAAACTCGGCAGTACTGGCACTCCTGATTCCAACAGAAGCGGCCGTAAGGAATCGTTTCCGGGCTGATGAACTGGAAACAACGCAAAAGCGAGTTCCGTTCCGGCACCTGGAACTTCCTGCCGAGGATAGTGATTTCGACTAGCTTTTCATAAGGACGAAAGGGTTCCGACATAATGAGTCCTTCGCTGGCCGGCCGGGTAGCTCCGGAACATTTCCAAGCCCATTCAGTTCTGCAGATGCCCATTAAGATTAGCCCTGAGCTGTGCTGGCGACAATGTTTGCAATCCGGGGAGTTGCGAATGTGCTACGGGGTTCCGAGGCGCAGGCGGGTCAGCTTCCGGCAACTCTTAGGCGCCATAATCGAAGAATTGCCCCATCTTGCGAAACTTATCGTATCGTGCCTCCAACAATTCCCGAACGGGTTGTTGCGAGAGTGCCGCGAGCTCGCGGTCAAGCACTTCATCCAGCAGGCGCGCTGCCTCCTCGAAGTCAGAATGGGCCCCTCCGTCGGGCTCACGCACGATTTCATCGACGATCCCAAGTTCCTTCAGGTCGGTGGCGGTAATTTTCAGAGCGGCGGCAGCCGCCTCTGCCTTCGCGGCGTCGCGCCACATAATCGCCGCACAGCCCTCGGGCGAAATCACCGAGTAAAAACTGTTCTCAAGGATGTTGATGCGATCACCCACGGCAATCGCCAAGGCGCCTCCGGAACCGCCTTCGCCGGTGATGGTCACAATAATCGGGACGGGCAACCGCACCATCTCGCGCAGATTGCGAGCAATGGCTTCGGCCTGGCCACGCTCCTCGGCGTCAATTCCCGGATACGCCCCTGGCGTGTCGATCAAGGTAAGGATGGGGCGTCCAAACTTCGCCGCGAGCTGCATCACGCGCAGCGCCTTACGGTAGCCCTCAGGTTTCGGCTGGCCGAAGTTGCGCTGGAGGCGCTGCTTCGTGTCACGGCCTTTTTGGTGGCCAATCACTGCGACGGGCCGGCCATGAAACTTCGCGAGGCCCGTAATTAGAGCGTTGTCGTCGCCAAAGCCGCGGTCGCCGTGCAACTCGATAAAATCGGTAAACAGCAAGCCGACAAAATCAAGCGTGTATGGACGTTGCTGGTGTCGCGCGATCTGCGCGCGCTGCCAGGCGCCGAGATGCCTGTAAAAATCACGGCGAAGTTCCACGACTTCCTTGCGGACACGCTCGAGCTCAGCCTCGGCGTCCGGGCGTCCCGCAAACTTGCGCAGCTCCTCGACGTCTTTCTCAAGGCGTTCGATCTCGCTCTGCCGATCTGTCGACTGCAGCGGGGCTTTGGCTTTTTCCTTGCGCATCGTCACATCACCAAATCCACCGAACTATCGCCACAGGCTTCCCGAATCCTCAGAAGGGACTCCTTACACAAGTGGATGCACTGCCGTCCCTGCAATGTCGCCACAGCGCCGTCCCGCGCCAAGAGATCAAAAGCCACGGGACTGGAGCCCGGAAAAGAAGTGAAAACCTCCTCCAACCGATCGAGCAGGGCCTCGGACACTTCTTCGAGCTTCACTCTGATGCACAAGCCCGAACCGGACCATGCCGCGATCTCTTCGAGTCTTCTTGCCTCTTGGAGTGACAGCCGTGTGCCGGCTTCCTCGATTTGCACGCGGGCTTTCAGCAGCAGGGGTGTTCCGGACTTAAGAATTTGCTCGAATCGGGCAAAGCTCTCCGGAAAAGCGAGCAGCTCGCCTCCGCCCGTCATATCCTGCAATGTGTAGATGGCCCAGCGGGCGCCTTTTCGCGATCGCATCGGGCGCACGCCAACGATAAGCGCGGCTACCGTGATTTCCTTGCCGTTGCGCTGTCTGTCGACTTCTCCGAGCGACACCGTCTTCAGGTCGAGCAGCTGTGACGAATACTTAGCAAGAGGGTGCCCGGAAACATAGAAGCCCAGCATGGCGTATTCGCTAGCGAGGCGTTCTTCTTCGCTCCAGAGCTCCGCTTCGCGTAACTCGAAAGCCACGGGGGCAGGTGCGGCGGCAGTTCCAAACAGGCCATGCTGGCCCGATTCACGTGTTCGCGTCGCGCGCTGCAAGGCGGCAAGCGCATCGTCGACGGATGCGAGCATGGCTTCGCGCGGCCCCAGTGAATCCATCGCCCCAGATTTGATCAGGCTCTCAAAGACCCGTTTGTTCAGATAACGCGACTCAATCCGTTCGCAAAAATCGTAGAGCGAGCGAAATTCGCCCTGGCCCAAGCGCGAATCACGGATGGCCTTGGCGGTGTTTTCTCCGACGTTCTTGATGGCGGCAAGCCCGAAGCGAATGGATTCTCCGATAGGCGTGAAGTAAAGGTCGCTTTCATTCACGTCCGG
>WNFO01001707.1_pt1 | contig 20772 bp, 14 predicted proteins | sample 5400251 | NCBI WGS metagenome assembly WNFO01 (sample SAMN13153354, study PRJNA577476) | soil metagenome | isolation source: 100 cm saprolite under Madrone tree | place: USA:California | collected 2016-06-14
CATTGTTCCGGCATCCATCTTGCACTCGCACATGATCGCCGTCGATTTTGCGAATCATAAGCGAACAAACGCTGACGGTTGAACTGCGAAAGGCTAGTTCAGATTGTCTATATACCGGGAGGGTTTAATCATGAAGAAGAGTCTTGTTTTGCTGACCGGAGTTGGAATCGGCGCAGGTCTGCTGTATGTGTTCAAGTCGAGCCGCCGGATTAGTGCAACTGAGCCAGACAGCGTCGCGAGCACCAGGAACGACGGAGCCGAAGACGCTTCTCACCTCGGCAATGGGCAGAGTTTATCGACAAAGGATGACTCAACTGATGCCCCACGATCCTCGATTAGCAAGATTGCTGAAGGCAACGGTACCGATGTTGCAGGCGATGGGACGGATAGCAACCTACTGCTGATTGACGACCAAGGTACAGATCAACATGAAGCCGCTGAGATTCTAAAGACCGTGCGCGACGCCGCATTTGATGCCAGCGACGAAAAGCTGGCGTTGGCGCTCGGCCGGCCAACGGAAGAAATTGAAGCCTGGACAAGCGGCGCCGGCGACATTGACGGCGATGTCGTCATGAAGGCAAGGACGCTGGCAATTAATCGGGGCGTTGAGATTTAGTGAGACAATAAATATCCAATAGCGACGGGTGCGGAGAATCGGACGCACCCGTCGCAACGCAGAAGGATCGTCTAAGCATCTTTTTTCTTCGGACGTTCATTCGCGCGCAAGACGCGCTTGCGCAGGCGAATGCCCTTGGGAGTCACTTCTACCAGCTCGTCATCCGCGATGAACTCCAGCGCCTGTTCCAGTGAAAGGTCTTTGACGGGCACCAGCCGCAAGGCTTCGTCCGCCGAAGCCGCGCGCATGTTGGTTAGCTTCTTTTCCTTAATCGCATTTACATCGAGATCGACTGCGCGCGCATTTTCACCGATGACCATTCCTTCATAGACCTTGGTTCCGGGACGGGTAAAGAGAGTTCCGCGCTCCTGAATGTTGTAAAGGGCGTACGTCGTGGTCTCGCCGATACGATCGCAAATCAGCGAGCCGGTTGATCGCCCGCGCATCGCGCCCAGCCATTCGCCCCAGCGCAGGAACATGGTGTTGAGCAAGCCCGTGCCTTTGGTTTCGGTCAGGAATTCATTGCGGAAACCGATCAAGCCCCGGGAGGGTGTTTCGAACTCAAGTCTGACCCGGCCCGTTCCGTGATTGACCATCTTGGTCATCTGGCCTTTGCGCCGGCCCATGGCTTCCGTAACCACGCCGATAAACTCTTCCGGCAAATCGATCACGACCTGCTCGATCGGCTCGAGCAGTTTTCCATCGGCGCGGCGCGTGATTACTTCGGGTTTGGAAACCTGTAGTTCGTAACCTTCGCGGCGCATCATTTCGATCAGAATTGCCAGCTGTAATTCGCCGCGTCCCGAAACCTTGAATTGATCCGGCGAGTCAGTTAGGTCGACCCGGATAGCAACGTTACCCAGCACTTCCTTCTCGAGACGTTCCTTCAACTGCCGGGACGTAACATATTTTCCTTCCTTTCCCGAAAAAGGAGAGTTGTTGACGCCAAAGATCATCGCGATGGTTGGTTCGTCAACGGCGATGACCGGCAAAGGCTGTGGGTTGTCGATGCCGGTGATCGTTTCGCCAATTTCGATCTCGTCCATGCCTGCGAGCGCGACAATCTCGCCAAACTGGGCGCGCTCAGCCGGCTCGCGCTTCAGTCCTTCAAAGATGTAAAGCTGAGAAATTTTTGTCTTCTGAAACGTGCCGTCGCGTTTGGCGATCGCGACTTGATCGCCGACAGCGATCTCTCCGGAGTAAATTCGCCCGATCGCCAGACGGCCGACGTAATCACTATAGTCAAGATTTGCGACCAGCAATTGCAAACTATCCTGACGTGTCTGACGAGGGGCGGGAATCGTGGCTACGATCTGATCGAACAACGGCCGCAGATCGGTCGATTCGTCCGTCAGTTGTTTCTTGGCGGTGCCTTCGCGGGACACTGCATACAGGATCGGAAACTCGATCTGATCGTCGGTGGCATCGAGATCCAGAAAGAGCTCGTAGATTTCGTTAACCACTTCCTCTGGGCGGGCATCCTGGCGATCGATCTTATTAACGACGGCAATCGCGGGCAGACGAGCTTCCAGGGCTTTTCGTAGCACGAAGCGAGTCTGTGGCAAACAGCCTTCAGCGGCGTCAACCAGGAGCATCACGCCGTCGACCATCTTCAGCACGCGTTCAACCTCGCCGCCAAAATCGGCGTGGCCGGGTGTGTCCAGGATGTTGATCTTCACATCTCGATAATGCACCGAGGTGTTTTTGGCCATGATGGTGATGCCGCGCTCGCGCTCGAGATCCATCGAATCCATCACGCGCTCGCGGACCTGTTCGTTCTCACGAAAAGTCCCGGACTGCCGCAGCATCGCGTCAACCAGAGTCGTCTTGCCATGATCTACGTGGGCGATAATTGCGATATTTCGGATGTTGTTTCTTTGTTCAGTCATAATGATCCAGCCACAGAGCGCAACTTCAAAATATTACGCGTCTGAGCAAACTTGCGATTCTAACACTTGTTCGCGGATTACTCCCGTCGCCGGTGGACTAGGGGTAGTGTCTTAATTTGAGGATGAGGTCAGTACCGGGAGCGGTAGCGACCGGGTCTCGTGATCGCGATCCTGGATCGTGGGCAAGTTTGCGACCCGGTCGCTACCGCTCCCGGTACTGACTCCATGCCGTCCTCGGACTGTCTCTCGCAAATTAAGACACCACCGGACTAGGCGGTCTCGACTGCGTCAGCAGGCAGAGCGATCCACGAAACCTCATGAAATGGAACGAGCTTGCTTCCCGAGCTTCGTCTGATTTCGTGGATCGGTTTCGTCCTTAAAACTTTGGGGGGCAGTGTTTTTCCGCGAGCCTTCACAAACTGCGGACGCTCAATTGAGAGTTGGCGACCGTTGGAACAAAACGGGCGTGCCCTAAGTTCGGCACGCCCTACAGTCTCGGCAAATTTATTCCTGAAAGCGCCGATCAAAAATGAAAATTCACACCGGTACTAAAGGTATGAGCTCTGGTCTGAAAGCCGTAAGAAATCTGGAACGGCGGATTTGCCGGAGTGGGGTTGCCTACGATCGATTGGTTGCCCAAATTGTAGTAAAGATACTCCGCCTTCACGCTCCAGAATCTATGTATGCCCACTTCAACACCACCGCCGGCGACCCATCCGGTTCTGGTTTTGCTGGTGGCCGCTGGGTACTGGATCGGTCCCTGGGGTCTGAAGTCTGAGTTAGCCGAATAATTCACATGACCGTATGCCAGGCCGCCCGTGCCATAGAGAAGCACTTTGCTGGTGAGTGTGAAACCCGCGCGCGCGCGCACCGTTCCGAACCACTTGGTGTCCTGATGCGCCCTGAGATTGCCGTTCCACGATGCGCCATTGTTCTGAGTGATTCCTACCAGGACAGCGGTGCCGGTCATCCGCGAGCCGGAGAAGGAGGCCTCAGCTCCGACGACGAATCGTCCCATCTGCCAGTTGTAACCACCTTGTCCGCCGCCAAAGACCCCGGTTGGATCCGGCTTGAGCGTGGTCGGCGCCAAATTAATAAACTGAGCAGCCGTTGGCAGGGGCGAAAAGCTTGTGTTCGCGCGCCCCCAGCCGTAACCGAAGTGGCCACCGATATATGCGCCCTTCCAACTGTAGGTGGAAGTAGGTGGCGGCGGAGTTGGTGTGTTCGGCATGGGCACGGTCGCCGCCGGAGTAACATCGGTGCGGGCTACCAGATCGCTCGCTTGATCCTGACCTGCCTGTGCAGATGCAGAGAGCGGAACCAAACCGCAAGAGATAATCGCTAATATGCCGGGAAGCAGCCAGTTGTAAGACTTATTCATTTTGATATTCATAGTCTTAAATTCTCCGTTTTTACTCCAGAGGATGAATCACTTGATTGGTCCAACAGCGACATTGCACCAGAACATCCGCTTCTTTGCAACCTGCATTTTCCAGATTTGGTCTCAGCGCATTTGCTATATCTTGGTAAAATAAACTTTTGACGGCTCATTTGATATCAGAGACTAGTCTGCCCATCACTACCAACACTCCCAGATGATAAGCGTTGTGGTCGGCGAGCAGGAGCGCTTCGCGCAGGATCGTCTGGCCGTTGCCATGCGCAATCTTAGCGAAGAGATCAGTCGAGGGCTCTGCAACGAGATCTTTCATCTGTTTCAAATCGCCGCGGAACTTGGCAACTGTTTCCTGCCAAAGTTTCGCATTGCCGGTTTCGTCGGGACTTGGCCAATATCCTTCCGGCCATTTCGGCGAAGCGTGATCTTTGTCGCGGCAGAATTCGAGAATGTCCCACTGCGCGATCCGCATGTGCTCGTGCACTTGCCACGCAGTGTAGGGCAAGTCTTGAATCTTTTGCCCGCAACGCTCCGCCGGGAAACCAGCGAAAAAGTCTTCAAAGTTGATGTGCGCGTTGCCGCCACTCAATAGCTCCAGCAAATGTTCGCGAAGTGCCTGCGCGTTGTTATCTACCATTTCGTTGCCATCCTCTCAGAGAACACAGCGTCAACCCGGTGCTGGGAGCGCGGAGGTCTCGTCCGCAAAGCATCGCCAGTCGCTCAATCGTTTTCAGCTTTCGCGCTTCGCGCTCGGTGCGGACGGGCCCTCCGCATTCCCAGCATCAGCTACCGCTTCCGACTAATTCGATAGGGTTCGTACCGGCAGACTGCGGAATAATCGCAAAACTTGCAAGTCTGTTTGCCGCGCGATGGCCGCACCTTGAAGTGTCCGCCCCGCATCCCGTCGATAAACTCCCAAACTTTTTTCTGAACTTCCGCGCGCAGTCGGGCAAACTCGATGTCGTCAACGTGTGTCGCTTTCGTCGTGTCCGTGCAGTCCGTGTAAAAACTCCGGTATATGCCTTGGTTCAATCGGGGTCCCCGGGACTTCAATTTATAATAGCCACCCCCCGCCAGTTGGTATCCCGGCAAAAATATTTGTTCGAGGGCTGCCAGATAAATCGGAATCTGCACCTGCCGCCCGGTCTCAATGTCTTCGAGTTTTGCTCCCTGTGAAAGCTTGTAGTCATAAGCGACGGCGATGCCTTCGCGCTCGTTAATGTCCACTCGATCGATCTGGCCCTGGAAAAGCGCAGTCTCGTCTCCGGCTCCGGAGCGTGCCACTTTCAAATAGTCCGGCGACGAACTTGGATCGCTGGCTTGCGAAGCCCGGCCGAAAGCGAGTTCAAAATAAGCGGGACGAATGCCGCGGGCTTTGGTCTTCGCTTGCAGGCGAAGTTCGTAGAGCAGTACCTGATCCAAAATCAGCTTGCGTATTTCGCAATCGATTTTCCAGATGCGTTGATTCAACGGCGGCACCAGCAGCTCGTGCTCGCGAAAAACAATGTCCGCGGTTTTGCTCAATTGAGCGCGCAATTCTGCTCGATCCAAATCGGGCAGGTACTGCTTGCGATATCCTTCAAAAAACCGCCGCAGAATGTCATGGAGAAGTTTGCCGGCGTCAATTGCTTGCAGGTCAAGCGCCGCTTCGCTGCGCGGTTCAAGCCTGAGCACGCGCGCCGCAAAGAAACGGAACGAACAATTGCCGTAAGTACTCAGGCCGCTCGCGCTGTAGACGTACTCAGATCCGAAGTGTCTGGCGAGCATGGCCCGCAGATCGGGATTCGTGATTTCGCCGTCGCGAGATCCAAACCAGACGCTGTTTCTTTCTCTCTCGATGGCAACTCGCCGGACGGCCGAATTCGACAGGTAGCCATGCGTTTCAGCCTGCGCGAGTAAATCTTTGATTTGAGATCGCGACCAGGCGCGCCGGCCGCCGATTTCCCGATTGCTTTGCTGGCTTTGCCGAACGAGGAAGGTAGAAAGCTCGGACGCTGTGGAAGATCGCGTCAACTCGCGGGTATCAAGATCGCCGCGAACCTGCACAGTCTCAAACTGATTCGGGTCGACCACCCGCTTGAGTTCTTCGATGTAGTAAGACGCAACAGTTTCGCTAGTCGAAGCGGTCGCCAGCGGTCTTGTCAGATATAGTCGCTCAGTTGCGCGGCAGGCGGCCTGATAGAAATAGTGCTCTTCCTTCAGCAGAGTGTCGGTGGAAATATCCTCCAGAAAAATTCCGTGCTTCTGTAGGCGCAGACGTTCTTCATGCGGATACAGCCAGTCGCGCGAGGTTCTGAGCGGAAAGCCGCTTTCGATCAAGCCGGCAATGAAGACTGCCCGAAAGCGCAGTCCGCGCACGTCCGTGGCCTCCAGCACTTTTAGCCCGTCACGATTCGCGGCGCCAATCGCCAGCACCTGCGAACGCAAAGATCGCTCGATCTCATCGATGAAGCTCGAGAGAGTAATGTGGGGCGCATCGGCAGTGCGGGGCAGTAGCCCGACCGTGAGGGAGGGCCCGGCTCGAGTTGCGCTTGCTGACGCGCGGGCTTCCGAGACGATCTGCGCCGCGTACTGGAAACTTCTAACTGCCGCCGCCAGCGCGCGCCGCAAGCTCTCCAATCCGCGCACGTCCAAAGCCGCTTGCGGTACATCGGCTGTCGGATCAGCCTGCAGGAAAGATCGCCTGACCTGTTTTGCAAATTCCAGTTGGTCCAGAAGCGTCATCAGCGCCGTGCGCAGATCATCCGGGGGCGCCTCTTCCGGCAAACTCGCCAGCAGGCCTTGCAGGTGCTCGATCAAAATTACCGCCCACGCCAGGGCTGCCGGATGAATTGGTGCGGGCTTCTGGCGCCGCACCGGCGCTTCATCCGGCGGCGACTCGTCTTCCGCCGCCGCTGCGGCGTCCTCACCTTCACTGGCAGCGCCGGCAATCAAAGATCGCGCCGCCTCGGAGGAAGGGAACTTATCGATCAAGCGGCGCGCCCGTTCGATCCAGGCGTTCACCCGCAGCTCGCTGCCGACATACGCGATTACGTTCTCCAGGATATCGGGAAGCCAACGCCCGATGCCGAGTTCCGAGCGGAGACGCTCCACGCGCCGCTCTTCATCTTGATCAGAAGTTTCGTTGCGCCGGCGCGTTTCATCCTTTGCTAAAAGCGACGAATACTGGTTATCAAAAGCCCTGGTCAACTCGGGCAAAGCGTTAGCTGAGGCACGAAAATATCCGGTCTTAATCAAGTGGGCGATCTCGCTTGTCTTCGGATTTCTGACGTGTTCGCGGGTTGTATCTTTTAGCAGCTGAAATAGCTTGCTGCAGGCGCGCATGGCCGGCGTCTCCACAGCCTCAACCCGGCGTTCCAGATTGGCAGGAATCGATTCGTCGCTACACACGCGCAGAATCGTGTCAGCGTACGCGGCGCGCTCGCGCACCACCAGCGCTATGTCCGAAAGCCGGTAGCCTTTGGTCAGGATCAGCCGCTTGATTTCTTTGGCTATCGCCCGGATTTCAACTTCGCGATCGCCGCACTCGAAGAGGAGCGCAGGCATCCTTGCCTGCGGTGCGCGGGCATCCTTGCCTGCGCCCTGCCTCACGGTCGGGCTACTGCCCCGGCTACTGCCCGCATTGAATAACTCCCCGCGCAAGGGTGCCAGTGCATCACTTACTTCCGCAAACTCTTCGCTCGTTTTTCTCTCAAAGCCGGCGATTGACTCCAGGCGTTCGATCGTAGTTTGAAAGGGGCGGAAGATGTCTTCATTGCGAGGGTCGCCGTTGAGATTGACGATCGCATTCGGCACGATCGGAATCAGGTGCTTCAGGATTTCGCCCTGCACCGGCGTGAAATCGAAGAAGCCATCCAGCACCAGGAGTTCGACTTGATCAAGCCAGGGCAGCGAAACCGAGCGCCCGTCAATTTCGCCGCGGAGAATCTGCAGGGCCCGCAATTGATCGGCATCTTCGTCAGTTAGGTTGAAACGATCCAAAGCCTCAGCGTACGCCGTGTAGATCAGCGCGACCTCGCGATCGAAGTCGAGCTGCGAACGGGGTGAGCTGGTGGTCCCGCTGCTCTGCCCCGGTGGTTCTATTCCGAATTCAGCCGCGCGCGCTTCGACGGCGTCTTGAAACTCCGCAGGCGTCTTGCCGGCGCGTTGGAGCTCGCCAATCAGCGAGGCAATCGTATTGACGCAACCATCGCGATTAGCCAGCGGCTTGATGGCCCTGAGTCTTCCTTGGGCGCCAAGCTGTTTGATGATTTGCGAGATCAAGCTGCGCCGCAAGGGCAGCTCTTCGCGATCGATGGCGACCTGCGGAGGAAGCGGTTTGCCGGTCTCAATATCGACCGCACCCGAAAGGATGCGCCTGACCAGCCCGCGAAACAGATAGATGGGAAACTCGCCCCAAACGCCGGGCGCTTGCTTACCATCCAGCAGTTTCTCTGTGACCAGATCGAGCAGCGGATGTGAAGCAGCGATGTAGAGCAGGCGTTCGGCCTGGCCCTGGGAAACATACTCAGCGCATCGTCGCAGCAAACGCTCGCGATTGTTTCCCAGCACCGGCCCTAACCAGATTTCTCTTGCCATAGGGTTCTATCCGCAGATTACGCCGAGGCCATGAGCTCAACATGAGCAACCCCGTTCCGAAGACCGATCTCCAAAGATCCCGTTCAACGAGCCATCGAAGATGGCGGCAGAGTGTAGCCCCGGGCGTAAGCCCGGGGTAACTGCTTAAAATATTTATCGAGCCGGCACAGCGGGCGACAGATGCGTGGACTCGAGGGACCACAAGAAGTTCTGGCCGCCCCTGGCGGGGCTCCGTTTCCTTGTTTGCGCCTGACCCCGGGCTTACGCCCGGGACTACTAGCTGCCGCCATCTTCGATGGCTCGTTGAATCATCCCTGGCCAGTCGCGATCTTCGCATTCAACAGAGGCATCGGATCTTCTTCGGGACTCTCCGGTTCACTGGCGACCAATTCCGGAAACAATCCACCCTCATCAAGACTCAGCGCTCGGGTCGACTTATCAATTGGCTCGAGCACTTCGATCTCTTCGCCGGCTATTGCTCCGCGTTCTTTAAACTTGCGCGCGGTGACCAGCACCCGCGCTTCGAGCGATCCAACGCCCTTGTTATAAGACTCGAGCGCGCGGTCGAGGTTCTTGCCAATATCGGAAAAATACTCGGTGAATTTACGAAGACGGTCATACAGGTCCTTGCCGAGCTTGCTGACTTCCTGCGCGTTCGCGGCCATCTGCTCCTGCCGCCATCCGTAGGAAACAGCCTTCAGCAAAGCAATCAGAGTAGTCGGCGTCGCAATGATCACGCCCTGGTTCACACCGTCTTCGATCAACTTCGGATCGTGCTCCAAGGCCGCGCTGTAAAAGTTTTCACCCGGCAGAAACAGCAGCACAAATTCGGGTGTAGGCTGCACCGTCTCCCAATAGGATTTCCTGCTCAACTGACCGATGTGCGCGCGCACCAGACGCGCATGGTCCTTGAGTCTCTCGACCCGTACGACGTCGTCGGTCGTCGAAATCGATTCGTAGAAAGCTTCGAAGGGCACCTTCGCGTCGACCACGATCGTGCGGCCACCCGGTAAGCGAACGATCACATCGGGACGTATCCGGCCATCTTCGCCGGTCACAGTTTCCTGTTCGGTAAAGTCGCAATACTGGAGCATCCCCGCGAGTTCGACCACACGGCGCAACTGGATCTCTCCCCAGCGCCCGCGAATGTGCGGGGTGCGCAGGGCCTTAACGAGGTTACCGGTTTCGGATTGGAGTTGCAGTTGCGATGTCGCCAGCGCTCGGACCTGTTCGCGAAGTTCAGAATAAGCACCAGCGCGAGCCTTCTCCATCTCACCAATCTTGCCGTCTACTCTCTGCAGAGATTCTTTCAAAGGCTGGACGAGTTGATCGATGGCCCGTTGCCTGAGTTCGAGATCTCCTTTGGCGCTCGTCTGGAACTTTTCCAGCGTCGCTCGCGCCAGATCAAGAAAGGATTGGTTGTTGTCTTTCAGCGCGTCGCGCGACAGTGCTTTGAACTTTTCGGAAAGTTCCTCAGCGGCCTGCTTGAACGATTCTGAACGTTCCTGAGCAGCGCGACGCTCGCCTTCGAGCTGGGCCTTCAGATTTGCGTTGTCCTCTCGCAGTTGCTCGCGCTGGGCGACTTCCTTGTCGCACGACTGTTGCAACTTCTGCACTTCCTGATCTCTGGCCGTCAGACGCTCTTGCAGGGCAGCAACCTGAGTCGCACTGTCGGCGTGGCCTTTTTCATAATTCCGTTGCGACTGAGCACGCAGAAGCAGCCACACGACGACTGCGCCGACAACAATTCCGGAAAAGATCATCACCACTGGAATCAAACTGTCCATAACTTTTGCAGTTTATCAGAGTCTGTTTCGGAAATGAAACAGCGTCGCAAAGACGGAAATAAGGCTTATCCGCAGATTACGCAGATTACACGGTTTCAGGACGAAGGGAGGGATCGAATCCTCAGCTTTCCATGTTTTGAATCTGCGTAATCTGCGGATCTCATCATCGCCCGAAGCACGCGATCAGGCGCTCGTAGACTCTGCGCGTGACACGCACGTCGTTCAGGTTGTATTCGCGAATCTCGGCGAGCCGGCCGGCCTGATAGAGATCGAAAACTTTGCTGCCTTCGACCTCGCCGGTCTTGCTCGATTCAATTCCCAAAGCCCAGGCAATGTCGTCGAGACCGACGCGGTTGCGACTGCCGAGCCACCACCCCTTCATCGTATCGAACACTCCCCGCACGTTGTATTCGCCCAGGTTAATCGGAGGCCGGGCGGGGATGTTATTCACCAGGCAGCGTTGATATATAAACGGCAAGTCAAAACCGATAATGTTGTGGCCGACGATTTCATCGCACTCCAGATCAAAATCGGAGATTAGGGAAAGGAAGTCGCGCAGCGCCTGCGCCTCCTCGTGTTCGTTACCTTCCTGATCGATTCCAAACGCGTGCTCGCTCTGATCCGACGTCAGACCTTCGATCTCAAAACCGGGAATCGGTCCCACGTGCACCGCGATTGATAAGACGCGACCGGAGGCTGCATTCAGCGAACCCAATTGATAGACCCTCTCTTCCTCGGCCGCGATGTCTTCCAGATATCTCTGCTGCTGCTCGAGCCGCATATAGCCGAGCTTCAGATCTTTTTCCAGCTTTGGCCCAACGCGGTCCCGAAAGCCGGGCAGCGCCAGCGTCTCAATATCCAGAGTGAAAGCGCGTGGCAAAGACGGATCACAACCGAGGTATTCGCGGTATTGATCGATCTTTATCGGCTTGTAGTCAGAGACGATGAATTGCGAACGATCCTGAAAAGGTTCAAGTTTTCCCGTCACGCCCCATAATCCGGGCTTGAGATCTTCACGGCCTTCGAGAACTTCAGCCCAAATCTTCAGGGCCAGGCTGCCGGTGGTGTTGCGCGCGCTGGCATCGCGAAACGGCTTGCCCTGTTGAGTGCGCCGCTCGCGGACGGAAGTCACCGCCACCATCAACCACACTTCTTCAGAGAATGGGAGTTCGGGAATGGGGATGTTGCCCTTCATAAGTTAATCATGGATTGGGACCGACGACCAACATTTTCCATTTGTCGTTTGCGAATTCAGTTTGGAAGTACAACTTTCAAAGAAAATACAACTCAGCATCGAACCGACGTTTCGGGAAGAGGCGCGCCTAAAACCGCCTTTGCTAGATACCGCGAAGCGGTTATGTCTCAAAGCCCCGGGTTGCTTCAACCCTGGGTAAGCAAGTGGACAGATTCTCAACCCGGAACGGGTTACGCCAATTGGACGCAACCGCGACGCGGTTGAATTACAAATGCAATTCTGTAACCCAGGGTTGCCGCGGCTGCAACCCTGGGCTTTGGGACATAACCGCTTCGCGGTATCACTAATGTTCGTATTGTCGAGAGTTGCATCTCAAACTTGAATCCACAAATGACAGACGGGAAAAGGAATCTCTTTTAGCTCACAAAGTCGGAGATAACTTCATCAAAGCCTGGCCGGATAAAGTCGCGGGCGCGCGGAAATACTTGTTCAGTCGTGCGTCTCAAACGCTCGAGCTCAAGCAGCATCGGCTTAATCGAATCGGCTTTTTCCGGCAGTGAACTCTGCATCAAGCGCCAGGCACTGGATGACCGATCGACAGCGATCAGCGCAATTTTGGCCGAGCCATCCGAATCATTACCGCCGCCGCCGAATTGTAATTCGTCTTCGTCAAGTTCGTTATCTTTAATGGCATCGTCAACCGCCGAGGTGCCATCTATGATCTTATCCTCGAGGCCCATTAAGGCCCGATAGACTTTTGCCGCGGCAAAGAACTGGTACCAGCGAATTACTTCGATTGCGTCGCCGATGTCGACGTCGTCTTCCATGTTCTTTGACTTACCGTTAGTGTCGTCGTGCACGCTTTCCTCGACGGCAAATTCCTCGGTAAACCATCGTTCGACCATCTCGGCATAACGTCGCGCTGACAGTGAAAGCTCGTGTTGCTTTGCGTCCTGCCGGTGTTGCTCTCGGTCGACCAGGTCGACTTCGGCCTCGAATGTTTCCCGGTCCAGGCCTGCTTCTTCAGCTAATTCCAGGATCATGTCATGCGCTTCCTGGAAGATGGACTCCATGCGGCTCCAAAACTTTGCGCTGTTGATATCATGGGCTTCCGGATCGGCAGACATCTCGTCGGCCTGTTCGGTGGCATACACCAGACAGCGTGTTGTGAGAGGGCACCGCTCGCACCAACGATCACAATAGTTATAAATGCCCGAGATGAAATCCCGGCTTCCGGCAAGTTCTCTTAGTGCACTCTTACGCATGATGTTTGATGACTTTACTGGAAAGCTTCTCGCAACGACAGGTACGCGGGCCCACAGTACGTAACCGGCAACAGCACAAACTCGTCATCGGTGACGGGCATTGTAATGTATTATCGCTACTGTCACCATGACAACCTCCAACTCTGGTAAAAAGATCGCACTGGCCGAAGCGCTGGATCGTTTGCCTGGTCCCCAGGGCGAACTCTCAGTCGGCGTTTTCGAACATGGCTCGCTGGTGGTGAAGTTGTACGCACCGCGTGGACATGACGACCAAAGACCGCATTTGCGTGACGAGGTCTAGGTGGTGGCCCGCGGCGCGGAGAGTTTGTCGGTGACGGAGTTCGCCACGGCTGCGGCCCTCACGATGTCTTATTCGCTGCCGCGGGCGTCGAGCACCGCTTTGAAAATTTTACCGATGATTTCGCAGTCTGGGTCTTTTTCTATGGGCCGGAAGGCGGCGAGGTAGATTAGGATTAAGGGAAGTAGCCACAGATTTGGATTCTCGCTGATAAGAGCGGTGAAATAAAGATCCCGTCCGGCGTCAGCTAGGGTAATGTGTGTTGCTGGCCCTCGGGTCGTGATGCGGGGCACTAGCCCGACCGTCAGGGAGGGCTCAATTAATGCACCTCGGAGCCCTCCCTGACGGTTGGGCCAATGCCCCGGAGATTAGCAACAACACACACCGTTACCCCGCGACCCGGCGGCGGCAGCCCTACGGCGATTGGGAGTTCGAAATAAAAGACCCCAACGGCTATGTATTGGTTTTCAGCGAACTGATCCCATGAAGCAATCTCGCCATTATTCAAAGTTAGCTGATCTCGGAGTGATTCTGATCGTCGCCGCACTCTATTTTCTGGCGGCAAAACTCGGTCTGTCGGTAGCGTCACTCAACGCCAGCGTCTCGCCGGTTTGGCCTCCAACCGGCGTTGCCATCGCCCTGGGATTGTTCCTGGGCTATCGCACTATACCCGGCGTTCTGTTGGGCGCCCTGCTTGCCAACTATTTGCTGACCGATGTTTCTCTTGCTACTGCAACCGGCATTTCGATCGGGAACACGCTGGAAGCAATCACTGCGGTATACCTGGTCCGTCGTTTTGTAGGATCGCGCAACCCGTTCCAACGCGCGATCGATGTTTTGAAGTTTGTCGTTTTTGCAGCGATAGTCAGCACGGCAATCAGCGCCACGATTGGCAATGTGTGTTTGTGTCTGAGTGGGGCCGCCTCCTGGAATAATTTCGGTCGGCTTTGGCTGACCTGGTGGGCGGGCGACGGCGTGGGCGCGCTGGTGGTGACGCCTCTAATCCTAAGCTGGATCGACCGGCCGATTGAGCGTTGGCGTGGCTGGCGTGCGGCTGAAGCAGTCTTGCTGTTGCTTTTGATGGCATTGCTGTCAGCAACCGTTTACACGAAACTCGTGACACCATCGGCTCCCGGCCGTCCCTGGGGTCACGTAACCATACCCTTGCTGCTGTGGGCGGCGTTTCGCTTTGGTCCGAGAGGCGTGGCGACTGCGATGGCTGTGCTCTCGGCGATCGCGATTTGGGGCACCATTCACGGCTATGGCGGATTTGCGATCTACGACAAGAACGAAGGTTTACTTTTCCTGCAAGCCTACATCGGGAACTACGCAATCACGACTCTGTCGCTGGCCGCGATCGTCACTGAGCGACGGCGGGCGGAAAAGCAGCTCAGTGGCAACTTGTCAGTGACGCGAATTCTGGCTGAGTCGCCGGCGCTTGCCGATGCCCTGCCGCGCATATTGCAAAGAATCTGTAAGACGTTTGGCTGGGAAGTGGGAGCGATGTGGACGGTTGATCCCGACTCAAACGTGCTGCGATGTCTGAAAGTCTGGCCATCCCAGACATCGTCCGACGGATCGGCATTGAGTAGATTCGAAGCGTTGTCACGTGAGTTCAGATTCGCTGCGGGCGTTGGCTTGCCGGGACGTGTCTGGCAACAGCGGAAGCCGGCCTGGATTCCCGACGTGACGAAAGACGACAACTTTCCGCGTGGGCCCGCGGCGGCGGCCGAAGGACTGCACGCGGCTTTTGCCTTTCCGATTCTCTCTGGCGAGAACTTTCTCGGGGTAATGGAATTCTTTAGTCATGAGATTCGCGAGCCGGATAGGGCTTTGCTGGCCACCTTCACCGGTATCGGCAGCCAAATTGGACAGTTTATTGAACGGAAGGGATCGGAACAGGAGCTGTTCGAGAGCCGGGAAGGATTGGTGATGGCGATGCGGGCCAGCGGCATGGGCACCTGGACTCGCGACCTGGACGGGACTAATCGAGTTCAATGGTCACCCGAATTGGAAGAAATCTTCGGACTTGAGCCAGGTGAATTTCCCCAAACGGAAGAGGCGTTCCTGGACTTTGTTTATTCTGAGGACCGGGAGGCTTTGCAGAAAGCCGTCGCGCTTGCAATCGCCCAACGTACTGATTACGAAATTGACTTTCGATATACCAATAAGAACGGCAAACCAGGTTGGATGCTGGGGCGAGGCCGAGCTTTCTATGATGCCGACGGAAAACCTTATCGTTTGGCCGGCCTGGGTTGGGATGTCACCGGGCGAAAGCGGGCTGAGGAAGAGCGCGAACGGCTGATCGAAAGTGAACGAGCGGCCCGTACCGAGGCCGAAGAAGCCAACCGTATCAAGGATGAATTCCTGGCCACCCTCTCGCATGAACTGCGCACTCCGCTGACCGCGATTTTGGGCTGGCTGTCTATGCTGCGTGGGGACCGCCTGGACCCTGAGACTTCCGCACATGCACTGGAAACGGTCGAAAGAAACGCGCGGGCGCAGGCTCAACTGATTGAAGACCTGGTCGACGTGTCGCGTATCGCCGGGGGCAAACTCAAACTCGAGGTAAGGGCGATTGACCTCACGCCCGTGATCGCCGCGTCAGTTGATATTGTGCGTCCGGCTGCAGACGCCAGAGGAGTTCACATTCATGTTTCCGATGATGCTTCGGTGGGCGCTGTCTACGGTGATCCGGCTCGGCTGCAACAAGTAATCTGGAACTTGCTTTCAAATGCCGTGAAGTTTACTCCCCGCGATGGTCATGTCCACGTCTCGCTTCGTCAGGCGAATTCGTCCGCCGAGCTCGTGGTACGGGACACCGGAATGGGAATCCATCCAGAGTTCTTGCCGCGCGTCTTTGAAAGATTTCGTCAGGCTGAGTCTCCCGTCATCCGGTCACACCGCGGCCTTGGTTTAGGTCTCGCCATTGTTCGTCACCTGATCGAACTCCACGGAGGGACCGCGACCGCTGAGAGTCCCGGAGAAGGTTTGGGGGCGACGTTTACGATCACGATCCCTTTGGCGGCGATTCAGACAGAAGACAGTGCGAGGACCCTCTCCGATCAACTTGAAAAGGCGCCGACAACGCGGCCGCCGCTGGAAGGATTGCGCGTGCTGGTGGTTGAAGACGAATCTGACGCGCGCGAACTTCTTTCGCTGACGCTCGAATTCTCAGGCGCACAAGTCGAGGCAGTTACGTCCGCGCGTGAGGCCCTGGAAAACTTGCCGGTCTTTAAACCTGATGTATTGCTTAGCGACATCGGGCTGCCGGTCGAAAGCGGGTACGACTTGATTCGCAAAGTGCGGTCGTTGCCGTCGGAGGCCAGAAATATTCCCGCGGTCGCCCTGACAGCGTTCGCCACTGAGAAAGACCGGCAACTGGCGCTTTCGGCCGGTTTTCAAATGCACCTGGCCAAGCCGGTGGATCCGGAGGTCCTGGTTGAAGCCATTGAGCGGCTGGCCAATCCCAATGACGATTCCGGAAAACAGTGAGTAGTCCAAAATCAAAACCAGATCTTCAACGCTGTCATTGGGCCGGCACCGAATTGTCGATTGCCTATCATGATTGTGAGTGGGGCGTACCCACCCATGACGATCGGACACTGTTTGAATTTCTGATTCTTGAAGGCGCGCAAGCGGGCCTGAGCTGGGAGATTATTCTGCGTAAGCGCGAGAGCTACCGCGCGGTCTTCAATAACTTCGATCCGCGCCGGGTGGCGAAATACGATCAGCGCAAGATTAAGAAATTACTAGGTGACGCCGGCATCATCCGCAATCGGCTGAAGATCAACTCTGCCGTGATAAACGCCAAAGCATTTTTGGAGATTCAGAAAGAGTTTGGCACTTTCGATGAGTATGTCTGGCGATTCGTAAAGGGACGAACGATCAAGCGCAAGCGCGGCGCGGCGCCGCAGGCACAATCGCTGGAATCAGATGCGCTGAGCCGTGATCTCGCTCTGCGCGGTTTCAAGTTCGTTGGTTCGACGATCTGCTACTCGTTCATGCAAGCCGTCGGCATGGTGAACGATCATGAGGCGAGTTGCTTTCGCTACAATCAAGTGTCGAAATAGTTTCGGGGCAGTAGCCCGCGCGTAAGCAAGGGCTCTCTTTGTCTGGAGCCCTCCCTCACGGTCGGGCTACTGCCCCGTTCTCTGAGAACCTGGTAGCGCGGACAAGTCCGCGCTCTAAACAGAGTTCAAATTAGCTGGAGACTTGGGAACACGCCTTGGATAACCTGACTTGCCTCTTTTGTAAGATCGCAGTGGGAGAGGTAACGCCTCCCGTGGTATTTGAAGACGAATTATCGCTGGCTTTTCTCGATCATCGTCCTGTTTTTCCAGGCCATTGTCTCCTGATTCCCAAACAACACTTCGAAACGTTAACCGATTTGCCCGAGGACCTGATTGGGCCCTTCTTTAAGAATGTGCAACTTCTCAGTCGCGCAGTCGAGTCGGCGATGGAGGCCCACGGCACGTTCGTCGCGATGAACAATCGCGTCAGCCAGAGCGTGCCGCATCTGCACACGCATATTGTGCCAAAATACGAAAGGCCGTTGCGGAGCTGTCGAAATAAAAATGAGGTTAATCGCGAATCGGCAAAACTTGCTTGCTCTATGGTAGCGACACACGTTGGCAAGCAGTGTTCAGAGTACCGACTTTAGTCGGGCTTTTTGTCGAGCGAGATGGACCCAACTAAAGCTGGTACTCTAAACGCCTCTAAATCAGGACATCAAACTACCGCTTCGCATTCAAGAGTCTCGCCAGCAATTCGTCGAGTTCGGAACTTGTCTTAACACGCGCGACGACGCGGCCTTCAGGATCAATCAAAATCCTTACCGGCAGGTTATTGACTCCGAATGATTTTACCGCTACCGGCACCGAAGTATCAGTTGTGGCTTGTGTCCAGGTCACGCCCCGCGAGCGAACGATCTCACGCGCACGCGCCTGAGTCTCCCGGGCAAAACCAGGTTCTACTTGTTCCTGTCCGAGTGTTTCACTATCCATTCCCAGGATCTCAAATCCACGGTCGCGATATTTCGATTGGGTTTCTTTGAGATGCGGAATGTCCGCCAGACACGGGCCGCACCAGGTGGCCCAAAAATCGAGTAAGACATAGCGTCCCCGGTACTCAGAAAAATGGCGAGTCTTTCCGGTAAAGTCCGTAAACTCAAAGTCCGGAACCATTGCGCCGATGGCAAGCGCTGCGGAAACCCCCTCGATCCCAGCTTTAGTCTCGGACTGTTTTCGATCGGTCTCGACCCCCACAACCTGAACCTGCGTATCCAGCTCGAGCAGTTTCGGCGCCAGACAGATAGTTTGGGTGCAAGTTTGATAGCGCACTTGCAGTCGTAATCTGTTCGAGCTCGCGGATGGATTCGCCACCGCGCGCACGGGAATGCTAAATGGCACCTCGCCGTCATAGTAGTCAGTCGCTACCTGAAAGTTTGGATCGTAAGACGAATGCGGAGCGGGTGAATCTATTTCACCGGCCATTTCAAAGGATTGCCCCGACGGAATCGCGATTCGCGTGGGCGTTGGGCCGCCTTCGACACGTTCGGTCGAGTAGAGATGCCAACCATTTTCGATCTGCGCGGTCAGTTCTACCAGAAACCGATCGCCGGCTTTAACCGGCTCGGAAGCATGGGACTTGATCGTCCATTTGATAGGATCAGGTTCTGTCCCGGTTTCCTGGGCGATGATTGTTATCGCGAAGAAACAGAGTACCAGCGCCAGCTGGAATATTCGTCGTGCGGACATTCTATTTCGCCGCCGTCTGGGCTGAGGCCGTCGTAGCGGGCTGGAGCTTGAGATAGACAGTTTGCAGTACCACCTTAGTCTTCATGTCCTGTACGAAAGCGACCAGCGAGAGGTTGTTCGGATCGATTTGAAACTTCTTTTCGCTGAAGGTGAATGTATCTCCACGATGTCCCTGTTGCTCATAACTGTCGAGGTATTTCTTCAACTGATCGCTTAACGCTTTTAGATCGAAGGTCCATTGAATGTTGGTCGGGCCGGCGGACGCCAGAGCGAATCCCAGCGAGTCTTTGCCGGCCAGGCTGCGCACCACCATCGGATGAAAACGAATTCCGTTTTCGCCGGTATAGCGGAGCTCGTCCTCCGTCAAGGCAATTTGCAACTTCAAATCCGTTGAAGCTGCCGTGACTTTGTCGACGGTCACGTTGGCTCTTATCCCGTCGCCATCCGCTGTAGCCGTCAATTTTAGTTCGGCGTTGGCCGGAGATTCGAGTTCCGTTTCCACTTTGGGATTTACTCGATCGTAAAAACCCTTCGCCATGTCTCGCGAGCCGCCGCTGCTCGGTAGTTTGAATCCATCAACCACCGGCGTGGGCGTGCCGGGCACTCCGTAGTACTTGCCGCGCTCAACCGTGGCAGGGTTAGTCATGGGGTCGGGCAAAGGGATATGCAGGTGATAGACCAGCACGACCAGTTCCTGACGATTGTATCTTTCAAGCAGACCATCAAAACCGAGATCGGCCGCGACGCACGGGCCACAACCTGACCCGGTGAAAAGTTCAGCCAGCGCCGTGCGATTGGTGCGCTTGGGACTGGCTTGGTAATGATCGAAGCGCAGACCGGCATTCAGTTTTCGATAACGGTCATCGAGCATCTCTTCCAAACCGGTGAGCGAGTCGTGATGAGTTGCTCGGTAAGCGGTTTCCATCAGCTGGCGATCCGTTTTTTTGAGCGGAGATTTAACAGCGGCTGAAGTGAAATACTCTAGCGCTGCCTTGTGATCGCCGCTCTTCTCTGCGATTTGTGCGAGCCCGAGCAAAGCCGACGGTAAATCGGGCTCATTTATCAGAGCAAGCTTTAAGTTCCGCTTAGCCTCTTTGATCTTGCCCTGCTTGAGATTGATTCTGCCCAACACATCCTGATAACGAGCCCGTTGCCTGCGGAGCGCTTTCGCCTGCTCATCTTCGTATTGCGCGGAGCCTTTCTTAATCAATTCTTCCGCCCAATCGAGAAATAATCCCGCTTCCATCAGTTTTGACGCCACCGTCAGAGTTGTGAAGCTATTGGAAAAAACGACTCCTTGAGTGGGTTCGAGGATTTTCTCAGCGGCGGTGTGGATATGCTCCTTTTGGTCCGGGAAGTTTTTAATCAGCGCGTCGAGGATCTCATTCCGCGCCTGGAAAGCCACAAAACGCTCAGGATAGTCCTTGATCACTTTCTCCAGGGCTTCAATTTTCTTCTGCGGTTCCTTAATTCGCCGGGCCTCGTCAAAGGCCTTCTGTTCAGGTGGAACGGCCGGCAGGATCACCGTTGGAGTCTTCGCAGGCGGGCCGGCTGGAACGGTGGCAATTTGCTGCGCATGCGCCGCCGGCAAAGAAATCAACAGGCAAGACAGCAACCAGATTGCAATCAGAGAAGTCCTGGTTTTCATTGAATTGTCCTTTCAAAGGTCTTCCGTGTGGACGCGAAAGCATCTGCAGCAGATCTGATACTAGCCTGGGGGAGAAGTGCCTTTGCTGGCCCACGTTGGGCGTATTGTAACACAGCGAATCCCACTACCCACCGAGGCGGTTTTCAGTATTCGAATTACAAAAAAACTTTTCTCCGAAAAATAAAACACACAAAACTTTGACGAGAAAAAATCTTTTAGGTATAACGCTGCCCGTCGCGAAGGTTACGGTCTTTGAGACCAGCGAAGGGACAGGCGAACAGAGTGGTGACACTCTGGGAGAGAGCAAACACAGAGCGGTTTGTGGATGCTATGACGCCCGTCGC
>WNFO01001095.1_pt1 | contig 20759 bp, 18 predicted proteins | sample 5400251 | NCBI WGS metagenome assembly WNFO01 (sample SAMN13153354, study PRJNA577476) | soil metagenome | isolation source: 100 cm saprolite under Madrone tree | place: USA:California | collected 2016-06-14
ACCGTTCGAGCGCGGCGCAGCGCTCGACCGTGGAGCACCGTTCGACCGCGCCGCGCCCTTCGACCGTGATGCGCCGTTCGACCGTGATGCACCGTTCGACCGCGGCGCACCGTTCGGCCGCGACGCGCGAGGCTGCGGTTTCGCTGCACTGGCCGGTTCGGCGCTACCGCGCGTTCCGGGCTCGAAGCCCGCGATCACCACGCGCGGGATCGAGCGCCTGATCAGCCGTTCGATGTCACGCAGATAAGTCATCTCGTCGGGGCTTGCGAGCGAAATCGCCTCGCCGCCTGCGCCGGCCCGGCCGGTGCGGCCGATCCGGTGCACGTAGTCTTCCGGCACGTTGGGTAGATCGAAGTTCACGACGTGCGGCAGCTGCTCGATGTCCAGTCCGCGCGCCGCGATGTCGGTAGCGACCAGCACCTGCAGCTTGGCGCTCTTGAACTCGGCGAGCGCTCGCGTACGTGCGCCCTGGCTCTTGTTGCCATGTATGGCCAGCGCGGTGATTCCGCTTTTTTCGAGTTGCTCGGCCAGCCGGTTCGCGCCGTGCTTGGTCCGGGTGAAAACCAGCACCTGGAACCACTGCTGCTCCTTGACCAGATGCACCAGCAACTCCGTCTTGCGCTTGGAGTCGACCGGGTGCACCGTCTGCTGGACTGCTTCGACGGTCGAGTTGCGCGGCGTGACCTGGATCTGTGCCGGCGCGTGCAGCAGGCCCGTGGCGAGGTCGCGGATCTCGTCGGAGAAGGTCGCCGAAAACAGCAGGTTCTGCCGCTTCTTCGGCAGCAGCGCCAGGATGCGCTTGATATCGGGCATGAATCCCATATCGAGCATTCGGTCGGCTTCGTCCAGCACCAGCGTTTCGACGCCGGACAGATCGATGGTGCGGCTGCGGTGATGGTCGAGCAGACGGCCGGGCGTTGCCACCACGATGTCGACCCCGCGCCGCAGCGCCGTGACCTGCGGCTGGATGCCGACGCCGCCGAACACGGTGGTGGAGCTGAATTTCAGGTACTTGCCGTAGGTGCGAACGCTTTCTTCGACCTGGGACGCCAGTTCGCGGGTAGGCGTCATGATCAGCACGCGGATCGATGCACGGCCGGGTGCCCGCGCAGTGGCCGCAAGGCGCTGCAGGATCGGCAGCACGAAGCCGGCCGTCTTGCCGGTGCCGGTTTGGGCGCCCGCGAGCAGGTCGCCGCCGGCGAGTACTGCGGGAATGGCTTGAAGCTGAATGGGCGTCGGCTGTGTGTAGCCGGCGTCGGCGACCGCGCGCAACAGCGCATCGGACAAGCCGAGGCTTGCAAATGACATTTCAGAAACTTTCTAGAGTTGGCCTGCCGGCGCTTCAACGTTGAAGCGGGGCGTTCATCGACCAGCAAATTGCAGACGAACGATGTATGTAAAGCGAGTCAGGATTGACCGCGGCAAAAGCCTGTCATCGGGAAACGACGGGCGCTGGTCAATTGCCGCTGAAGTGAATTGTACCAGAACGGCGCGAAACGGCCATCCGGTGAATTGATCGGCCCGCCCGGTCCAATTCCATCGCGGCGCGGGGCGGCTTGCATCCTGACTCTAAACGACTTTGTTCATCGGCAGGAACTCGATGGTCAGACCCGGCTCGAGCTCGTAGAGCACCGCAGCGCCGGGCGCGTAGCCCCGCGCGCGGTAAAAATCGACGCCGGACAGCATGGCCATCAGCTCGAACCGGGTAAAGCCGCACCCGCGCGCTTCCGCTTCGCAGCGCTCGAGCAGCGCGGTACCGATTCCCTCTCGCACGTGGGCCGGATCGATGAAAAACGCCCGGATCTTCGCGGCATCCCGTGCGGGATTCAGCTCGGCCGAGTCGCGATGCGCGCGCGCGTCGCCGCCGAACAGCGTGTGGCGCCGGCTCCACCCGCCGCATCCGACGATGCTGCCCTCCGCTTCGGCGACCAGATAGGTGCCGTCGCTGATCAGCTGCGAATCGACTCCGAACGCTCCGCGCAGCGCCGTTTCGACCTGCCGCGGCGTGTAGGCGCCAAGGGTCAGTGCACGCGCGGAACGGGCGATCAGGCTCTCGAGCTCGCCCCGGTCATCGATCGTTGCCTTGCGTATCGAAAAAGGCATCTTGGCGTTCGCGTCTTAGCGCCTGGCGTACGCAGTCGAGGCGCCAACCTCGCCGGCCGCCACACGCTCGGCACCGTAGGTCTTCACCAGGTAATCGACCATCGCCGCGATGTCCTCGTCGGCGAACTGTGCCCCAAAGGTCTTTTTCATCTTCCTGACGGTAGCCTCCCAGTAGCCGCGCGGAGACGACGGCGGCTGAAACTGCACGTACTGCGCCGAATGACAGACCAGGCAATTCTGCTGCACCAGCGGGTAGCCGGGCAGATTGCTTGCCTTGAAGCTCGCGGTCTCCGCCGGCAGCGTGATGTCCAGTGCGCCGGCGGGCGGCGCGGCACACAGTGCCGCCAGTGCGATCTTCAATACGCAGGCCATGTTGGCACGGCTTCTCATGGAAACCTCCTCAGGCGGCAACCACGCGCGTGGTTTCCACGACATTGCGCATGTAGCCCGCCGCGTTCCACAGCGCGTTCATGGGCTGGCTCTCCCCGATCCGGTTGACCGCACGCACCTTCAGCTCGAAAGTTCCCTTGCCGGGCGGCGTGAATGCCGCCTTCCATTCGCGGAAGGAGTAGCGGCCCAGATCCTTGCCCAGATGCGCCGCACGCCACGACCCTCCGCCGTCGGCCGAAAGCGCGACCTCCGCGATGCCGTAGCCGCCGTCGAAGGCGATGCCGCGCACCGTTGTTTCGCGACCGGCCGGCACCTGGGCCCCGTCCGCAACACTGGTAATGAATGAGCGCACGTTCATGCGGCCGATCGGCACCGTCTTGGCCGGGGCCGTTCCCGGCTCCACGCAGGCACACGGGTTGTCCGGTATCCGATACGCGGTGCTCATCCAGAAGCCCTCGAACGGCTTGTCGAGTACCTGGATGTCCGACAGGTGCTTGATCCAGTAGGTGCCGTAGTGGCCGGGTACGATCAGGCGCACCGGATAGCCGTTCAGCATCGGCAGGTCCTCGCCATTCATCGCCCAGGCCAGCATCACCTCGCCGTCGAGTGCGTGGTCGATCGTGAGCGCCTTGACGAAACCCGGACTGCCTTCCAGTGGTGGGCGATCCAGGCCATGAAAACTCACCTGCACGGCCCCGGCCTGTACGCCCGCTTTCTCCAGCACCTTTTTAAGGGGAAGGCCGGTCCAGCGCGCGTTGCCCATGGCGCCGTTGGAGAGCTGGCCGCCGTTGGCGCGCGGCGTGAAATGCCCGCGGCTGTTACCCGAGCACTGGTCGATGGCGACGACCTCGAGCGGTTCTGCCAGGCGCTTCAACTCCTCCAGAGACAGCTCCAAGGGCGTATCGACCTTGCCGCCCACGCGCAGTCGATAGGCCTGCGGGTCGATCGAGGTGGGGATGCCGCTCCAGTGGTAGCGCACGAAAAACGCGTCGTTTGGCGTCAGCACGCCTTCGTTGAAGACGGCAAACGGGGTCTCGAGCTGCGGCGGCCGGCTGGTGAGCAGGATCAGCGGCCGCTTCTGCGGAAAGACGACCAGTTCGCGCTCGCCGTTGTCGAAAGGCAGCACAACCCGTGCGGCCGTTGCCGCAAGCGCCTGCAGCGCCGGGTGCGACGCGGCCGCAGCTGTGCCGATCGCGCCAAGCGCTTTCAGTGCGCGGCGACGCGCTTTCTCGGGTCGGTGTGGATCGTTGTCTCGCTCCATGCGGGTCTCCTCTGCGCGGCAGGGCGACATCGGTTTTGATGCCATTGTAGGAGAGCGGCGCGGCGGATAGCGGGCCCTTCACGGCGTGGGCGGCTGTGTCAGCGTCATCAGCACATCGGCGTACCAGGCGCAGTTAAGTCCCAGCGCTTCGTCGACCCGCGTGTCGCGCGTCAGCATATCGAGCCGCGCCGAGTGGATCCCCAGCAGGCGCCAGGGCAGATCCGCGTGCACCGGGTCCGGATCGGTGATGCGCATCACCACCGGCGCGCCGCTGCCGCCGCTGTGCGTGCGGGCATCGGTGAGGAAATATCCCTCGCCCTGGAAGCGCATGGCAAAGGACGAGGCAACACCGGCCTGGCGCGCCACCGGCAGGTGGTGCACGGTGTCGTGAAAACCCAGCGGGAATCCCAATACCAGCAGCGAGCTGCCGATCTCGATGCTGGTGTCGGGCTGGCACAGATGGTGCGGCGTGAAGGCGCGATAAACCGTGCTGGCCGGCATCGCGGAGCGGTCCAGTTCGATCAGGGCCACGTCGATGTCACCGGCAGCGTCGCGAGCCTGGTGCCACAGGCTCTTGCGGTCGCGGTACAGCGGTATCGAAAAGCCGGTCGAGCGGGCAATGTTGTCCGGGTCGACATGCAGCTCGACCTGGATGCGGTCGGGAAAGTGCTTGCTGGGTTCGTCGATCATCACGTGGCGGCTGGTGACGAGGTAGAGGCGCCCGCCGCGTGCAAAGAAAAAGCCGCTCGCATTCGTGAGCGGCCGGTTCCCGTCGAAGCTGAAAATCTTCGTCGCGGTCAGCAGCAGCGTGTCGATCACCGCGGCGGAGATGGTTGACCACCCATTGGCTTACTGATGGCGTCGAGTATAGCCGAGCGTCCTTCCAACCATCACCTCGTCATGGGTGCGAGGTCGATCTAAAGTAAATTCAATTCGATGCACTGAATAAAGCCTCCGCCAACGTGGGCTGTGAAGCCTCCCTAAAGCTGACATTAGATCGAGGTAAAGCAGTCACTAGACCCCGCGACTGTTCCAGAGTAGCTTGCCTCTTCGAAATGAACTTTGTTGTAATGCCGCGTCACACTAGACGGAAGGAGTAACGATCATGAATCTGAGCGTGACTGCTACGGCGCTAGTCGTTGCGATTCTCGGCGCCAGTTCAATCGCCGATGCACAGGAGGTGTTCAGGGCTCGGCTGTCAGGCGACAACCAAGTGCCAGTTGTTGCGACGAACAGTGGGGGACGCTTCCAGATCGTGGTCAACAACGGGGCCACGGCCGGTGAATACACGCTGCGCGTGGACAGCGGAGTTCGAATCACTCAAGCCCATTTCCACTGTGGCGCGGCCGGCGTCAATGGGCCGGTGATCGTGTTCCTTGCGGGCTTCCACGCTGCAGGCTGGGATGTTGATGGGCAGTGGGTGAGCAACGCGACGATCACCGACGCGAACGTCGTGAACACGGCGTGTGGCGCGACCTTGGCGGAGATTTTCCAGCAGGCCCGCACCGGAAATGTATACGTCAACGTGCACTCGGTGGCGCATCCCGGTGGTGTCGTTCGGGGTCAGCTCCAGGTCTCCGGAGACGATTGACCGCGTGCGTCAGCGTCACCCGTTAATAAGGCCCCAGACGGGGCCTTATTAATTAGTACCGGACGTTCCAACAGCAGGGCCTGCCGACCAACTGCGACACGACTCGCAATGGCAATAGCCCATCGCGGCCGGCTCACCGCAGACGGTGAGCCCATAGCGCCGCAGAAGCAACTGCGCTTGTAGGCTTTTTAGGTTTTGACGACACGGACACCTCACTGCTAAGAACCCTACACAGCAGCCCTTGGCGTTGCGCTGCGGCAACCTCATGTTGCGATGCCACTTTACGCGTGGGATAGCGGTGTAGCCGCGCAGCCGCGCTTCGCTGCTCCTCGTTCAACTCGGCTCTGACAGCAGGTGACCATCGCTTCGACCTTGAGCATTACCAGGACTCAGCAGCCTTAAGGTATTTCCTGCTCGCGCCTTGAATGTATCCACGGATAGCGGGCGCCCCTGCCCAAAGTGCACAGTGTCCCCGTGCCGTGTTTCAAACGCACCGAGGAATCGATGGAACGGGGGCATTTCCGACGAGCGATCGGCTCCATTTTGAGCCGATTGAATATGTTGACACGAGGGGACCGTGAATGCGCACACGTCGGGCCGGTTCTCGGTACGGATGAGATCGACTCAAAGGAGGGCGAAGGATCCAGTCCCTTATCAAGCGATGAGAACGAGCGCCTCATTACGTTGTGCGAGGCGCCGGCGCTGCTTTGGCACGATGACCCGGCGCCGTCGCGTAAACCTGAGCCCTTTGGAATGATCGCCTGATACAGGGCCGTTCCGCGAGGACCGCCAGATGGGCATGCAAGCGCCAGACGATTTTTCAAATGGATTGCGGACCATCGAGCGCGCGATCATGGACGGCGTAGAGGCAGCGGGAGGAATCGCCGCAGCGGAATTCTCGTGGAGTCGTGGCCCCGCGTCGATGCGGCGGCCCGAGACGGTCAGACTCCATCTACGGATCGGCTCCCGAGCGGTGGTCGGGAAATTTAGCAGGGAAGAAATCGAAGATTCGTCGGACTGCGTCAGTGGCGTCGAAGCAATATGGACAGTTGAGCGGATCGTGTCGGAGCTGAATCGGTTATTGCGAAAGGCCGCTCTGCCGGACCATTTCCTCAAACCGGACGATCCTGTGCTGAAGCAGCCTGCATCTTCTACCGGAAAATAGGCGTACCACCCCGCGCGCTCATGGCGGGTCTCAAACCCGACCGGACGCGCCAACGGTCGCTCTATACGTCTCCCCGCACGTCCAGATTTTGTTCGCCGCCAACCGCTCGCGCGCGCCGGACGCGGCATTGGTGCCATCCCGGCGCGCCCGAAAGAGTCAGCGCTAACCCGGAGTCGCTGCAGCGCGAAAAAAGACCGCTCAGCCACATTCGATCGAGCAGAAGCTGCAGTCCAGCTCGGGCTGCGTGTAGCGGGTCGGCGTCAACTCGCTCCCAACGGTGGTCGCGATCAGCATACTTGCGCTATCCGACCTTAAAAAAGACAAGGAGCAGCCGCCCGAGATCGGCCGGCGTCGACCCGATCCATGGTACGAGCGTAGGAGCGATCCCCTTGCCAGGCCGCAAAGCCTGGCGCTAAATGCCTCCTTCGGGAGTGCGGTCGTTAAGGGCCATTCAGAAGCACACCGCCCGGAGGCGGCGGAGCGAGAGGGCGGCCGGCCATTCGTGGTCCGACCAGATCCCGTAATTCAAGACAAGAATCTCCCGGAAAGACCGTTGAAAGCCCCCGATGAGGCCGGTATCGGGTATCGGGGCGTGCGCAGATCGTGCCGGCCGGCATGAGTGACAAGCGCTTGGGGAGTCGCTAGTGTCTTCCTCGACAGTGTGCTTGCGGATGGGGACCTTACTGCGGTTCCTGGGGCAACGCGCTTGAGAACGCGTTGGTAAAGATGCTGTGCTGGAGTCTAAAAGAGTGAACTTCGTTACCTCGATCAGCATCGGTGTTGTCTGCGCGCTTTCGGCTTGTGCAGCTTCGGCCCAGATGAGCTGTGACAATCTGCGGCAGCAAGTCGAAGCGATGCGCGCCGGCGCTCGGGACCAACGCAGCGGTGCCGCGCAGATGCTCAAGGAAGCTTCGTCTGGCCGCGGAAAGTCGGCTGACTACCTCCAGGCCGCCAAAGACTACGAGGAGGCGGCCCAACACTCCGAGAACGCGGCCGCGCTGTATCAACAGCAACTGGCGGCCTGTACCAGCGCGCCGACGTCTTCCAAGCCACCACCCACTGAACACACGGTTCGGGAGTCGAACACGACCGCGCCTTCGATCATCGAGGTGCGTTGGGGTGACACCTTCTCCAGCATCGCGGCGACGATCACGGGGGACGCGCGCAAGTGGCGGGAGCTGTACGACCCGCAAAACAGCCATCTGGAAAATCCGGATCTGATATATGCCGGTTCGCATTTCGAACTGGTGCATCAAGCGAGCGGCGCGCAGTACTTGCGCCTTGTGGAGGCCCAGGGAGGATCGCCGGCGGCCACGGCAGGGGCAGCCGCGAAGCGGGCTGCGGCGGCGCCGGCAGCAGCGGCTGGGTTGGCGCAAGCGTCCCGCGACGAGCCCGACGCATTGGTCGTGGGGGTGCTGCCGAACATCAGTGCCGAGAAGCTGATGGCGCAGTACGAGCACATGAAGCACTATTTGGAGGCGCTGAACACACAGAAGATCTCGATCAGTACTTCCCCCAATTTCAAGGCTTTCTTCGAAAGCACCATGAAGGGGGATTACGATCTGGCGGTCAGCGCGCCGCATTTTGCGCGGGTCGCCCAGCTCGATCGCGGATTGATCCCGCTGGTCATCTACGAGCCGCGCATCAACGCGCTGTTGATCACGCCCGTCGACCAATCGCTCGGCTCGGCCGCCGAACTGCGCGGCAAGGTCGTTGCGTTCGCCAATCCGCAGTCGCTGGTCGCCATGTACGGGCTGGCGTGGCTCGGGCAGCAGGGCCTGCAACCCGGCAAGGACTTCGAGGTCAGAGGTCCGCGCACGGACCTTGGGGTCGGACGCATGCTGCTGACCGGCGAGGCCACCGCAGCCATCATGAGCAACGGTGAATTCCGGGCCCTTCCGCCGGAGGAAAGCGCGCGCCTGAAGATCGCCGACACGATTGCGCGCATCCCGAACTTCGTAGTTCTGGCGAACCCTCGTTTGAACCGCGGATTGGTGGCGAGGCTCAAAACCCAGCTCAAGGGATTCCTGGCCAATCAGGACGACGGGGCGGCCTTTGCCACGGCTACCGGCATCACGGCCATGAGCGACGTGGACGAGGCGCAATTGCGCGAGCTGGACAGCTACGTCGAGCAAACGCGACGCGCGATGGGCATTGCCAAGTGAACACCATGACGCCGACTCGGCGTGCGACTGACTCGCCCGTTACTGCATGGGCACGGGCGGTAACGGTCGACACGTCGCGAGCACGTACCGAGGACTTTCGGGCTGCGGCCGGCGACGAGCCACGCCCGCTGGGCGGCAACTTCGAGACCTTCTTCGATCCGTTCGAGTCGAGAAAAGTGCGCGGAGCGTTGATCGATCAGCAGTCGCTCGACTGCAAAGTGACCTGGTCGATTGCAGATTGTGCAGTCGTCGCGGAAGATCGGTCGGAGCGTGGATGGAATACGGCGGGCCCGGGTTTTGGCAAGGTCGTCGAGCAACTTTCGCAAGCTGCGATCGGCGAGGTGTGCGTGAAGCAGGTGGGTTTGCAGCGCTGTCTGTATTTCTGGCGCATCAGACCGGGGATGATCGTAGTCGCCGAGGTAAGCGGCCTCGGGCGATTGCCTGCGTCCGATGTCGAGGCAGGCCTCGTGAAAGAGATTTGCAGCGCGGCCATGAAAGTGCGCGAGACGGCAGCATTGCGGGCTCGCGAGGCAGCCCGTGCTTCTTCGAGTGCCGATGTTCCTTCTCGGAACGCTCGCACGCTCTGGATCAAGGCCGGCTGGACGTGCCTGGCCTCGCTGTTGGCATGCGCTGCGTTTGGCGGTTGGCTTTTCGCAAAGACCTCCTTGGACATATTGCACGTTCGTACCCTGATGGACGCCGCGGTGCTGCGCAGCCTCTCCCTCGCGTTGGCGAAAAGCGACTATGGCGAGGTTCAGGAGATGTTGTCGACGTACGGCGACAGCGGCTACTTCTCGCAGGCAGCCGTGAGCAACGCCAAGCAGCGAGTCATTGCAATTGCCGGCAAGTGGCCCAGCGTTCAGATTGGCGAGCCGCTGCCCGATCAGATTGCGCGTGCCGCGGAAACTTTTGACTTGCGGCTTGGCCCCGAGAGTCTCGGCCAGCTGCTGATACCACAGCCGCGGACGACCCCACCGAAGTTGGCCAGGAGCGGCCTTCACTCGTTACGCGCCGCGAGCGGTTGGCTGTCGGGACTGTCCGTGGTGGCAGCTCTGACGTTGTCGGCGTTTCTGCTGCGGATGTCCGTCTTGGCTAGAACAAAAAGGGGCGAGCCGGACGCCGCCCTTGAGTCCACGAAAGAGTGAGGGGGTTGCTATGAATCGCGCACTGCAGTGCCATGGCGCTGTCTCCCGCTGCCGCGCCGGGCAGCTACGCGATCTACCGTTGCCCGTGCTGGCCAAGTCGATCATCGTGGCCGCCGGCTTTTGGTTTGCCGTCTCCGCCGCGGCAACTGTTGTGACGGTTTGGAATCAGGCGGCGCTCACTGAAGTTACTCCAGTCAGCAAGCTCGGGCCACCGGCCATTGCGCGCGCGCTGGCGATTGCGCATACGTGCATGTACGACGCATGGTCCGTCTATGACGTTAGCGCCGCCGCCACGCTGGGCGACACGCCACGCCGGCCGGCCAGCGAGCGTACCGACGCGAACAAGGCAAAGGCCATCAGCTATGCCGCTTATAACTGCCAGCTGAACCTGTTTCCCGGTGGCGCGTCGCGACTCGCCGCCGTCATGACCGGGCTTGGATACGATCCGAACGACAAGTCGACCGATCTGACAACGCCGCAAGGTATCGGCAACGTGGCCGCGGCCCGGGTCATCCACTTCCGGCGCGATGATGGGTCGAATCAGTATGGCAATCTTAGCGCCAGCGGGGTGCCTTATTCGGATTACACCGGATACGCACCACGCAATCCGCCGTTGCCGTTTTGCGCGCCGCAAACCGTTGGATCCTGCCCGCCGAATATCGCCGATCCCTTGCACTGGCAGCCCTTGATCTCCAATACCGGCGTCACCCAGGTCTTCATTGCGCCGCATTGGGAGCGCGTCACGCCGTTCGCATTGACAGCTGCGACTGAGTACGACAATCAGCCGGGCATCATCCCGCCGCCCGACATCCAGGTACCAGGGCATTACCTGGCAAACGTCCTGCAAGTAGCGCAGTACAGCTATGCGCTGGGCGATCCGCTCAATCTGCCCGAAAATCTGCGGCGCAAGCTCGTCGTCGAATACTGGGCGGACGGCCCTAACTCCGTCTTGCCGCCGGGGCATTGGGGCGTGTTCGCCCAATTCGTATCGGCGCGAGACCAACATTCGATTGACGACGACGTAAAGATGTTCTTTGCGATGCATAACGCGTCGTTCGATGCCAGCATCGTCTGTTGGCATATCAAGAGGTTCTATGATGGCGTGCGCCCGATTACCGCGGCTCGTTACCTGGCGCAAACGGGGCAAGTTCCAACCGTCACCGCCTGGGGTGGGCCTGGGCAACCCACCGACTTAGCGTATCCAACGGAAAAGTGGATCCCGTACAACCCGGGGAGCAATCTCTCGCCCTCATTTGCAGCGTACTTCTCGGGGCATTCGGTGTTTTCGAGGTCCAGCGCCACCGTCCTGCAGCTTTTCACGGGAAGCGATACGTTCGGATACAGCACCGTCCTTTCGGGCACCGTTCTTTCGCCCTTCGGCCGCGTCGAGCCGTTGATTCCGCCCGCGCCTCCTACGACGTTCACCTACCCCACCTTCAGCAGCGCGGCAGCCGAGGCGGGCCTGTCACGCCTTTACGGTGGCATTCATTTCTCCGACGACAATGACACCGGCCAACGCGTGGGTGCCCTCGTGGGGCAGCAGGCATGGGTTCAGTCCAAGCTGTACTTCGGCGGTCTGATCGCCACCGACAACACGAGCAACGCAACCAGCACGAATGCAACCACTCTTTCGTGGCCGCACACGGTCGGCACCGCAAACAATCGCCTGCTCCTGGTCGGAATCTCTTGCCGCGACGGGAGTTCGCTTCTCGGGGTGACCTACGGCGGCCAGCCGCTGAAGCGACGACAGGCCCAGAACGGACCGGGGAACCAGGACCGCATCGAACTCTGGTATTTGCTCGCCCCGCCTTCGGGCACCGCAAACGTCGTTGCGACGCTCACGAACGCAAGTCACGTGGTCGGCGGTGCGGTGTCGTTCACGGCCGTAAACCAGAGTCAGCCCTTCGGGGAATCCGCCTCGGCCAGTGGACAGACGACTACGGCCTCGGTCAACCTGTCCGACACCTCGTCCGATCAAGTCGTTTTCAGCATGATTGCCGCCAGCGAGGGCGCAAATCCAGTCATCGTGACCGGCGGGCAAACCGCGGCGTGGAGTAATGGCAGCGGGACGACAAGCACCGACATCCTCGGCGCCGCGGCCACAGCGCCCGGCACCGAGTCGGGCCTGCTTGCTTCGTACGCCTTGGCAACGTCTCAGCCCTGGGCGCTTGGCGCGGTGGCACTGAAGCCGGCGCTCATTCGTATCGGTCAGCACCACTAACCGCGCTCTTCTGCAGCCCGACGGCAGCTCCAGCGACTGGCTGATCCCCGCGTGGATTCGTGATACGCGCGCGCCACACGGCACAGCGTGTTCCGTTCGCCAGTCAGTCGCACTGGGCTGACGGTAGAAACGTCCGGAATCGCTTGCAACTTCAAACATATAGGGCACCTGCCGGTGCCCCATGTGCACTGACGGGAGAAGAGGGTAGTGCCCTCCTTCGCCTAGGCTTCGGAGGCATCCTGCTTCAAATGGAATCCTGCGTAGCGCAAAGCGCGAAGCAGGATGGTGGAGGCGGCGTCCGGTCAAGGACGTGCCGGTGGGACAAACCTCAAGAGGTTGGGATTGCGTCGCAATTTCAACGCGCGCAGGTCGCCTATTGGCGACCTACGTGCATTCATGGAAAGGTCGTGAGGTGTTCGACCGTGTTCAGTGCATCCCCCCCGAGGCGACAATCTGCTCTCCCGTGAGCCAGCGCGAATCGTTCGACGCCAGGAAAACGGCGATATCGGCGATATCATCGGGCCTTCCGGTGCGCCCCAGCGGTGCCTGCGCGATCAGGGCCTTTTCGAAATCAGAGCCGATGAATCCGGCAGAAATGGTGCCTTCGGTTTCGACGATGCCGGGGTTGATCGTGTTGACGCGGATCCGCTTGGGACCGAGTTCCTTGGCAAGGACACCGGTGATCGCATCCACCGCGCCTTTGGTTCCCGAATACACCGCGCTCGCGGGCGGGGTCAAACGGGTGACCGCCGAGCCGATATTGATGATGCTGGCGCCCTCACTCAGGTGCTTTACCGCCGCCCGCGTGGTTAGCAGCAGACCAAGCACGTTGGTATTGAATTGACGGTGAAATTGCTCTTCCGTGAATTCCTGGATCGGAGCAAATTCGTAGACCCCGGAGTTGTTGACGAGGATGTCGAGCCGGCCATAGTTGCGAATGGCAGCATCGATGATGCCTTGGGCGTCGCCTGTCTTGGACACGTCGCCGCCGGCCGCGACGGCCTTGCCGCCGTTCCTCGTGATTTCGGCGACGATCGCGTCCGCGCCGGTCTTGCTCGATGAGTAATTGACAACGACCGATGCGCCCTCGGCGGCCAGTGCCTTGGCAATGGCTGCGCCGATGCCCTTAGATGCGCCGGTTACGACGGCGACCTTACCCGTGAGTTTGCTCATGCCATTTCCTTTCGTGCGGTTTTGGGGGGATGGGACCGCCGGGCGTCGCGACGCCGGACAGGTAGCCGGTTAATTCCTTAGTTCCGAATATATGAACTATGGAACAACTTGTCAAGAGGCGATATAGTCGGCCTCGATGAGACCGCTGTTCCACCCATCGATCAAGGACGTCACCGTCGAGGGGATCCTGCACGCGTTGTCGGATCCAGTGCGCGTGGCGATTTATGCGCAGATCGTTGCCTCCGCCTGTTCGCAGAATTGTTCCAATTTCCTCAAGATCAGCGAGAAGGACATTCCGAAGTCGACCCTGTCGCAGCACTTCAAGATTCTCCGGGACGCCGGTCTGATTCGCAGCGAGCGTCGGGGCGTGGAAATGCAAAATGCCTCTCGTTGCTCGGAAATCGATGCCCGCTTCCCCGGCCTGATCGCGGCGATCATCCGCGCGCACGACGTCCAGTCCAAAGGCAGACGCCGACCCGCGAAAGCGCGCGGTCTACCCGCGCGCCGGGCCTTAGGAAACGCGTGAGGGCGGTGGCCGCCGATCGAACGACGGAAGACTTGCGCAGGCCCGCCAGCTCTGGCATTTTCAGCGAGGTAGACATAGTGTGCGATTAGGTCCTGCCGCGCAGCAGCGCGGCGGTACACGGCCGCCATCAGGCTCTGCGCCTGCCTGCCTTCTTCAGGTGTTCGGCCCGTCGTTCACCCGATAACCGGCGCCGGATTCCCGCGCCAGGAGAACAGCGCGCATCGCATCGACCACCCGATGCCGGTTCTGGCTTCGGCGGAGCGCCGATGAAAGCTCGAGCTGAACTCCTTGGCGCGTCCGGCCCCGATTGCAGATGTTCGTAGGGTCCGTAGCCGGGAATGCGTGCCCTGACGATTCGACATGAATTCCGTGGTTCTGGAGCGAATCGGATACCTCGCGCATCATCGGTCGATGCAACCCGCCTAGAAGAACTCGCTCGATTTCACCTTTGCAGCCATGAATAGCAACGACGAGGTCACAGCTCGACAGGACGTCCAGGCACGACGGCTCGTCGAAGCGCGAGCTCGTGATGTGCAAGGCTCCATTGTCCGTCGGTTTGATGCCCTCGAAGAGGTACAAGTTGAAGTTCTCTCCAGCGATGGCCCGAGCGATATCTGACGTGCCGCGTTCGATGCCGCCGCCATGTGGAGCCAGCACCAGACAGGTCGACGTTGTCCTTCGCACCGTCGTTATCACGAAATCGCGGCCATGCTCCTCGTTTCGTTCCAGTTCTCTGAAGCAGCAATACCGATCGGCTTTCATGAGGGCGGCGTCCAGTCGAGGTCGCGTCGGTGTTCGCTTTCTGCGGGGCGTGCCCAGAATTCGGACAGCACTTCCGCCAGAGGCATGAGGCTTCAGTTCTCATTCACGAAAAAGCTGAGCCGTCGCTGCACTTCGGCAGGGAAAGGGAGGGTCTTGCCCGCGAGCGCCGCTACAACCCTTGCCCGCTGCGCCATTGTAGGAGCAACACTGGAGCGGCCGAAACCTCACGGTCCATCTGCTGCAGGCACATCAGCATGCCCATCGCGGCGTATGCCCTGCGCGCGGCCCCGACGGGCCGGTGCCCCGATCCCGGGTTGAACTGCCAGGATCGCCAGAATTTCGGCCACGTCTGACCGGATGGCACCGGGCGCAGAGGGTCTGTTTTCCTCCCACCATGCCGCGGCCTGCTCGATTTGGGCGGCGGCACGCGCCGAGACTCTAATCGCGAGCGAGGCGGTCAATCGAACCGGCGCAGGCGTTCCAGAAGGTCCTCGCCCGAGACGAACTCTCCACGCTCTATCTCTGAGATCGATTCGAGCAGCTCGGCTTCCTCTTCAGGCGTGAGGTCGAAGGCCTCGTCGTCCTCGCGCAGCAGCACGGTGACAGTGGAACCTTCGGCCAGGTTCGCGCCCTCGACAACCACTCTCCCATCCACAACGGTGCCAGTTGCAACTTTCATGGCTCATTCCCATCCGAGGGGCCCAGCAGCTCGTTCCCCTGCGCCCAAGCCGCCGCGGAAACCCGCATCCGATGGGTGCGCGTGTTCCCTTGGCAAGGAGAATGTACCCGTCAAGACGACGGCTGAAAAGCTAGTTCCCTGCGCTACCGCGTAAGTCTCCCGGCGTCGGTAGGTTCTGGGCTTCAGCCAGAATTGTAAATTGGAATCGTATAGTCCAAAATACAAGGCATGTTCGATCGAATCGTCCTGCCGACCGTACAGGCTGCGGCCCGCAGCTTTCCGGTGGTCGTCATCGTCGGCGCGCGTCAGGTTGGCAAGACGACGCTCGCGCGCACGGCTTTCCCGCGTTTTGCCTATCGGGACCTCGAGGATCCGCGCACTGCGGAGCGTTTTGCGGCCGATCCGCGCCACGCGCTGGACGAAACCGCAGGCACCGGACTCGTGCTCGACGAGGCGCAGGCCCAACCGGCGGTGTTTGCCGCCCTCCGCGGCGCGGTGGACGAGAAGCGCTCCGAGAACGGGCGCTTTGTCGTGCTGGGCTCTGCCCAGCCCGGCCTGGTGCGGGGCGTTGCCGAATCGCTCGCCGGGCGAGTGCGCCTCGTGGAGCTCGATCCGCTGACGGCCGCGGAGTCTGCCAGCGGCGAATACGGCCTGGGCTGGCACGACGCGTGGGTCAAAGGCGGCCTGCCGGACGCATTGAGGGGCGACTTTCGCGCTTGGTGGGAAGCCTACCTGCGCACCGTGCTGGAGCGCGATCTGCCGCAGTACGGCGTGCGCGCCGCCCCCCTCTTCCTGCGGCGCCTGCTCACGATGCTGGCGCATCTTCACGGCGGGCTGCTGAACGCCTCGCAGCTGGGGTCATCGCTCGGGGTGTCGCACCACGCGGTGCAGCGGTATCTCGACGTGCTCGAACAGGTTTTCCTGATCCGGCGCCTTGCGCCGTACTTTCGCAACGTCGGCAAGCGCCTGACTCGTTCGCCCAAGGTTTACCTGCGCGATACGGGTCTCTTGCACCACCTGTTGAATATCTCCAATGCGCAGGAGCTCTTCAACCACCCGTCCCGCGGCGCTAGCTGGGAGGGATTCGTCATCGAGGACATCGTGCGGCGCGAGCGCATCGCGCATCCCCGTTCACAGGCTTACTTCTGGCGCACTGCGGCTGGCGCCGAGGTCGACCTGCTGCTCGACCGCGGAAACGAGCGGGTGGCGATAGAGATCAAGGCGGGCCGTGGCGACGATGCGCGGGTCGTTCGGACGCTGCGCGAAGCGCTTCCCGACATCGGCGCACGGCACGGTTGGATCGTCGATCAGGCCGCGGGCAGTGAGCCGCTCGGTCGAGAGGTGGCACGCATCGGTTTCGAGGTCGCCATCGATGGGGTGCCGTGATTGCCCAGCGCGAGCGACCGGATCGTGCGCGGGAATCGACGACAGCAATCGAATAGCAAGCGGCCGCACGGCTGCCAGGCTCCGTTGCAGTCCATTGTCGGGTGGTGCCGACCCAATGCCGACCTTAGCGTCTTCGCTGAGCGGAAGTTCTCGGAGCACCTAAGCAGACAACCGACAAGGTCTTCGCGTGCCGCCGCCTCGTACTGAGGAGACGCGCCAGTTAGGCTCCCGCTGTCGGCCAGCGCCACGATTCACTTCACGCTGATCGACCCGTACTCAACCGATCAGACCGAAGTCAGTCGTCGTGCCCGTGGCCGTGCCCATGCCCGTGCCCGTGCCCGTGTTCCCTGCGCTCGTCGCCCTCGCCATGGCCCGCGTTCGCCATCGCGTTGCGTTGGTACCAACCGTCGTCGACGAAGTACACCGCCTGACCGCAGGCATGGTATTCGTGGCAATGTTTGTCCCAATGCTTTCGGTGACCCGGCGGCACCCAAAGATAGACGGGCTCGGGCGGAGGTGCGGCCGGCGGCGGCGGAACGACCATGACAGGCTGCGCGACGATGACCTGCGGGGGCTGCGGATACTGACCAAGATCAATGCGGCCGTACACGCCCGGCTGGCTGAACTGAATGGACACGCCCACATCGGCGGCAATCGCGGCCAGCGGTGCGATCGAGATCGCGGCGGCCAGCACTGGAAGGCCAAGCTTCATGTTGTGATTCCTTTCATGAGAACGGGGCGCTGCCTGCTTCGGGCCTCGAGCACGGATGACATCGGCCCCTCTACTAACGCGGCAGGTTCGCATTGACTGACCGCCGGCGTGCGCCGGATATACACGTCGAACGCGGCGCTTACCGGGCGATCCCTGAGGTCACGCTACGGCGAAAGGATGAAGCCGACGACGGTGGGTCCAGTGCTGACGTTCACCAGGTGCGACGCCGAGCTGCCGGCTGCATCGGTCGCGGTGACATCGTAGATGCCCACATCGCTCCCAGCCATATCCTGAGCGAAGACGAGCGGCAGAGTCGTGCTGTACGTGCCCAACCACGGGCCAGCCGAGGCCAGCGGGATGCTGTAGGGCCCCGACGTCGTCGACGTCGACGCGATTTCGTACGTCCGCCCCGACGAGGTCACAGTCTGCTCCGCCACCAGGTCAGCGGCGCCAGCCGACCCGGCGACCGTTACCGCACCGGAGACGGTATAGACGGACGACGGCGCGAGCGTGGTCATCATGCCTAGGTTCGTCGTGGCGCCGGCCGTTACCGGCACGTTCTGAACGATATAGCTGGCATAGCCTGCCGTCCCGGACGACGGCGGCGGCGGAACGATGACGACGTCGACAGGTCCGGCCACGGTGCTCTGCTGCAGAGGCCAAAGCGTAAACGCGCCGGTGGTTGCATCAGCCACAGTGCCGGTGACAACGACCGGGCCCGACGTCGACTGCTGCTCCGCATACACGTGAGACCCTGCGACAGTCGTTCCAGTGATCTTGCCGGCAACCAATTCGGCAACGGCCGACACGACAGGCTTGAGCAGGTACTTCCCGCTCGCACCGGCAACGACGATCGACTTGCAGCCGTTGAAATCCAACACTAGGTCGGCCATCGTGCCCGCAGTGATGGTGAACGGACCGACAATCTTGTATCCGCTCTGCTGGCCGCTCGGCGTAGTCAGCGCAATCTCAGTGGCACTGCCCGTCAGCACGACCGAGTTGGCATAAGGTGCCGTATTCCCGTTGGCCGCCAGGACCAAGCGCACCTGCTGGTAAGTGCCGGCAGTCAAGGGCGTCTGGCCGAGCGAAATCAAGGTCCCGTTATTCAGGCTTAGCAGGTCGATCCGCCCGAGGCTGGCGCTGACCGGGACCGACGTCCAGCTGTTGCCGTCCGACGAAATCTCGACGTGATCGACCGTGACATAGACGTGGTCGTATCCGCACGACGGGGAATCGGTCAGCAGCACGTTTGCGGTTCCGGTCGAAGTCCCACCGCCGCCACCGCATCCAGCAAGCAGGCCCGCAGCTACAGTGGCAACGCAAGCGAGTACTGGCAATGCGCAGGAAAAGGATCGACTGATTTGGTGCATGGCTTGTCGGGAGTGATGACGCTAGAAATGGTCTTGGGAGCGCCGGAACATAGGTTAGCGGCCGTCGCCGCCGTTGGCTACGGGCACCCCAACACTGGCCATCGGAGCTCCAACGTCTGTCTTACCCCTGGGAGCGACGTTTGGCAGCATGGGGGAGCGGACCTCGTGCCTGAGGGAATTGGCCAAGAGCCAACATTTGTTGGCATCGGACTCCAGATCTTCTTCGGGACGTGCCGTTCCAGCGATGCGATCCATTCCTTCGAGTGGACGAACGTGCGCGACGGCTCGATCGTGGATTCGTGATAGGCGCGGGCGACCCGGCACAGCGTCGTGCGCTCCCGCTTCGCGGCTGCCTTCCGCTCGGCTTCGACCTTGCGCGCTGCCCGGCGCTCGGCAGCCTTTGCATCGATCGGATCGACGGGTGGCTTCCGATCCAGGAGGTCGCGCGCCTCGTCGGCCTTCTTGCGCGCGCGCTTCAGTGACGCGCCGGCCGCTTCCAGACTTGCGCGGTCAGCCGAACCGAGGCCGAGCTCGCGTCGCCTGCCGCTCGGTGCGGTGAACCGGAAGACCCAGCTCGCGCCCTTCGCCTTGACGCGCAGGATCACAGCCCAGCGCCATCGCGCAACTCGCCGACACCGGCCGTTTGAACCTGACGTGCGCTGAGAAGGTACTTTGCCACTCGGATGTTCCCGTTCCGCCAGCGATTCCGCCAAAAATCCGTGCGTCGGAGCGCAGCGCTGGGCATTCGCTAGCACTGGACCTACTCTACAAACTCGCGGAATTGCGTGCAACGTCAAACACATAGCGCACCTTACGGTGCCCTATGTGCACTTAGGGAGAGGATGGTAATGGTGGAGGCGGCGTCGTCAACAGGCCGCGCCAGCGCTTGATTTGAAATCGGATGTTTCCCTATCCCCCGGCTAATCCGCCAGAACTTATCGCGATCGCACGGCGCGCGGCGGTTCACCCTTTGGCGATGCCCCGGATTCGGCGCCGCTTCAGCCAGGGCTGTGAATTGGAAGAGTATCGTCCAAAATACAAGGCATCTTCGATCGCATCGTCTTGGTCCAGCGCCTTACGCTAAAGTCGGCCTGGGTGTTCGAGCGGGCAATCTCAGGCGGCGACGGCTTCCCTGCGCCGCGTCGTCTTGCGCGGTTCGCTGTGCTCCACGACTTCGGTCTGCACCGAGCGGGCTGCCGTGCGCACCAGCTTTAGATTGCGACGGGCGACCTCGATCAGCACCCGCGCCGCGCCGGTCGGTTCGCGCCGGCCCTGTTCCCACTGTTGCAGCGTGCGCGCCGACACGCCCAGCATGTCGGCAAACTTCGCCTGTGACATCCTGGCCTCTTGCCGCGCCAGCGCCGCAGCCGGAACGGTATAGGTCTTGCCCTTGCCAGCCTTCACATCGCGCACGGCCTGGAGCAGTTCGGCTCCAATGTCGCGCTTGGCATCGCGCGCCCGCAACGCCTTTTCATTCGTCCGCATGACCCATCTCCCTTGCAAGAGCGCGCAGCACGTTCGCGGGGATCGTGTCTCGCGCACCCTTGCCATAAATCGTCAGCAACACGACCGGCGCCCGACACCATGCGCGCCACGTAGATGACCCGCACCCCACCCGACTTTCCCGATCCGGGCCGCGACCACCGCACCTTGCGACAGCCACCCGAGCCTCGGATCAGGTCCCCAGCGCGGGGCGTGGTGGCGATATAGGCAGCGAACTCGCCTCGCTCCTCCTCGGTCCAATAGTCCGGCCAGTACCGGGAGAAGATCGGTGACTCGATGACGGTCAACACTGGCGGACTATACGCCAATGGCGTATAAAGTCAATGACCCGATCAGCGGGGAAAACCAAGGGGGAGTCCGTCTGCCCGACCTTGGCCTCACGTCTGGGAGCGCGAGAACTGTCTGCCGCGGCGAATACGGCCTGGGCTGGCACGACGCGTGGGTCAAAGGCGGCCTGCCGGACGCGTTGAGGGGTGACTTTCGCGCCTGGTGGGAAGCCTACCTGCGCAACGTGCTGGAGCGCGATCTGCCGCGGTACGGCGTGCGCGCCGACGCCCTCTTCCTGCGGCGCCTGCTCACGATGCTGGCGCATCTGCACGGTGGGCCG
>WNFO01015216.1_pt1 | contig 20752 bp, 17 predicted proteins | sample 5400251 | NCBI WGS metagenome assembly WNFO01 (sample SAMN13153354, study PRJNA577476) | soil metagenome | isolation source: 100 cm saprolite under Madrone tree | place: USA:California | collected 2016-06-14
AACTACGACGTCATTTACGGGCACTACATCGAGAAGAAACATTCGTGGTTCCGAAATGCAGGGAGCCGGTTCAATAATCTGATCGCGACGTTAATGCTGCACAAACCGAAGGATCTTTATCTCTCAAGCTTTAAGGTTATGAACCGTTTTCTGGTCAACGAAATTATTAAATATCGCGGTCCATATCCGTATACCGATGGCTTGATTTACCGTGTGACCCGAAACATCGGCCAAATTCCGGTCGAGCATCGCGCCAGTTTGAGCGGACCGTCGCGCTACACCTTGCGCAGACTGGTGCGCTTGTGGCTGAATATGTTTCTGAATTTTTCCATCAAGCCGCTTCGCATCTCGGTTTACGTCGGCTTGTTTGCTTCGTGCCTCAGCATCGTCGCGCTCCTTGCCATTCTAATCGACAAACTTTGGATCACTCCAAACCTGACCGTTGGCATTCCGACCGTCCTGGGCAGCGTTGTATTTTTTTCCGGCATTCAACTCATGATTCTCGGTTTGGTCGGTGAATATCTCGGCCGGCTTTATCTTGATCAGACCGGCACGCCGCAATTCGTCGTCCGCTACATCCGGCGTGCGAACCCGCGACCCGATGCAACCCAGTGAATATGAAACCATGTTTCGCGTTGAAGAAACGCACTGGTGGTATGGGGCATTACATCGCCTGATTTTTCAGACCTTGGAAAGCGAATTGCCGGATTGGCGTGAAAAAACAATTCTGGATGTTGGCTGCGGCACGGGTGCAATTCTAAAACAGCTCGGAAATCCGGAAAAAAATGTTGGAATCGATTTGGCGCCAGAGGCAATTTCATTCTGTCAAGAGCGCGGCCTCAACAATGTTCGACAAGGGGACATTGGCGCGTTGCCGTTTGCTGACGCGTCGTTTGACGCGGTAATCTGTTCGAGCGTTCTCTATCACCAATGGGTGGGCGACATCGAGGGCGCAGTGCGCGAGATGCATCGAGTGCTCCGACCTGGCGGGGCCTTGCTGGTAAACGTCCCCGCCTTTCCGTTTTTGCACAGCGCGCACGATGAAGCGGTTATGACCGCTCGGCGATTTAGAAAAGCGGAGATTCGACAGTTACTCTTGAAACAGAATCTTAAACTTCGGCGCTTGACCTATTGGACAACATTTCTATTCCCACTCGCGGTGGCAGCTCGGACGCTTGGCGGATCGAAAATGGGACGCGATTTTGAGACGACAGAATCGTCCTTCACTCAGCGGGCATTCAAACAAATCATGTCCCTCGAGCTCGCTTTACTGCGAAAGATTTCGCTCCCAGTCGGAGTCGCTTTGTTGGCGGTCGCCAGGAAATAGGCGCCACCTCAATTTCTAACTTAGTCGTTAGGCCAATCGACGCGAGCAATGCGTGAATCTGGAAAAGTTTGGGTTCGAGGAAACAGGTAGGTGCCGTCGGAGAATCGATGGAAGTGGATGTCTTCTCGATTTTCCCAGACGGTTTCCTCCATCTCCATCACGCTGGTAATTTTGGCGCCGCGTGCGCTGATTTCGCGCAACACATCATTGATGGCGTAACCCGGACCAGTTTCCCACGCTGAACGCCAGACAATCCATCGGACATGATCAATGCCAAAGACGTATTCTGGAAGAGCTAGCTCTCGCGCTCTGTTATAAACCGGATATTCGCGGAGAATGCCCATCGCCTGCGGCAATCGAGTATAAAAGTAGGTGGGCTCCATCCCGTAATTTACAATTACGACGTCCCCAGGCTTCGCGTTTTCGCGCAGAAATTTGCAGCTCTTGGCAACCGTGCCGGGATTTTCGTGCCATAGATCGCGAACGTACATCAGTAGGCCGGCGCCAAGAAAACGATCGACGATTTTTGCAGGAACATGGGCGCCCACAGAATATTTGCCGAAATGGATGAGGCCGCTAGGATTCGCGGCAACCCAGGGAGTGAGCTGAGCGAGCTTTGTTAATCCGAAAACGAGCAAGAGTGAAAGCCCGATCAGTGGATTTCCGCGGCTGACTTTGGCAATAAGTATTGCCGCGGCCATCGCTGCCAGCGGCAGTACCGCTGAAGCGTAGCGCATTCCGACAAGCCAAAGGCTATCGCTCGATTGCGTGATGGCGGTTGCTAGTGCGTAAAGAAGTACCGTCGCCACCACACTCAGCAGGATGGATATTTCATTTGTTTCCAATAGCGCGGGCGAACTCTCGGGTGGCGTCGTTGCAGCATCCCGTGCTACTTCATCGGCCATTTTCTTTTTCGACCGCATCAACAATGCGGCCACGATGAAAAGTATGGCGCTTCCGATCAGCGGCGTTACAGATGTGCATTCGATGAACGCTTGGACGCAACGTTCGACAAACTCTCCGGGCGATTGCGGGAGGGTCGTGTTCAATGCAGATCCGCTGGAAGAAAGCGATGAAAGCGCGAGCCAGGGTAAAGTTAAGAGTGCAATAGCAGGCGCGGCAAACCAGATCCAGCGGCGTTGCATTGCAAACGGTCGGTAAATCAGACTTAGTGCGCCGAGCGCGACTACTGGTGCGATGCCGTATGGGTGCGTGTGAAAGAGAAAAACCGATGCGAGAATGAACAGCACGCAATCGCGCGTGGACTTCATTCTGAAAAAACTCCAGAAGAGCCAGCAGATCAAAAGCATGTTGAGTGCGCAATAGCGGCATTGTCTGGCGTAAAGTAAGAATTGGACCGAGAGCACGAGCAGGGCGGCCGCGGAAAAGGCAGTCAATCGGCTTCCAATCGACCGCCAGAGAAAAAAATAGACGACCAAGATCGACAGCCACCCGGCAAGCGCGAAGGGAAACCGCGCGGCAAATGTGTTCTGACCGAAAATGAGGAACGAAGCCGCGGTGAGATAATATTGGACCCAGGGATGCGTGACCATGACCAGGTCGCGATTGAGACGCGTGCCGTGGTCGCAATCCAGAAACGCAGCGCCGTCCCACGCTTTCGGCACGCCGAATTTGAGAATGTTCGACGCGAGCGCAGCGGTGTCGCCCTCATCTTCCCACAAGTAATCGGAGCCGAGGTTTGTAAATATGAGGACGGCTCCAATAACGGCTACGAGCGCAAACGCCCAGTGCGATCGTAGCCTCGCAGCGAAAACGCAACCAACACGTTTTCGAACGGCGGTGGAAACAGTGCGACCTTCGATTTGCACAGCGTGGCGGATTGTAGACCCCGACCATAACCGCAACAAACCCGCTTTTGAGTTAGCGCGCGTTCAAAGTGCCCATCCCCAAAGCAGAGGATTTGCGCGAGTGAGATGCGTAACAGTGCATATTCCGCAGCGGATCGTCGACGGGGTTGTTTGCAACTGGATCTTTACTTTTTATCCGTGACCTCTTCGACTCGAATCCGGGAACCCTGGCGTTATGCTTTTCGCCGATAAATCAGAATGTGGTCGGCGGTTGGTGTCACATTCGCTGGTCTGCCTGAAAAGTAATAGTCGGTGCCTTGATCAGAAATATTAATCAGTCCGATTGCCTCGTAATTTGCATTACAATACGCGTGCGCCCATCTAAAAATAGATTGGTCTGAATCCGGGCCGGCCAACCAAGACTTGTTTACGACGACCAGGACAAGGAATTTCGGTTGCCCGGCTTCAATTTCACGGATCATCTCTTGCTGCATCTGATGAGCGTAAAGCTGCGGCTCCATCAATCCGTAAGTGTAAATATATCCAGTGGCGGAATGCCGTTTAGAGTAGAAGTAGATTTGCGGCTCAGAACCCAGCACTGCGATCGTATCCGATGGAATCGATTGTGCGCGGATGTATTCGCCAATCTTGACCGATTCTGGAAACGGATTTGTTCCATTGACCATTCGGTTGGCTTCCACCAGCGGCCGCTCGAAGAAAAAGTCGGCTTCTGCCCACATTGGCCATGCGAGACAGAGGGCGAAGAACGTTAGCCCAAGAAAGCAAAGGTTGTGGGCGCCGATGCGCAAGGTGTCGACAGCAGCAACTAATGCCGCCCCCGCCAGCAACGAGACAGCTGGCAGAAGAAGAATAAAATAGTGCGGGCGAAAATAGAATCCTGGGCAAACGGCAAGCGCTGAAAAGAATGCAAAGGTTAACAGAAAGCCGGCACGAGCGCGGAGGGTCGGACTGACGACGCACATAACCAACCCAATTGCCGCCGCCGCCCAGATTAGCCACGCTGTTCCGAGCGCTGTCCAAAAATGGTCGGCAAAAATCCGGAGCCCTTCCCAGATTGGAACCTGCCTTCCGTATTGACTGGCGTATTTAATCGTCCAGAACCAGAACTTCTCGAAGACGCCGGCCTTCCACAAAGCTACACACGCAACAAGCAATGGGGCCACTGCGCCTGAAACGAACAGCAAGTTGCGGGAGACGATCTCCCGACCGTTGAGCTGCGCACGCCAGTCGCGGCTGAAGAGATAAGCTGAGCCAAAGATTATAAAAAGCAGTCCCGGCTGCTTCATCAGTAACGCGAATCCGAACAGACAACCACTCGCGAAGATCAACGCCCTGGATTGTCGATCTAACGCACGAGTCAATAGCAGAGCGCCGGCGACAGCAAATACAACTACGAAATGAGTGGCGTGGGCTGCCAACCCGAGCACGTACGGCATTAGCGAAAGAACAGAATACGCGGCCGCGGCTGCAATTCCGGCAACCTCGCCCAGCAGGTTTCGGCCGAGAAAGAGAATTAATCCTACAGTAACAAGATTGATTAGGACTAGGCCGAGGTGAACACCTTTACTTGAATCGCCAAAAATCGACATCAAAAGAGCGTAGACAACGGAAGTGCCTGGGAATTTCATACTGTACGCCAGCCTATAGGGCGGAATGCCATGCAAGAGTAATTGCCCGGCGTAGGCGTACTCGCCTTCGTCGCGCTCCAGCGGCAAGCCAAGCAGGCGAATTCTAGCGCAGGCCACGGCCACCAACGTCGCGGCGAATAAAAGCCAGGACGCGAAGCGGAAGACGTTTCGGTAACGGGCTTGTTTGGGATTCACGAAGGTTTGGCGCAAGGCAAAGTGAGTTTGGCGGATTCAGCGGCATTGCCAAGGCGACATTGGGTTTCGAACCGTGGCACAGGCTGTGCTTATAGTAATTATAACTAATATGGTTACGATAAACATCCGCCCTTATACAGCACGCAAAGTCAGCTTTGTCGGTTTGGCCCTCTTTTGCCTTTCCTGCCTTTCCACCTTCGCCCAGTCAACTTACATCAGCGTTCATTCCACGCCCTACGATCGGCAGATGGCGCGGATACGTCCGATTCTTTCATCCGCCGCCGGACACAGAGAGCAAAACCTTTCATTTGCGCTGGTAAATCACTGGATTGGAGATCTCCGTGCAATTCCGTACGGGTTTTCCATGGAATGGAAAACACCGGAAGAAGTCCAGACTAGTGCATTTGCCGATTGCAAGGGCAAAGCACTCGGACTCTATAACGCGATGCACTCGCGCGGAGCGCAAAATGTCCGGCTCGTCATTGGCAAGCGTCTTCCAACGAGTCAAAAGACCCACGCCTGGCTTGAGTGGAGCACAACCGGCGGCACATACATACTCGATCCGACCATTAATTGGGCTGCATGTCGCGCGGACCGTTCCGGCAGAATGTCCTACATTCCACTTTATGCCTACGCCGGCGGGCAAAAATTTCGCGCTGCGACGACATCCATCCTTTACGCAAAGAATCAATTTCTAGCTGGGCGACGAGTCGCAAGCAGACTCTAGTTAATCGCGTAGATCGGTTCGCGGGGAAAACTCGAGATCTCCACCTCTGCGAGCTGCGCGGGACGGAACGCGACTGCGAAAATCGGGCTCTTGCCAAGTCGGGGTCATTCTCCCATGCAGGAAAATCCTCAACCCGGGGATAAGATTTATATTGCCAAAGCGTGGCCCTTCGGCATATCAGCTTTCTTGTAATTAAGGAAATTCTGAGCGCACACTCCTCTTGCTTTCCCCGTGTCGGTACGTTTACGTGCGGTCTCCTTCTCGCCGGCGGGTTGCAGCTTTTCGGCGGTGAGGTCATCTCCGTTGAACAATTGCCAGCTTATGCGCAAAACGTCGCGCGCTTTAACTTGGGTGCTCGAGTGGATGACAAGATCGCAGAAGCGGCGTTGATCTCCGATCACTCAACTGTTGGCTACTCTCTTGCTGATGGACGGACAGATTTGGTGCTGTCGCTTTCCAAGATTGAGAACATCGACATCGTCTCGTTCTTAAACAACGGCGCAATCGGCACAGTGACAATTGCAACTTCCAATTCGAAATTAGCTGTCGGTAGTCCGCAGTGGCACCAGATCGCGAAGCAAGATCTGACCGTGAAAGTTACAAAGATAAAGGTGGGCCCGACTGAGGCAAAGTATGTGAAGTTTTCTTTCGACGTTGCCAAGTCAGGCCGCATCGCTGACCTCGCAGTTTATTCAACAGCCAGCCTAACCGTTGCCAGCATCGCTTTGGCCGGTGGTGGCGGGCGAGCTGTCGATGGCAAAGACGCCAAGGATTTCGGTGGAGGCAAGGAAAGGCCCATCCCTAAAGGATGGGTCTTTCGTTTCTTAACAAGCGCAGCGACCTTAGAGTTCATCCCGAAGAATTTTGAAAATCTGAGTATTGTCGATTGTGCCGTCTAGCGCTTCGGTACCTGGGCCGGTTCCGAATGAGACGACATCTTCTACCGTGTTCAACGCTGATTTGGTGTAAAATGCGGCGGGTTCGGTTTGCTCGTTTGAGGCGCCTCCGTTTAAATCTCCCGGCGTTTCTTTTTCCGGAATTCTTGCAGCACCGTATGATTGCATACCTTTCGGGCCTGTTGCCCAAGTCATCCACGGTTCGCCCGACGGATTCAATCCGACTAACGCGATTCCACTGTCCTTGCGAAATGGAAAACCGTTCAGCTGCAAACCGCCGATGGCCGTGTCGCCGCACACGATGATTGTCGATTTTGCTCCGGCGTAACGCTGTGCTGTCGACAGCGTGTGATCGAGTTCGGCAGTTTCGGTCAAAGTTTTTTCCGCGTTATTTGTTTCGGCTGCTTTTCGCATGCGGGCGGCGTCGACAATGAGCAAGTAACCGCGCTGATTGTATTGCAGCAGTTCAATGGCGCGTCGCACCATATCGGACAAAGCCGGTTCGTCACTCCAAGCCTGACCTTGGCGGCCGTCGTTATCTCTGTCTGCAAATGCGCCGAAAAGCTTCGGCCGACTCCAAACCGGAATAGATTCCAACTCCGCTCGGCTCCGGACGACATCAAAGCCGTTTTGGCGAAATTCCAACATGAGATCGCGGTTGTCCTGTCGTTGTCCTTGTTTTGCTTTTGGAAGAAATTCGGCCGCGCTCATTCCCAAGCAAATATCGATCTTGCCTCCTTCGACGAGTTGACGCGCGACTTGATCGATGTCGTTCGCGTTACTCGCATGCGCATAAAAGGCCGCGCATGTTGCATTCGTGAGTGATCCATTTGTCACCAAACCGGTAGTGCGTCCACGGTTGCGCGCTAACTCGATAATGCTTGAGAGCGGTTTGCCGTTAGGATCGACTGACAAGGAGCGATTGTTGACTTTAACTCCCGTAGCGAGAGCGCTTGCCGCGGCCGCTTGATCTGAGACCGCGAAATCCCGGGAATGGTTGGTTACCAAAGCGAGATGTGGCATTCCATCCAGAGCCAAGTGCGCATCGGATCCCCCGAGGTAAACACGGGTCAGCGCTATCCTTTCCGGCGCGAGGCCTTCGCCGATAATAAGAATTATCCCAAACGGCTTCTGTACCACCCAATGCTGGAAATAAAGCACACCTAGCCCAGCAAAAACGGCGAGACACAAAAGCGCGAGCAGTTGATTGCGCCACTTCACCAGCGCGATGTATCTGCGCGGGAGTTCCATTGTCAATCCCGCAACAACGCGAAACGGCTTGTCCGACTTCATAATCGTCGGCAGAGTGCGCGCATATGGCCGGCCCGGTGATGCTCATCATTAGAGATGGCTGGGGCATCAATCCAGGCGGCAAAAAATTCAGCGAACAAAACGGAGACGCGACATTACTCGCGCGGACACCGTTTCACGACCGGCTCTATCGCGATTATCCGAGCAGCAAACTCAGCGCTAGCGGTCCAGATGTCGGCCTCCCCGAAGGCCAAATGGGCAACTCGGAGGTCGGTCATCTGAATTTGGGCGCAGGCCGCGTCGTTCTTCAGGACCTCACGCGAATCAATAAGGCGATTGTCGCTGGCGAGCTCACACAGAATCAAGTCGCGCAGGAAACTTTCACGGCCGCGCGCGGGCATCGGCTTCATTTGTTAGGCCTCGTTTCCGATGGCGGCGTTCACAGCCATTACGATCACATGATTGCACTTGCCAATGCGGCCAAGGCCGCAAAGGTCGAAGAGATTTTCGTGCATGCCTTCACCGACGGGCGCGATTCCTCGCCCACCGGCGGACGCGAATTCTTGAAAACCTGCGAAAAACAACTTCGCGAGAGCGGTGCGCAAATTGTGACTGTCGTCGGACGCTATTTCGCCATGGACCGCGATCGCCGTTGGGACCGCACCAAGAAAGCGTGGGACGCAGTGGTTCTCGGACGCGGCGAGATTTGCAAAGAACCGCCATCAGAAGCTTTGGATCGACAATATCGGGCGGGCAAGACGGATGAGTTTATGCCGCCCCTGATTTTTGCCCAAGCAAACGAGCAACGCGTTCGCGATGGCGACGTCGTTTTGTTTTTCAACTTCCGGGCCGATCGCGCGCGCCAATTATCGCAAGCTTTTCTGTTCAAGGATTTCGATTGCTTCGACCGAGAAGTATCGCTGCATGTTAAATTCACTTCTCTAACAGAGTACGACGTTCGGTTTCCGTCGCCGTTCATCTTCCCTTCGGAAGACCTCAAAAACATCCTCGGCGAACTGGTGAGCGTGGCGGGCAAGTCGCAGCTGCGCATCGCCGAAACGGAAAAATACGCGCATGTGACTTATTTCTTTAATGGCGGGGTGGAAAAGCCTTTTCCGGGCGAAGAGCGGAAGCTGATCCCATCGCCAAAAGTCGCGACCTACGATTTGAAGCCCGAAATGAGTGCGTTTGAGGTGACGGACGAGCTCCTCACCCGCGTTGACAAATTTGACCTGATCATTCTGAACTTTGCCAACCCCGACATGGTTGGTCACACCGGTATTGTGACAGCCGGAATCAAAGCGATCGAAACGGTTGATGAATGTTGCAGTCGAATTATTCCGAAACTGCTCGAGCTCGACGGCAAATGCATTGTCACCGCCGACCACGGCAATTGCGAGCAGATGCGAAATCCCGACGGCTCACCGAACACTGCGCACACCACAAACCTTGTTCATTGCATTTATGTGGCGAAGGATTCTCGGCAATTCCGATGCGAAGACGGTATCTTGGCTGACGTTGCCCCCACGCTTTTGTTTTTGCTCGGAATGAAAAAACCGAACGAAATGACCGGGCGCAATTTACTGGTCAAGCGCGAATAAGATCGACATCTCCTAAGATCGACAATCTGCGCCCGCGACGTCCTCGAACGTGATTTCGAGCTGTCGGTTCAACACGCGCGTGCCGGCGATGGCGATTTGCTGCAAAAATCGCAGCCGACTTTCGGGTTCCGTTTCATGCCAAACCGGTTTGCGGGCCAGGATCAGCTCGTCGTTCGATTGAACCAACGCGCCCCAGCCAATCGGAATTTCCGGCTCGCGAAACAATTCGTCCGGCAAAACGAGGAAAAACAAATTCGCACAGCGATAGCGAATTAGCGTTTCGAATTTCGTGCAATCGAAGAGGCGGTTTTGTAACGCCTGAATTTGCCGTACTACCTGTTTGTAGCCGCGGTGCTCAATCGCAGCGAAATTGTGCGAGTCGAATTCGACGAAGAGCGAATCGGCAACGCGTAAAGCCGGGTAATGCACGCGCAAATTTCTCTCCAAGAGTTCGCGGCGATGGTGAACTTTCTCAAGGCGCCGCATCGTCGTCGACGTGCAACCATTGTCGCGTCGGAGATCGACCAGCGCCTGTTTGCACTCGAAAATCGCAGTGGCGCCTGATTGTTTTCCACCCGGCCGATACGCCGCCACATCTACGCGGTACCGACATCGCGGCAAGGCGACTTCCATCGCGCAGGCGGAGTAACCTTGCCTCTGCGCCCAAACGAAAGCCAGGCGTTTCAGGCGCGTGTGCGCCTCCGTTTCGCCGCGACCAATCGTTATGCGCTGATCCATTCGGCCAGTTCGCGCGCCCAGTAGGTCACAATGATGTCTGCGCCGGCGCGCTTGAGCGAAGTCATGATCTCAAGAACCGCGGCGCGTTCTTCTACAATTCCTTTTTCGGCGGCGGCTTTGATCATCGCGTACTCGCCGCTCACGTGATACACCGCGGTCGGTTTGCGAAAGCGCTCGCGCACGCGCCAAAGAATGTCGATGTACGGCAATGCCGGTTTGATCATGATGATGTCCGCGCCTTCATCGATGTCGAGCCCGACCTCGCGGAGGGCTTCATCCGCGTTCGCCGAATCCATCTGGTAAGATCGACGATCACCAAACTGTGGCGGGCTTTCGGCTGCGTCGCGAAACGGGCCGTAAAAAACGGAAGCGAATTTCGCGGCGTAACTCATAATGCCAGTTTCTGCAAAACCGTTGGCATCGAGCGCTTCCCGAATTGCGCCAATGCGGCCGTCCATCATGTCGCTGGGTGCGACCATGTCCGCGCCGGCCTGCGCGTGTGAGAGCGCCGTTTTCACCAAAAGATCGACACTCTGGTCGTTCAGCACATGAAAATGGTCGCCGTCAATGCGAGTGACGCCGCAATGGCCGTGACTCATGTATTCACAGAGACAAACGTCCGTGATCGCAACCACTTCCGGACAATTGTCCTTCAGCGCGCGCAACGCTTTCTGCACTACGCCATTCTCGGCATAAGCGCCGCTCGCTTGTTCATCCTTTATTTGGGGAATTCCAAAAAGGAGAACGGCTTGGAGTCCGGCGTCTTGTGCCTGTCGTGCTTCATCGACAATTTCACCGGGGGGGAGTTGAAACACGCCCGGCATGCTCGTGATCGGACGCCGTTTGTCGATCTTTTCGCTGACGAAAAGAGGCAAAACGAAATCGTGTGCGGTGAGATTGGTCTCGCGAACGAGATTGCGCAGGGCTGGGGATCGCCGCAAGCGCCGTGGACGATGAACCAATTTTCGCACGCAGCGAGGCTACGCGTTTGAAGATTGGCCCGCAAGTTCGCTACTTGACCTCGGTGCGTCTTCGCAGTGAAGTCGCACATCGTGCGTGCAACAAGTTATTTGCTGATCGATATCAGTAATTCATTCACCAAGCTTGCGTTCGCGACGCGGCGACGGATTTCAAAGCCCGTTCGAATGCCGACTGAAAGATTTGCCAGCGCGGCGCTCCAGCGATTTGTGAAGCAGCGCAAGATCGACATCTTTGTGGCTTGCTCGGTCGTGCCGACAAAAAACGGCGTAGTCCGGAAAGCGGCCAAGCGATCGAAGATTTTGTGGTTAACGCCGCAGCTGCAACTCGGGGTTGGAATCGATTATCCAAATCCGAAAACAATAGGGGCCGACCGCCTGGCCAACGCAGCGGCGGTCGCGGACCTTTATGGAAGTCCGGCCATCGTGGTCGATTTCGGGACGGCAGTTACTTTCGATATCGTCTCGGCGCAACGAAATTACATCGGGGGAGTGATTGCGCCCGGACTGGAGTCGATGACGACCTTTCTTTATCAGCGCACGGCACTGTTACCGAAACTTTCTCTAAAAGAACCGCGGTCGACGGTTGGAAGATCGACAATCGACGCGATGCGCTCCGGTGCGGTGATCGGTTATCGCGGCCTGGTGCGCGAGATCATTGCCAGGATTAAAGCCGAGCGTTTTCCTCGGGAGAAAGTGCACGTTATTGCGACCGGCGGATACGCGGATTTGATCGCGGCACGTCTGCGCGAGATTGACGCCGTGCATCCGAATTTGACCCTCGAAGGTCTGCGAATTGTCGCAAATCTCAACCTTTAAGCCGGCGCGATTTTTGCCCCCTGCGACCGGAAAATCTTCCTCGAGCGTCAAAATTTAGACTTGTCATCGGCTCACGGAAGGGTTTTGTGTGGGGGAGGCCATGAAGATTCGCAAAATCGCGGCAGTCGCAGTGTTGGTGCTTGGTTCCTTGGCAGCGGACAACGTTGCCCCCTCGAAAGCGGAACTCGAAGCAATGTACGACAAAGCCTTTCGAGCATTCGACACCAATAATTTTCCGGATGCGCTGAAAGACCTGGACGCGATTGACGCGCGTCAGCCGGACCTCGCCGAATCACAGAATTTGCGCGGCGTGATCATGATGCGGCAGGGCATTTACGACAAAGCGGAAGCTGCGCTGCATGAAGCATTGCGGATTGATTCGAGATTTTGGAACGCCCGCTTCAATCTGGCCGAGATTCCATTTCTGGAAAAGGATTGGGCTGAGGCACGCAATCGTTTTCAGGAATTACTTTCGAGCAACGCGTCGGAACTGCAGGGCGAAGCGACTCAACTCATTCAATACAAAATCCTGTTAACTTATTTACTCGAGGGCAAAGAGAACATGGTCGATTCGATTCTGGCCAAGTTCGAGCTTTCTCCGGACACGCCGGCGGTCCACTACGCAAACGCGGCCATCGCACTACAGCAGAATAAGACGAAGGAAGCGAAGGACTGGATGGCGCAGGCGGAAAAGAATTTTTCGCCGCAACTGAACAAGCTTTTTGCCGAGTCGCTCTATGAAGTGGGTTGGCTACAAAAACAGCCCGGCCAAACACGCGCCGCCCTTGAGTTGACCTCAGCAGCTGAGCGCGCGGCCAAGAGCAAGGCGTTTGCTCGCTCACGCGTCGAGCAAGCGCGACAAGCTTATCAACAGCGCGATTTTGCCGCCGCCCGCAAATTTATCGATGACGCGGACGCGGCCGACCCAAACCAGGCAGCGACTTTGAACCTGCGCGGCGAAATTTTGCTCGAGCAAAAACAATTCGATCAGGCCGAGGCCGAATTCAAAAAGGCGTTGAAAGCGGATTCAAGATTCCGCCAGGCCCAATTCAATCTGGCGTTGGTGCCGTTGAAGAAAAAGGATTACGCCACGGCGCGCGATCGATTTGAAGCGCTCCTGAGCAAGACAGCTGGCGGAGAGAAAAGCGAAGCGGCACAGCTTATCAAATTCAACGTCTACATTACCTGGTTGCTGGAAGACAAAGACAGTCATGCGCAGAAGTTGATGGAACAGTTCCAGTTCACCGGCGACACCCCGGCTCTTTATTATGCGCAGGCAGCGTGGGAGTTTAAGCATAACAATCCGACCAAGGCGACCGATTGGATTACTTCCGCCAAGAAAATTTACTCGTAGCCGACGCTAAGACCAAGACAACGGCGCCCGCGATTGCAGGAATGGAGGCAACCGGGCCCAAACCGGAAGAGGCAGCGGCCAGTACCGCAGTTACGCAACCCGCTGCCGTCCCGCCTGGATCGTATGCCGCTGGAAGTCCGGCCAAGCCGGAAGAGATTCCGACTTCGCCCGCACCGAATTTCTCGCCGGTTGTAGAGACTCCGGTCGCAGCAGCCGCAGCTCCCGCTGTGCGCGAGCAACCGGCAGTTGCGCAAGCGCAGCCCGGCAAAGCGCCTGTTCAGCCGGGGCCTCCGGTTGCCGCCGCGAAAGCGCCAGTAGTCGCCGCGGCATCGACTACACCGGCGACCGCGCTTGCGCCCGCGCGTGTTGGCGAGGTCTCCGGTGGAAAATTCGAAATTGGAAATTTGTTCGCCATCATTCTGGTTTTGGCCGGCATCGGGGTGATCGGGTGGGTGATTGTGTTCGAGATTCGTCGCCGCGGAATCCAATTCCCAAGTTTCCGGCGTGCCGCGCCAGCGACTGGTCCGCAGCTCGAAGGTATGGAATATGTAGCTCCGGCTCCGGTCCAACGGGAAATGAAAGTTATGCCGCGATTGATTAGCGGGCCGCGTCAAGTCTCGCTGAAGTTGAAAGCATCTGAACCTTCCTTGCGTCGTGAAGTCGTGCCGCTCTGGACCCCCAGTCGCCTCTTTGGCGGAGCACCCGCGGTGGTCGAAGGCAACGGTGAGCGCGCAGTTCAACCGGTGGAAACCTCTGAGTCCGAGTTTGAATCCGTCGCCCCGGTGATTGCGATGGCCGAGCCTGCCGCGATTGTCGAGCCCGAGCCAATCGCCGTCCAACCGGAAGCGGAGCCAGTTTTCGCGCAGGCTGAAGCCATGGATGCGCCCGAATTCGAGCCGATTGGACAAGGTCAGCCGATTCCTCAGTTGACGCCTGTTGAGGAAGCGTCCATGATTGACGTCACAGAACCCGAGCCGGCCGGCTTTAGCGAGTTTCGTCCTGTTAGCGAACCGCCTTTTGTTCCGGAACCGGCCATTATTGAAACACCTGTCTCTGAATTAACCACACCAGTAAACATGCCTGAACCTATTCATGAACAGTGGGCCGAGCCGGCCGCGCCTGAAATGCGGCCGCCAGTCGAATGGGCTGCGCCGGTTGCTGAGATGCCTGTTTCTGATGTTGCCGAGCCGGCCGCGATTGTCGAACCCACCGCCGGCGCAGTGCAAACCGCCGTGCACCTCACTTTCGCCTTTGAGATTGCATCGATGCAGCTGACTCCAACGTTTAAGATGGGTGCGTTGCAGCTACGCCCGGCCTCAAAGGTCGTGACGATGCGTTTGGCTGGATCTGCTCCGCAGCCGGAGATGCCACAAGTGACCTTCGAGATCGCCAGGATTCAGCCTGCCGGAGGAACACTCGGAAGCGTTCGTCTTACGCCCTCGCAGCAACAGTGTCCAACCGTTGTTGGATCGCCTTCGTTTACTGTGGGAGGTTTGCATTTGGTTTCCGATTTCGCGGCCGCACCGCTTCAACTGACGCCATCGCAACAGGGGCAAGCCACGGTCCAAGTAGTCGCTCCGTTCCAAATCGCGAACGTAGAATTCTCACCATCGTTCGAGATTTCCTCGATTGTGCTCAATTCGAATTCCAATCAGGTATCAGTGCAAATGCCGAGCGCTGGCGGTGCACCAGTGGAGGGCGCTCCTGTGTTCGAGATTTCGAATTTGCAGCTGACGGACAGCGGCGAAATCGAAATGATGCAGCTGAACCTGCTCGGTCACGGTCCCAAGAGCGCGGCCTGATCCGCGCACAAGATCGACACCTTTCGAGAAGATTCGACGAATCGGTCTGCTCCGTTCGCGCGGATTACCCTCGTCTAACGAAGTTGCTGCGGTTTAACGAACGCAGCGGCTTGGGCAGAAATTCGCCATCCCGGCGGATTAATTTTCCGTCGAAATAAATCTCGCCGCCGCCATAGCTCGGCCGTTGGATATTGACCATGTCCCAGTGCACCTGGCTGCGATTCGTGTTGTCTGCTTCCTCGTAAGCCTGACCGGGAGTGAAATGAAATGAACCGGCAATCTTTTCATCGAAAAGAATATCTCGCATCGGCTCGAGAACGCGCGGATTGAATCCAAGGGAAAACTCGCCGATGTAGCGCGCTCCCGCGTCGGAATCGAGGATCTTGTTGAGCTTTTCAGTTTGGTTGCTGGCGGCCTCAACAATCTTGCCCTGCCGAAAGTCGAGACGAATTCCATCGAAGGCAATGCTTTGATAAATTGTGGGTGCGTTGAATGTGATATGGCCTTCGACGGATCTTTTTACCGGCGCTGTGAACACTTCGCCGTCCGGAATATTCCGGTCGCCACCGCAAATCACCGCTGGAATTCCTTTGATGCTAAATCGTAGATCCGTTCCCGGTCCTTTGATTTCGACCCGATCCGTTTTTTCCATTAACCCTTTGAGTGCTTTCATTCCTGGCTGCAGTTTCCGGTAATCGAGGGTGCAGACTTCGAAATAAAAATCTTCAAAGGCTTGGGTGCTCATTCCCGCGAGCTGCGCCATTGACGGAGTCGGCCATCGCAACACGACCCATTTGGTTTTTTTGACTCGTTGATCCTGAACTGGCCGCATTTTTTTTGCGATGAGCTGCATTTTAGCCACCGGCACGTCGGATAATTCGGTGATGTTGTTGCTTCCGCGCAGCGCGACGTAAGCGTGCATTTTTTTCATGCGTGCCAGTTCATGGCCCGCGGCCAGCGTCAGTTGTCGATCCGACGCTTCCAATGCAAGCTCGCGGCCGATGCGGGCGCGCTGGACTTGGACGAACGGAATTGCGCCTGCTTTTCGTGCCGCGCGGATGAGAGCGATCGTCATTTCATCGGGAACGTCGAAAGCCTCAATCAAGACATTCTCATTCCGTTTGAGTCCGGTTGAATATTCCACCAGAAGTTTGGCGAGTTTGTCGAAACGCGCGTCGTGCATAGGACGCTACGATTCCATCGAGTCCGCGGGATGCAACCGCTCGGCAGTAAACTGAATTAATCCCTTCGGCGGAATCTCGCGGCGAACGCGCCGTCGAAGTTATCCCGAAACGGAAGCGAGGATCTTTCTTCCTCCAACTGCAAAATAGACATCGTCTGGACCAGCTGTTGAACAACGTCTTCGTTTTCCTCTCGTTCAAGGCTGCACGTGCTGTAAACGAGGGTGCCACCGGCCTTCAACAACGGCGCCACCGCGCGCACAATTTCGATTTGTCTCCCTTGCATCCGGGTAAAATCTGCCGGATTCAATCGCCAGCGCGCATCGACACGGCGTCGCATCACGCCGGTGTTACTACAGGGCGCATCAACTAAGATTCGATCAAATGGGGCTTCCGAACCAGCGTCATCCGGGATTTGAGGTTTCGTCCAATCGTGGCAAACGACTTTTCCAATCCGAAGACCAAGACGGGCAAGATTTTCATCGAGCAAGCGGATTCGTTCCGATTGGCGCTCGACTGCCACAAGCAAGCCTTGATTTTCCATCAACTCAGCGATGTGCCCGGTCTTGCCACCGGGAGCTGCGCAGGCGTCCAAAATCTTTTCGCCCGGCTTCGCCTGCAACAATTTGCACGCAAGCGATGTGCTCGGGTCCTGAACATAGCAATCTCCCGCTTCGACCGCGTCTGCAGCTGAAGGAAGTGCGACAAAGTTCGAAACATTCGGCAGTGTCCTCGCGTTGCGATATCGCTCGAGGAAAGTCTGGCGGTCGATCTTCAATTGGTTAATTCGCGCGTAAATTGGCGGCGGCCGGTTGTTCCAGTCGCACAAAGCTTCGGTCGCATCGGTTCCAAATTGTTTTTTCCAGCGCTCAATCAGAAACTTCGGATGCGAAGCTCGCACATCGAGCGACTCTGAGTTCGCTTTTCTTTGCAACCCTTGCCGGTCGCGCGCTGCGGAGCGCAGTATCGCGTTGACGATTGCGCGCTGGCGTTTCGGAGCGGTCTCGACGGTTTCATGGACCGCGGCATGTTCAGCCGTCTTGGCGATGAAGAGCTGATACAGGCCAAGATGCAAAAGATCGCGAAGATTGACATCCAGGTGTGCCCGTCGAAGCGCGCCAATCCAAAAGTCGAGCAGCGTGAGGTTTCTTAATACGCCATAAAAAAGTTCGACGGCGAATGCTCGATCAGCCGGCTGGAGCGTGCTCTTCGAGAGCGCGCTGGAAATGATCGAGTCAGCAAATTGCCTTTTTCTGCGCCAGGTTCTCAGCGCGGCGAGAGCGACTCGGCGAGCAGAGGTCTGCGGCACGATCGTTCTAGCGCGGAATGACGCTGGCGCGGCCGATGGAATGATAATGGAAACCGAGTTCGCCCATCGTCTCCGGATTCAATAGATTTCTGCCGTCGAACACGATCGGCGTTGTCATCCGCTGTTTAACCGCGGCAAAATCGACATTGGCAAATTCATTCCATTCCGTGGCGATGACGAGAGCTTCGGCACCATCGACCGCTTCCAATGCCGACGCCGCGAATTTCGCGTCGGCGATTGCCTTTAGCTCGCGCGCCTTCTCCATTCCTTTCGGATCGTAAACGCTAACGTGCGCCCCTTCGCGAAGCATGGCATCCACTAACTCGATCGCAACCGACGAGCGTACGTCATCGGTGTTTGGCTTAAACGTCAAACCCCAGACCGCGATCTTCTTTTCGCGTAACACCCAGAGCGTATCACGAATAAGTTTCAGAAAGCGTTCTTTTTGACCGGCGTTAATCCGCTGCACTTCTTTCAAAAGGGTAAACGGAACGCCGAGCTGTTCGCTGATATGGATGAACGCGGCGACGTCTTTTGGAAAGCAAGAGCCGCCGTATCCGATGCCGGCATTGAGAAATTGGCGGCCGATGCGGCGGTCCATTCCGATTCCGTCGGCGACTTTCTCCACGTCGGCTCCGCTGGCGTCACAGATCGCAGAAATGGCGTTGATATAGGAAATTTTTAGGGCGAGGAACGAATTCGCAGCATGCTTGATCAGCTCGGCGCTGTTAATCCCGGTGACCAGAACGGGCGCCATGAAAGGCTCGTAAACCTTTTTCATCAAATCAACGGCGTGCTGACTCTGGGCCCCAATGACGATGCGATCTGGATGCATTAAGTCGCGAATCGCGCAGCCCTCGCGCAGAAATTCCGGATTACTGACAACGTCAAACTTCGCTCCGTGCCGATTGTAGCGCTTGATTGTCTCGGCGACGCGCTCGCCAGTTTTCACGGGGACGGTGCTTTTATCGACGATAACCCGATAATCAGTGAGGATGTCGGCGATTTCGCGCGAAACTTTTTCGATAAAGCTAAGATCGACATCTCCATTTGACTGTGGCGGCGTCGGGACCGCGATGAAAACGATTTGAGACTTCTCTACACCTTCACGAATGCTGCTGCTGAAATGCAAACGGTGAGCGGAAACGTTGCGATGGACGATTTCTTCCAAACCGGGTTCGTAGATTGGAATGCGTCCAGCCTGGAGCGTCTTAATTTTTCCCTCGTCGTTGTCTACGCAAATGACATTGTGACCGACATCGGCAAAACAGGCCCCCGTGACAAGCCCCACGTAGCCGGAACCGATGATTGAAATATCCATGATTAGCTAATGGCGCTGGCTATCCGCTGCGCCAAAATCGCGATTCACCATGACGAATCACGAACGTTGATTGCAACCGGATCATTGCCCTTGATTTCCCGGATCAAAATTCAAATCGAAACCAAACTTTGGAAACGCTTTAAGTGTAAAGGTGAGGAGAATTCCATACTCTTTCTTGTTACCGGTGTTGTCCCGCATCACCGCACCAACCGAGGCAACCCAGTTCGTCAAGTCACGATAGATGGCGTAGCGTTGTTCTTGGAAAATGCCGACTGTGCCTTCGTATTGCTCTTGAAATCCAAAAGCCCAGTTGTCGCTGATTCGGTAGTATCCGCCAGCCACGAAAAGGCTGCTGTGTTCGAAAAACGGGTTGTCGTTGAGGTAGCGATGTCCCGCGCTGAGCTGAAGATTCGCGATTGGTTGCACAGAAATCGTTGTGTTGACTTCAGTAAAACCCGAAGAGCGACGCCCACGGCAGCGGGGTAAAGCGCAGTTTGTTGAAGAAGTTCGAGTAGGACCGGCGGTCGTAGGGGTTGTCGAAGTTCACGTCAAAAAATGTGTCCAGCTCCAGCCAGGTCACAGTCAAATCGTCGCGCCGGGTTTCCAAGCGGTTCCGAATTCCATTACGCCAGATCGTCCAACTGGCGATCGAATCGATGCTGGTAAACTGGGGAAAATCGATCGGGCGCAACTGCGTCGATGGTTCAAATCGGTCGAACTCCAAAACCGCAGCGGGATTGATCCCGCTCTCATGGACGTATGAGAAGTTCGTGTACGGTTGCGTGACGTGAAGCAATCCATCCAATCCGAGACTCCGGTTCGCCACCTCGTCCCACGAACGCGATATTTTGAAGGAAGCCTCGACGCCCGTATCGACGACGGTTCGAACGTCGCTGCCAGCATCGACGATGGGATTTGTTGGAGTGGGATCTGGCAGAATAAAATTGGGAATCAACGGATCATCGCTGGTGTTAAACACGGTTCTGCCGAGATCGCGAGTTTTGTCGTAATAAGTCGCTCGAAAGCCCGCTCGCGGCACAATGGAAAGCCAGCCGAAATACGTGTTCGGATAAAGCAGCTGATGAAAAGTATCGAACCGCGTGGTGCCATAATTTTCAAAACCAGAATTCTCCGCGAAACTTCGGTGCAGGTCGGCGAAACCGCTCTCACCCTCGTAAAAAATTGGGCCGCCAAATAACGCGTGGCGCTTGATATCCAGCACGACTTCGGGCAACCGCTCCGTTTGTTCGAAGAAATCATTCGCCTGGAAACGAGTGATCGCCGTGAGCGTGTAGAATGGAGCGGTCTTGGTTAGGGCAATGACGTTATCTGGAACGGGGTTGACCCGGAACTCGCTCTGGTAGAAGTCCTGCATCAAAAACGGGTCGCTCAACTTCGTGACATCGACGATCCCGTAAATGTCGGAGGTAAACTCGGTCCGATCTTCCAAGCCCAGACGATATCGGTCGGTCGGAACGTCGCCACGCTTAAGCGCAGTGGGGTTAATATCCGGGTTTTGATCATTAACGTAATAAGTCTTTAATTTGAGATTGCTTGAGTTGTCTTTGCCGTAGTCAACATCCGATTCGAAACCGATCGCAACGCCGCGACGCCCACGATAGTCGAGTCTGATCCTGCCTTTGATGTCCTCCGTGATCGGAAACGTGACTTGCGTGAGGAGCGACGGCCCCCACGAACTTAAATCGGCCGGCGAAATCGAAAAGCTGAACGCATCCGTCAGCGATTGGTACATGTACGGCCACCAGAACACCGGAACCCTGCCGATGTACAACGTCA
>WNFO01007107.1_pt1 | contig 20750 bp, 18 predicted proteins | sample 5400251 | NCBI WGS metagenome assembly WNFO01 (sample SAMN13153354, study PRJNA577476) | soil metagenome | isolation source: 100 cm saprolite under Madrone tree | place: USA:California | collected 2016-06-14
GGAATCCATAACCACGACGGAGAGTATGGATTCCGGGCCTGCGCCAAGCGGCGCATCCACGATGTGCACCTGCACATCGGGGAATGACGGTGGAGGGTGATGCTTTGTTGAGGCAAATCTACACCCGAAACAGCCGCGCGTAGCGCGTCTTGATCTCTTCGGTCATTCTCTCGACCCCGGCGGCATCTTCCTTCATCAGCTTGATATCGGAAATCCTCCGGCGTCCCGGCTTCGATTGCACCTGCGCATGAACCGAATATTGCGCGGTGAAATCGATGAAGAATTGCTGGGTCTCGCGCGTATGCAGCCACGCCTGAAACAGCCGTGCGGCGTTGGGATGCGGCGCGGTGGTGAATATTCCGGTCGGACCCGAGATCGTCGGCGTGCCTTCGGTCGGATACACCGGCTCGACCGGCTGGCCGGCTTCCTTCAGCAACACGATGCCGTATTCGTTGCCGTCGGCCATCACAGCGCGCTCGCCGAGCGAAAGCTTCTTCGGTGGATCGGTCGATGACTGCACCTGCATGACGCGCTGCTTCGACAGCTTCTCCAGATAGTCCCAGCCCAGTTCGCGGATCAGCTGATAGGTCGCGGTCATGATGGTGCCGCTATAGGCGGGATGGCCCTTGACCATCTTGCCGGCCCATTTCGGATCGAGCAGATCCGCAAAACTTTTCGGCGCGTCTTCCGGCTTCACCAGGCTGGTGTTGTAGGCGATCGACGACAGCCAGATCCGCGTGGTGGCGAACATGCCGTCGGGATCGCGATATTCGGGCAGAAAATGCCGCGCGACATCTTCGGTGACGAATGGCGCCAGCCAGCCGTTCTTCTTCCACGTGATGAAGTGCGAAGCATCCGAGCTATTGATCACATCCACCGCGCGGATGCCTGAGGAAAATTCCTGATCGACTCGCTGAAACAATCGCTCCGAACCGGAGCGCTCGATCTGCACGGAAATCCCCGGATATTGCGCCTCGAAAGATTTGCCCAGCTTCTCGCCCACCGGAAGATCCATGGACGAGTACAGGATCACCTTTGCCTCCTTGCGCGCGGCATCGACCAGTGCCGATGTGATCGCCACCGGTTCCGGCGCTGCCGCCTTTACGGATGCGGCGAACGCGGTGAGCCCGAGCGCGGCCGAGCCCTTGATGAGGTCGCGCCGGGAAAGTCGCTTTCGCATGGGTTCAACCTTCCTGCGTCAGACTCGAAAAATCTTCTGGTAGCGCGCCTTGATTGCTTCGCTCTGCTGCTCCGCGCCTTCTGCATCTTCCTTCATCAGCTTGATGTCGGCGAGCGGCTTGCGGCCCGGATGCTCCTTGACCTGCGCATGCAGCGAACGCAGGCCGCCGGCGTCGATCACGATCTGCTGCGCTTCCGGCGTGAAGCCGTAATTCTGGAACAGCTTTGCCGCATTGGGATTCGGCGCCGCCTTGAAGATGCCGTTCGGCCCGACCACGAAAGGCGTGCCCTCGGTCGGATAGATCGCCTCGACTGGCTGGCCGGCTTCCCTGAGCAGGAAGATATTGTATTCGGTGCCATCGGCCATCACGCTGCGTTCGCCGAGCGCCAGCTTCTTCGGAGGATCAGTCGCCGATTGCACCTGCATGATGTTCTGTTTGGCGAGATTTTCATAGAAATCCCAGCCGATGTCGCGGACCATTTCGAACGTCGCGGTCAGGATGGTGCCGCTGTAGCCGGGATGGGCCTTGACAATCTTGCCCTTCCATTTGGGATCGAGCAGATCCTTGAAGCTGGCGGGCGCGTCTTCCGCCTTCACCAGTTTTGTGTTGTAGGCCATCGGGCTCAGCGTGGCGCGGAAGCCGGCATAGGTGCCGTCGGCATCCCGGTGCTCGGGCCTGTAATGTTTCGCGACGTCCTCGGGCACGTAGGGCAGCAGCATGCCCTGTCTCTTCCACGTCAGCAGATGCGAAGCGTCCGACGAATTGGCGACATCGACGGCGTGGACATTGCTGGCATATTCCTGGCCGATGCGCTGAAACACCCGCTCGGCGCCGGTGCGCTCCACCCGAACCTCGATGCCGAATTTCTCCTTGAAGGCGCCGGCGATTTTTTCCGCGACCGACAGATCGATCGCGGTGTACCAGACCACCTTGCCTTCCTTCCTGGCCGCCTCGATCAATGGCGGCGTGATCGCTTCGGCCGGCGGTGCCGCGGCGCGAACCGATGAGGCGAACACGGTTCCGAGCGCCAGCGCGGTCGAGGCTTTCAACGCGCCCTGCAGCATGTCGCGCCTGGAAAGTTTTCGCTTTGGCATCGCGTCCTCCTGTTCACTTCTTGTCATCGGTCGAGCGCCCGGCAGCGTTCCGGCGGAAAGGTGAGCCAGACCTCGGTTCCCAGCGGAACCGCATTTTCGGTGGCGGTGACGACGCGCAGTGTCGTGCCATCCGAGGTTTCGACCATGTAGTCGCGGCTTGCCCCGAGAAACACCTGGCGTGTCACGGTGGCCTTGACCGCATTCTGCGGCAGTTGCGGCGCCTGGGTCGAAAGCTGGATGTCGTGCTGGCGTATCGCCACCGCGGCACTTTTGCCGCGGCTGAGTTTGGCGCCCACCACCTGCAGGGCCGCGCCGGCAAATTCGACATGATTTTCGTCGCGGGCGGTGCCCTTGATCACATTGCTGGCGCCGATGAAACGCGCGACGAATTCCGATTGCGGCCGGTCGTAGATATCCTCGGGCGTGCCGAGCTGGTCGATCTTGCCGGCATTCATGACCGCGATCAGGTCGGCGGTGGTCATCGCCTCGGACTGGTCATGGGTGACATACACCGTGGTGTAGCGGTATTCGTCATGCAGCCTGCGGATTTCAAACCGCATCTCTTCGCGCAGATTGGCGTCGAGGTTGGACAGGGGTTCGTCGAGCAGCAGGGTTTCCGGCTCGACGATCAGCGCCCGCGCCAGCGCCACGCGCTGCTGCTGTCCGCCCGATAATTCGCCGGGATAACGCTGCGCGAGGATTTCCAGCTTGGTGGCTTTCAGGATCACGTCGAGTTTCTTGGCGATGGTCGCGCGGTCGATCTTCCGCAAGCGCAGCCCGTAAACGATATTTTCGGTGACCGTCATGTGCGGCCACAGCGCGTAGCTCTGGAAGATCATCGACATCTTGCGCTGCTCGGGCGGCAAGGTGCGTAGCTTCGATGACACCAGGCGGTCGCCGACATGGATCTCGCCCTCCGAGGGTTCGAGGAACCCGGCGATCAGCCGCAGCGTCGTGGTCTTGCCGCAGCCTGAGGGGCCTAACAGGCAGACCAGCTGCCCATGGTCGATCCGCAGCGAGACATCATCGACCACCGCAAGCGATCCAAACCGCTTGGTGAGGCCGCGCAATTCAACGGACGCCAATCAAGTTCCTCCCCATATCGCGCCGTTGTCGGCCTCTTAATTTATCGTTGGATCAATATAAGCACGAATGGAGGGCCACCGGAAAGGCCTTGCTAGTGGAAGAGCGGAAGCTAACAAGCGCGTCCAAGAGGCGCACTCTTATCCCCCCTTGTGGGGAGGGGAATCGCATATGCCCAACTTCAGCGTGCGCTGATACGGTCGTGGCCTCGCACAATCTCTCAGCGGGTCGTCCCTGCGAACGCAGGGACCCATCACCCCTGGCCTTAAAAAGTGGAAAAAAGCCTCTGCCTCAGTGCCGAAACGAGAATCTGCGCGGTATGGGTCCCTGCGTTCGCAGGGACGACCCATTGAAACGTCACGCATATGAAAACTTCATATGCGATAGCCCTGCCCTTGTGGGGAGGGATAAGCAAAATCTTTAAGGATTTACACTTTCGCCGAGCCATTCGATCGCGGCTTCAACGCCGCCGTTGCCGTGCGGGATCTCGAGCGCCTTGAGGCCGACTTCGATGACACCCAGGGTGCCCAGAATCATCGGAGCGTTGACGTGTCCCATATGGGCGATCCGGAACGCCTGGCCGGAGAGTTCGCCGATCCCGACCCCGAGCACCACGCCGCATTTCTCCTTGCAATAGCGTTGCAGCGCCAGCGGATCGTGGCCGTTGGACATCACGACGGTCGTGACCGTGTCGGAGCGCTCGGCCGGTTCGGCGATGTTGAAGCCGAGCACCTGGCCTTCGGCCCAGACCGCGACCGCGCGGCGAACCGCTTCGGCCAGCAGCCGATGGCGCAGGAACACGTTCGGAAGCTGCTCGTCGAGCAGCATGTCGATCGCCTGGCGCTGCGCGAACAACAGATGCACCGGTGCGGTGCCGGCATATTTCCGGTAGTGCTCCTCGCCTTCGCGTTCGGTCCAGTCCCAATAGGGCGTCCGCAATCCGGCGGTCTTGTGCACCTCGCGGGCGCGGTCGTTGGCGGCGACGAAGCCCAAGCCCGGCGGCGCCATCAGGCCCTTCTGCGATCCGGACATCGCGACGTCGATGCCCCAGGCATCCATCTCGAACGGCATGCAGCCGAGTGACGCTACCGCATCGACCATGAACAGCGCCGGGTGACCCGCGGCCTTGATGGCCTTGCCGATGGCTTCGATGTCGTTGATGACGCCCGACGCGGTGTCGACCTGCACTGCGAGGATCGCCTTGATGGTGTGATCCTTGTCCAGTCGCAGCCGGGCTTCGACTTCGGCCGGGCGTATCGCGCGGCGCCAGTCGCCCTTCAACACTTCGACCTCGGCGCCCATGCCGGCTGCGGCGCTGCCCCAGCCGATGGCGAAGCGGCCGCTCTCCAGCACCAGCACCTTGTCGCCACGCGACAGCACGTTGCTGAGCGCCGCTTCCCAGGCGCCATGGCCGTTGGCGATATAGATATAAGAGTGGCCCTTGGTGGCAAACAACCGGCTGAGATCGCGCAGCAGGCTGTCGGTCATGCCAATCATCTGATCGGAATAGATGTCCAGCGCCGGGCGATGCATCGCCCGCAGCACTTCGTCGGGCATTGTGGTGGGTCCGGGGATTGCCAGAAATTCCCGGCCCGCGCGAACGGTCATTGTTGTTGTTCCTTTGGCTATGCTCGAGGGAAGGGATGCAGGGGAATGACGGGATTTTCAAGCCAGAACATCATGATAATAAATTGAAGCCGGCATGCGGCGTCCTATTTTCGCAAGGCATCGGCGATTCCCTGCCAGATGACGCCGACGCCCCACATGGCAAAGCTGCTATCGTTTGGTTTCGCGGCAGCCCGCGGCCTCGGCCTCGTCGACCGAACAGAACCAGCGGGTGCCCTTGCTGATTTGCATCTTGATCTTCGCATACCAGCGGCTGGTGGGCTGATGATAGATGCATTCGCCGGACCGGTTCACGTTGCCCTTGATGGTGCAGTCGGGCGAGGGTGCGACCGATCCCGACGCCGACGCCAGCAGGATCGCGTTGGCGTTCTCGGGCGGCTTGATGGATCCGAGAATCGCGGTCTTCTTGTTGCGGAAACGCCAGTCCCACGGCGCGATGAAGGCGCCCTGCCATAGGCCGGCCTTGGCGTCGCGCGCGGCTTGTTCGTCGGCGTCATAGTCATGGGAAAAACGCACGGCGGACAGCGCCCATCCGTTTTGCACCAGCCATTTCTGAATGTCCTCGCCGTCGACTTCGCATCTCGCCACCAGACGGCCGCGACGGTCGACGACCTGACGGCTGCGACAGATCCAGGTCTTGTTGTCGGCGTGCTTGATCAGTTCGTCGCGCGCGGCGACGCCGCAGGTCCAGCGCTCGCCGTTGGTGTTGAGGCAGAGCTGATCGACCGAGGGTGCATCGATGCCGCCGAGCCGGATGCGGGTGTTGCCGATCAGGATATGGTCGCCCTCGCGGATTTTGGGAACGCCGGTGATGTCGGCGGCTTGCGCAAACGCCGGCAGCAGCATCACCGCAATCGCCGACAGGAATTTCATGCGCATGCGGGGGCCATATTCAAGGGTGAATCGGAACGCAGGTCGCCGGATAGTGGGGCGGATTTGATCCGCGCACCAGCGCGCGGCAGGCCGCCCGCTTTCAACTTAACGCGAGACGTACGCTCACAGCCGTCGTCACCCGCGAAAGCGGGTGATCCAGTATTCCAGGGCGCCGGTGATAGATCGCAGCGCTGCGGCGTACTGGGTACCCCGCTTTCGCGGGGTATGACAGCCAACGTTGGAGCAGCGCGAAACCTCAACTAGCCCGCCCCCCGCATCATGGCCCGGCGCGCCAGCGCGAGGCCCATCAGCACGAAGGCCGAGGTGACCTCGGGGCCGCCGACCAGGATGCGCGTCGGGGTCTTCATCTTGTTCCATTCATAGCCTTTGAATGGTCCATGCCTGCCGCCTTCGCCGAGCGAGCTGACGATGCAATGCAGCGCCGGGGTGAAGGTCTTGGCATCTGCGCCGAGATGGCCGAGCGCGATCAGCGCCAGCGCCGCATCGAACGCGTTCATCTCGCCCGTGATCAACTCGTCCTGCACGTAGGCGAGCACCCGGGCGCGGATGAATTCGAACGCGCCGTCGGGGTCGATCGCCTGCCGGGCCGCCGCCGGCAACGTGATGAAGGCTGAGTAGCAGCGGCCGAAATAGGCGCAGTAAAGCTCCGGCAGATAATAGATGTGCGAGCGCGGATCGGTAAACGCGCCGCCGGCGGCGAGGCGTTTCTGAAAGCCGAGGATGCGATGCACGGTGTCGAGCCGCTGCGGGGTCTCGAGCACTTTCCACCGGCTCAGGTTGCGGAAGCTGACTTCGAGGATGTCGAGATTGAGGGTCGGGTCGAGGTCATTGCCGAACGGACGTTCGCCGGCGAGGTTGTCGATCCAGGTGACGACGCCGCCTTCGTAATCGATGTTGTTGTTGAGCGGTACCGTCACCCGCGGCGCGTTGTCGCCGGGGCCGACCTGCAGGCCGGCGTAGAAGTCGAGCAGCGGCTGCGTCAGGATCGGGTTATCGGAGCCGGCCTGGGTCGCCGCCGAGAACGAACAGGCGGTGGTGTCGCAATCCGGCACGTAGACCCCGAAGCCGAGGTCCTGCTTGATCTGGGCGAAGAACCGCGAAAAGCGCGGGTGCGGCAGCGGCGCCAGCGCGGTGACGACGCTGACCGCCTCGCCGTCCTGCGCCAGCACGTCCTCGCGGCTGGTGGTGAGGCAGAAATCGACCATCTCGGCGATGGCGCGGCGCGACGCCGTGGTCTGGTCCTGAGAGGCAAGGCCGGTTTCGACAAAGCTCAACAGCGCCTCGGTGAAGAACGCGTCGTAATAGGCGGAGCGATGGCGGATCTGCATCGGCTGCCACATCGGCTCGGCGATGCCGGTCCAGGAGGGGTTGATCAGCGCCGCCGCCGGCGAGCGGGCGATGAAGATCCGCGCCAGGTTGAACAGCAGCGTCGAATTCTTGTAGCCGCGCGCATTCAGCCCGGTCAGCGCCATCAATAATTCGCGGCCGCCGATATCGGGGTCGCCGATCAGGTTGAAGGCGGCATAGGTCGGGATAAAGCCGTTCTTGCCGAACGACCGCAACAGATGCGCAGCAGAGGTGCGGATGACGCTTTCGATCTCGCCAAGGTCAGGCGCGCGCGCCGGTACCGGCGCCGGCTTGGGCCGGGGGTGCTGCAGATGGATGGTGTCCAGCAGGTCCGCGACCGGCTGGCCGACCGCTGCCCAGTCCGGCTCCGCGTCGTCGCGCGCCCGGATCAGCGCCTCGCGCAAGCGCTGCAAGCGCGCCTCGTCGCGCAGTTCGGCAAGCCCGGTCCGGCGCAGCAGCGGCCGCAGCGCCGGATTGGCGAGCGCGGTCCGGTAGAACTTGGCGAGGTGCGGGTCGCCGCCGGCGTGGTTCAGAAGCAGGGGGTCGCAGACGTCGTAGAGCGATGGGCCGTCCTTGCGGGCCGTCAAGGCACAGTAGGCGGCTCCGGCGATGCGATGAAGATTCATTACAGTTTCTTTCTATCCAGTCCGTTGTCTCACGTCCCGCCGGGCCCGCCAAATCCACTACCCATGGCTGCCGCGCCCGCGGGACACCCGCAAGTCATTGAAATTGATATCATTAGTAAGAGAATACCGGTGTGATCTGGATTACAGACGCCGAGTTCCATCGGGCGTTGCCCGGATGCCACAATTGGGGAGTTCCGGTGAACCAAAAGCGGGTGCCAGCATTGCCCACAAAGCCGTTGCCGGTTAACGGTTTGTTTGCTGCGCTGCCACAAATTGAAGTAGTGGCGCCGCAAATTGAGCGCAATTCGGCGGCACACGATCAGCCACCCCCTCAAACCCCCGATGGCTTTGGCGCGACATACTCCGCGCGCCTTTGACAACGGTCCGGCTTGGACGATCGAGCAAGCCGGGACTAATGAGCAGGAACGAACGCGATGAATGTAGGTCAGCTTCGTATCTCCCGCCGCTCGGTCACCCTGGCCGCTGCTTTCGTATGCGTGCTGTCGCTCGCGATCGGCGCCCATGCCGCGCTGAACAAGCGCGCGCTGGATGCGGCCAAGGCCATTGAGGCTGAGCAGACCGGCGCCCTGAAGGGCACCTCGCGGCTCGCTTTGGTGATCGGCAACGGCAATTATCCCGACGCCGCAGCACCTCTGGCCCAGCCGATCAACGACGCCCGGGCCTTGACCGGCGCGCTGCGCCGCAATGGATTCGACGTCGACGTCGTCGAGGACGCCAGCAAGGACGACATGAGCCGGGCGATCGACCGGCTGAAATCGAAGATCAAGCGCGATTCCGTGGTCATGCTGTTCTTCGGCGGCTATGGCGCTCAGGTCGGCCGCGAGAGCTACATGCTGCCGGTCGACGCGGTGATCTGGAAGGAATCCGACATCCGCCGCAACGGCTTCAGCGTTGAATCCGTGCTCGACCTGATGAAGGAGCAGGGCGCCCGCACCAAGCTGGTCGTGGTCGACGCCTCCCGGCGTAACCCTTACGAGCGCCGCTTCCGCAAATACTCCCATGGCCTCGCGCCGATCAGCGCGCCCGACAACGCGCTGATCCTGACCTCGGCGACGCCGGGCAAGGTGGCCGACGATTCCACCGGCCAGTACAGCGTGCTGATGACCGAGCTGCTCAACAACCTCAACGCGCCGGCCGCCGGCATCGAGACCGTCTTCAACAAGACCCGCGCCGCGATCTCCCGCGCCTCCGAAGGCGAACAGGTCCCCACGGTGTCGTCGTCGCTCTCGGAAGACGTCAGCTTCGGCGCCAAGGAAACCGCCGAAAAGGCCGGCGGTTAGAGTCTCGTTCATTAGGCGCTGTCATTCCGGGGCGCGCGTTAGCGCGAGCCCGGAATCCATAACCACGGTCGGGAGTATGGATTCCGGGCCTGCGCCAAGTGGCGCATTCCCCGATGTGCAATTGCACATCGGGGAATGACAAGAACTCAGTCAATCCTGCCAAGTCCTCCCCCTCACTTCCCCTCGGCACTGGCCGTCACCGGGCGCACCGGATCGCCTTCGCGCAATAGCGCGCCGGCGCGGGCGACCACGATGTCGCCTTCCTGCAGGCCCTCGCGGACTTCGACCTGGCCGCCGGACATCAACCCGATCTCGACCCGCCGGGTCTCGACCCGCTGCCGCCGCACCACCTGAACCACGGTGCCGGCGCTGCCATAGAGAATGGCGGTGAGCGGCACCGACACGCCGCAGCTTTGCCCGGTCTTGATCAGCGCCCGCGCCGACGAGTTTACCAAGAGGCGCCGGTTGGTGGTCACCGAGACGAACACCTGGCCGAGCTGGCTGTTGGGCTCGATCGTGGTGGCGACCCGGCGTACCTTGCCGTCGACCTCGCCGGCGCCGATGATCTTGATCCGCGCGGTCTGGTTGACCGCGAGCTTTGAAATATCCCGCACCGGCACCAGCCCAACCAGATCGAATTCGCTGCGCGCGATGATCGAAAACAACGCTTCGCCCTTGCCCGAGGCCTGGGCGCCGACCACGGCCGTGGAGGCGGAGATCAGCCCGGCCACCGGCGCCTGCAGCTGCTGCGTTCCGCCTTCGGGCAGCGTGAGCCGGAAACCTCGACGATGTTGGAGAAGCACGACTTTGCGGCTTTGAGCACGGTGACCGCGGCGCCCTTGGGGCCATCCTTGGGCACATCGGGCTCCTCGGCAGCCAAGCATGGCAGCGACGCCAGGCAAAACAGCCCGGCGACAGCAGGGGCGAGCCATTTTCTTCGCGAAAGGTTGACCCCGGCAAATTGGTTCATCGGCGATCCAGTCTCGTCTTCGGGGGTCTTCGATATCAGAAGGCGGGCTTGGGAGCCAAGCGGCAATGGAGCGTGGGAGCGGCTCGGCCGGCGTCATTCCAGAGCACGGCCCGCGATAAGCCCTTTTCAAAACGGCTCACCGCGCGTGATTACTTTGTGTTGGCTTCCAGCCTCGTGACGAGCCTATCGCCACTCCACAGCTCAATATCGCGACCATCGACAAGCGGCTTTGCCGCGTCGATCGCCTCCGCATCATCGGCGCAAGTCAGCGCCTTGACTGCTGTAAAATGACCGTCGCGCCCAACGGTATACGCCCGGTATTCTGCCATGCCCGCCTTCCACCAAGCTGGTCATCAACCTCAAGGCCGCCAAAGCCCTCGGCCTCACCGTTCCGCCTTCGCTGGTCGCCACCGCCGACGAAGTCATCGAATGACGCGACGGGATTTTTGGGATTGGGCGCGAAGCCTGGATCCGAAATTCGGCGAAATGTGAGGCCGTTCACGTTTGCGGTCCGTGGGCGGGCGTATCCTTTTGCTGCCACCCCGGCCTGCGGGTCCTGATGCACAACCCGAAAATGGAATCTGACATTCGAGAACAACGCGCCGCGGCAAAAAGGCGGATCGACGCGGCCGAACGTGGCCCCGAGCCGACGCTCGGGGCCACGACAAAAAGCCTGGGCAGCAAAATTGAAATTCGGTTTCGCGACAACGGGAAATGAATTCACCGAATTCATCGTCACCTTGCCGCGTCAGACCATCGAATGAAGATCCGGAGCCGAACAATGAGCGTGCTGATCCTCGTTGTCGACGACGAGGCTGATGTGGAAACTCTTTTTCGTCAGCAGTTCCGCCGTGAGCTGCGGGCGGAGCGGTTTATTCTGGATTTCTCGGCTTCCGCTTCGGACGCGCTGCGGCGGATCGAGGACGTTGAAGCGGAGTTGATCCTGATCCTGTCGGATATCAACATGCCGGGAATGACGGGCCTCGAAATGCTGCCCAGGATCAAGGCGATGCGGCCCGATGTGCCGGTCATCATGATCACCGCCTACGCTGATTCCAAAACCGAAGCGAACGCTCTGTCGCGCGGGGCGGCCGGCGTTCTGACCAAGCCGGTTGATTTCGGCGTGCTGCGCACCGAAATCGATGCCCGATTGGCGGCGTTGGTCGGATAGCCCCACGCCGACTGCGCCGCCAGCGGCGAGCGCCAGACGCCCGTTGCTTTACGGGGATGTGCGCTGATGACGCGGGGGGCAAGCTACAGCGTCATTCGCTGAGGTCTAGAGCGGGATGAGATTAGAAGCGAGTGGCGGCAACAACCGAAGTGCGCTCCCTCTCCCGCTTGCGGGGGAGGGTTGGGGAGGGGGTGCCGCATCGGAAGTGGATGTTGCTTGGTAGGCAGCTTCCCCCACCCGCCGCGCTCTATCGAGCGCGTCGACCTCCCCCGCAAGCGGGAGAGGTGAACTGAATCCGCTGACAGACCGATTCAATCAAAAACCATCCCGCTCTAGTTGCGCAAACCGAGGCTTTGCAGGAGCGACGGTGGCTGGGCATCTTGTACGGGCCGATCCTGTGCCTGGGCATTTTGCTCGGGCCGGGCCTGTGCTCGTGCATTTTGCGCGCGCCGCATTTGTGCTCGGGCATTTTTCACTCGGGCATTTTGCACGTGCCGGACCCGTCGCTGCTTTTGCACGTGCCGCACCTGTGCCCGGGCATTTTGTACGGCCTGGGCTTGGGCATCTTGTACGACCTGCGCTTGGGCATCTTGTACAGGCTGTATGCGCTGGACCTGCGGCCGTGCATCTTCCTCTTGCACAGGCTGTACGCGCGGTACCTGTGGCCGTGCATCTTCCTCGGCCGCCCAAGCCTGGAACTTATTTAACAAGACGTCGGCTGGTGGCTGACGGATTTCAGTCTGACTTTGATCGGCAGTTTTAAAAGCGGCAGCTTTAAACGCGGCAGCTTTTTCGCCGCCTGTCGGCGCCTCACTTGCAGCCGGCGGCAAAGCCTGAGCATCGGCGGTTGATTGAATTGACGGCATCGACTGACCGGTGTCATCCTGAGGCGTCGAGGTGGCGACCAGGGAAGCCATGGCGTTCTCAAACAGCACGAGTGGATTTCCCCCCGATAGCATCGCGAGAACGATCGCCGCCGCCGTTACAACCAAAATACTTGTCTTGACGATTCGCGACCACATAACCGCTCTGTCCTTTCCGATAACCGGCTGCTCGGGTCCTTCGGTATGATCGGAGAGAAAGAGAGGAATAGGATCGTTCGTCGCCATCGGTGATGCCTCCATGCTAAGCGCAAAATCGGGCATCCCGGCATCAGCTTCTTATTGCTCTTGTTGATCGGCACCCTGCTGTCGAGGCCTGAAAAGCAGGAATCACCGGCACGATTTGGGAGAAACCTTGATTTCATTGGGGCGTGACCGCGCTGGTTCCTGTGGACCGGTAACCTGCGACCTCTGAGATGATGGACCAGTCCGGACACACGTCGATCGACACCCTGCGCTTGCGAAATTTACCCCTATCCTCGTGCAAGATCGAGCAGCCGGTCCCGCTCGGAATTCTGCGGTCGTGCGCGGCCTGCGCCCCTTCGGCCTCTATACGTGGCAATCGCTATCATGATCCATGCTGCGTGGAATGCCAGTCCGGCCAGAAGGACCAATTGACCGGGAATGGGCCCAATCGCTGCTCGCGTCCAGAACTCCTGCAGTGAGGCGGCCGGCGCCGGATGAATGAGCAGTTTTCCGATGTAGGCGGTCACCTGGATTGCGAAAATCCAGCTGTAGTTATGCCGGAGCCTGCGGCCCACGGCTTCAGGATAGCTGATATGAAGGTTGGGGGCCCGGTAATCCTGGTAGAGAATATCGTTCCAGCCATTCTCGACCTGGACGCCATGGCCGCGAAGAATTGGACCGAAGAAATACACTTCGAGGACATGCGCGCGCATGCGCCAAAAATCGAAGAAGCGGTAACGCCGGGCCTCGATGTGCAGGAAGGTGGCAACCAAAAGTCCTACCAGTACCAACGGTAGAGGGGACGCAGATTCGCTGCTAAACGTGAGTGACAATGCGATACCCGTGGTAAGGACCGCCCAATTGGTCGTTGTATCGAGGCGTGTACGCCAGACAGTGCTGCGGTACAGCTCGCCGCGATAGAGGTGCGACAACGCGGTGATATCAGCGGTGTTGAATGCAGATGGCTTAGCTTCGATATTGCTTTCACTCATTGTTTTGATCCCTTGCCGCTTTTGGTCATTCACGACCCCAACACATGATGCTGCCTGGCGATGTTCTAATATGTCCACCTGTTGCCAGGGCCCAAGGGAAAAAGTGCCGCGCGGTCGGCTATGTCGACATCCGGAAAGGCGCAAAGCCCGGTGATCTGCCGATCGAGCAGCCGACGCGTTTCAAGCTGGTCATCAACATCAAGATCGCCAAAGCCCTCGGCCTCTCCGTTCCGCCTTCGCCGGTGGCCACGGCTGATGAAGTGATTGAGTGACGCGAGGGCACTTTTGCTCCTCGGCGGCGAGGCCATCTTGGCGTCCGGGGAACCCAGTCGTCTTTTGATCGGTGGACAACCCGTACTTGTCGTTTTACCCTGAACGTAAGGAGTCGATTCGTGCTATTTCGCCATCTGCATGATGATGCGTTTCTCGCGTTTTCGCGAGAGCATAAGCATCTATATGCAGCGTGTCTTTTGGACTTATACGAACGCTTCTTTACCGGTGCTCCGTCGTTTCCGACACCGCAAGAGGTTACCCACGCAATCTACGACGTGATGGGGGCCAATCCTTCGCTCTGGAATGAGAGCGATGATTTCGGAGAACCACTGCCCGAAATGGTCTCAACCGGCCGTAGGCGCATGAAACGTGCGGCGACCAATAGGACTGAAGCGGGTAACAAGGCGTTATTAATTGCCCGACAGCTCTATGGAAGACTTATCGTGTGGGGCTGGCTCGAAGAAGAAGAGTATGGCCTCCGCGTAACCGTTGACATGTCGATGGGACCGCTTCTGGTCATTCAGCGGCTCGCGAGCTTGAACAAAGACGTTTCGCAAAGATTTGGTGGCCTAATCGTTACGATACGCCTGAACCTCGAGGCGGTAGAAAAGCTCAATCCGCAGGTTGTGGACCGTAAACAACGAGAGGTTGCGCTTGCGTTGAGAGAAGCCCGCAACCAGGCTGACCAATTCACCAAAAGTCTGCGGGCCATTCTTTCCGATCTCAAGCGAATTCGTCGAAGTGTCATGGAGTCGAAGACCGTAGGGGATCGGCTTGAGGCGTTCTTCGAGGAATTCGTTGATCAATTGCTGTTGAAAGACTTCGAGTCCATTCTCACCTTCAATCACCCATACCGATTCCGAGACGCGATCGTCGATCTGGCAAGACGGATCGCTCACGCGCCGGCGACGATGCAGGTCCTTTCAGAGGAATATGTCGCAGCGAGCATCTCGGCATCGATGACCGATGCCGTTTTCGATGTGGAGGCGGATCTTCTGGCGGTTGAGAGTACGTTCGGCCAGATAGGCGAGATGTTCGAACGTATTGAATCTTTCCGTCGACAATTGGAAGCCCGGGTTAGGAACACGATCAAGTATGCCGAACGCGGCACACATGGTCTTGTTGGTCGCGCAGGCGATCTCGTGCGTCGTCTCGATAGCTTGATGGCTCGCGGAAGGCATCCCAATGCAACGATCGAATGGAGTCTCGAGCCTTTACGATCGCCCTGGTCGGAATTCCATCACGCGCCCAGTCGCGAACCGCGGATGCCCGTCGCGCCGCAGCCACTCGGTGAGCGTCCGAACGATCCGTTGTACGAAATCCGTAAGCAGCTCCGATTGCAGTACATCGCACGGATAGCGCCTGGGCCTGCCGAAGTATGCAGGTTTCTCGAAAGACAGGTCCCTGTGGCCGGTACCAGAGAAGCCCGCTTCATCTCCCTAAAGACGGTGGATGACTTCCTTGCCTTCGACGCCGCGCGGCGGTTCGCCCTGACGAAGGAAGTGCCGTCTGTAATCGCACAGTATTTTGAACTGGAGTTCGCCCCGGACTTGCCGCCTCACGATAGCGAATGGTTGCGCTGCTCAAACTTCATCGTAAAGCGCTATGCTGCGATCGGCGTGGGGCGGCAGCATGCTTAGCGAATTCGAGAGCATCGAACGCTCGGTCGGGGCCGAAAAGGCCGGCGATCTCCGCAAGGCTTTGCATTTTCTCCTGAGGCGGCAATTCGTGTTTGCGGGAGATCCGCGAACCGGCACCGTCTACAACATGGTCATGGACGGTCGTTTCAGAGCCGTGATCGACGGCTTCTTTGATAGCTGTGGATACCGCGTCCACCGAGACGCTGAGGCCCAATGGGCCGGCATAACTGCTTTGGGTGAAGACGTTCCGCTGCCCAGGATGAAGCTGGACGAGACGATCGTAATACTGGTGCTGGCCGCCCACTGGCAGGATGAAGTCAACGTCGGGGCGGTTGAAGATCGAGCGATCGTCGTTACGACTCTGAATACACTTTTCGATCGATACAAGGAGATGGTCCAGCCGAACGGATCGAGTTCGATATCTCTGACCCGTTTCCGGGAGATACTTAAGGAAGCATCGCGGCGCAGTCTCGTGGACATCGGTGATTTTGATTCCGAGGCTCAGGATTTCGAAGTCGCCATCCGACCGATGATCAAACTCATCAGTGGCTCCGACGCGCTCCAGCGGATCGAACGCTTCGTTCGGTCTCAGGAGGTCGGTATTCCCCTCGACGGTGGTGAAGACACATGATGGAGTTACGTCATATCGCCATGATCAACTGGCACCTGTTCGATGTGGAGGACATCGAGATAGAGGGCCATACCGGTGTTTTCGGCGAAAACCGATCGGGTAAGTCGACGATCCTGGACATGGCACAGGTCGTTCTGACGGGTGGGAATCGCAACATTCAGCGGTTGAACGCTGTAGCGAGCGACAAAGGGAAGAGCCGAAGCGCCTCGAAGCGAAGCGTTGTGGACTACTGTCTGGGCGCTTTAGGAGAAGATCAGCGAAAGCGTGAACAGGCCAGAACCTATATAACGCTCGGATTTTCCGACACGGAAGGCAGGCGCCCTTCGGTGTCCGTCGGAATGGCGATCGAAGCCCGTCGATCCGAAAGCAACGAAACTATCCTCGGCCGATTCGTCGTAACTGGAAAGATTCTGACCGCCAGCGACTTCATTGAAGAACGCGACGGGAAGCGCTTTCCCGCGGAGTGGGATGCCGTTCGCAGTCGAATCGTTTCTTCCGTCGGACAGGAGAATTTCGTCAACCATCGCGACAAAGCAATCGATTATGTGCGTGAATATATGCGCCGTCTGGTCCCGCACGCGTCGGTTGTCGGAGAGCAGAATGCGAATTCCCTTCAAAAGGCCGTCGTCAACGCAATGACGCTGGACCACGATCAGACCGCCACTGAGTTTGTGCGGAACTACATTCTCGAAAAAAACAATATGCGGGTTGGCGAGCTTCGCGAGTCCATCCGTACCTATCGCAATATCAACGACACGATTAAGACGATGCGCGAGAAGCTCGAGGCGCTCCTCGCGTTGCGTGCCGTCATAAATGACCTAGCCAACGCTCATGAGCGCAAGGCGCGCGAGCAATGGATCTCCAAAAGGAGCGCCTGGCTCGTCGCACGTGGACTGTACGACGCGGCTAAGTCGAAACTTGGTGTCGAGTCAGCCAAGAGGGACGCTGCAAAGGCAGAGAGCGAATTCCTCAGTGAGGAACTTAAGGGCATCGATGCGGAGATCAGACGACTCGACATCGCGATTGCCGAACACGACGCGAAGACCGGCCGGAGTTCTCTTATTCAATCGCTTGGCTCAGCTACGCAGGCGGCACAGCGCGCTGTCGGCGAGTTCGAACGGCGTCTTGAGACGGTAACAGCACTCCAGGCTCTAAGCGCGATGAAGGGATTCGGCTTCGATGAGTTCATTCCTGCGATATCGAATTTGACTCTCATGGCGAGGGATGCGGCTATCGACCGGCCGAGTTCAGCATTGACGGACGCGGAGGCTGCCGTACTGACGAGTGACAAGGTCCTACTCGAAAGGGTAGATGAGGCGCGTAAGAGTCTCATCCGCAAGGCGGGTGATGACAAAACGCAGCATCAGCAACTAACGGAGCGCCTTCGGCAACATGCCAGCGGTGGAGGAGCGGCGCATTTGGGTGAAGCGACCGTGCACTTATGTCGCAAGCTCCGGCAAGCCGGAATGTCGCCCCGTGTTCTGTGTGATCTTGTGGAAATTGCGGATACCGCCTGGACGGCGGCAGCGGAGGGCCTTCTCGGTCGCGATAGGGAAGCCGTCTTTGTCGATCGCTCTCAAATCGCTCAGGCAACGGCGCTTTTCAGGGAAGGCCGAAGAGATTTTCGTGGTGCCTCGCTCGTCAGCTTGAACAAGCTTGATCCCCACAAGGCAGCGGCTCAAGCGGGCACGTTCCCCTCGCTGTTCAAGACGGACGACGGGGACGCGATGGCCTTCATAATCCGCCGATACGGATCCGTCCGATTAGCTGACACGATCGGTCAATTCAACGAACCGGGCCGAGCCATCATGAAGGACGGTTTGTACGACGATGGATTGGTTCGTACGCACCGCGCAGCGGATCCCTCTACCTTCAAAATCGGCAAGGCGGCGCAATTGCAGGCGCTGCGGGATATGGCTGACCAAGCCGAGCAGCTTGTAGAAACTTCGACAAAATCGGAAGCCGCAGCGAAATTCGCCGACAATGCGTACGTGAAACTCTGTCGGTTTTTCGATGAGAAGTCTCCGACGTTCAGTTCGCTTGCCGAAGATTACTCAAGGGCCGCCCGGGAAAAAACTGAGACGGAGCAGCGCATTGCCTCGTTGGATGGAAAAAGTGACGGGGGATTGCGGGAAAAGCGGCAAGTCCAGCGCACGTTGCGAACCGGTCGCAGCGAGCAACGTGAAGCCCAGAATGAATTGCTCAAGGAACACGAAGTAGCGGCGGCCATAATTTCCCACACACTGTCTGGAGGCGAAAGTGTCCCAGGATCAAGGTTGAACGCGCGTCTGACTTGGTCGTTGTATCAAAAGGGCCTGCTTCTCTACGACCGGCTTGCCGGTCGATCTACTCACCGTGCCCGCTTGGATGCTCTATCGAAAAAGAATGATACAGATCGGCATCGATCCATCGCTGAAACGTCCTTGAACTCAGCCGAAGTAGCGGAGGCCGACCGCGTCAGAATCGAACGCCAAGTCCGGCAAGAACTGGGAGAATATTTCGACAAATTCGGCGTGGTCTCTCAAGTCGGGACTGAGAGTGAACCGCTACGGGAGGTTAAACCATGGATGGATATGCTGATTCAGGAAATGGAAACGAGCGAACTGCGGCGGTATGAACGCCAGGCCCGCGAAGCGGCCGACAAGGCGGCGACGCTGCTTCGGGGTGAATTCATCAACGCGCTGACGTCTCGGATAAGCAAGATGGAACGCGAATTGAGCGCGATGAATCGCGGGCTTACGGATCATCCATTCCATAATGAACGGTATTCCTTCCATCACACCAGGCTCGTTGAGTTTCAACCGATCTTGAAGATCATCGAAATCAGTAAGACCTCTCCCGAAGCGCTTGACATGCTGTTCAAGGGCGGCGAAGTCCCGGATGACTTTCCGCATCGGGACACGCTTCGGGAAATTGAAGCGCTCCTCGAGGACCCCGATAAAGATTTCAGCGAATTCGAAGACTATCGCAACTTTTTTTCGTTCGAAATCCATATGCAGGATGTCGTGACAGGCCGGACAACGCGGTGGGAAACGCGCCGCGGCACCGGCTCCGGTGCAGAGCAACAGGTTCCGATCTATGTCGCGATCGGTGCTTCGCTGGCCTCTGTTTACGGAAGCGCAGACGGCGGGTCCGGGAATCGTTCCGGTATGTCGTTGGCGATCTTCGACGAAGCATTCTCGAAGTTGGATGGAAAGAATCAGCGTCAGATGATGAGCTTCTATAAGAAGCTCGGTTTGCAAATCATCATTGCCGCTCCGAACGAAAAGCGCGTCGCGGTTCTGGAGCACATCGACACGGTGGTTGAGGTCGATCGGATAGGGGAGAGTGCTCGGGCGACAGTCGTTCACTTGAAAGAGCGCGCCCGCAAAGAGCTGCGGGCAATGGATCCCGACTTGATGTCCGACGCCGATCTCAAGCGACTGGCGGCGGAGTAGCCATGCCCCGACGCTTTACCGACGCCAAAGCACTTATGGCGGATCTTCTCGATCGGCATGAGGCGGGTGCGGCAAGTCCGATCGGATATCCCGACTATCCTGAATTCGTCGATGTCGTCGTGATGGACAGCTTCACGAAGGAGTTGCGGGAGGCTGAAAGCGCTGGTGCTGTTCGGATCGTGCACGGGCGGGGACGAAACCGCGAACAGATCGCTCACGTGACTCTGGTGGCGGCGTCGGCGGCGTATACTCTGCTGGGACGTCGTCCGATCGATAACATTGTCGGGGAGGCGAGCGACCGCTTGCTGAATGGTCTGGATTTGCCACTCGCTCTCCAGTCCTCGGTAGCATCTGTTCTAGCAGCCTGGGGCCGCGGCAAGTCGTGGCAGGGCTTCTTCTCGTCGGACGCGAATCGGCTGCGAGTTGCTTTCGTAATGGCGAAGGCAATCCTGGAGGAAAGACATCGAGGCATCGATTATCGTACTTTCTCACGTAGGATCGCCGGGGACAGTAAGGCTCTGGAGAAGCTGGAAGGTCCGGTAGTTAGACTTCTAAGTGCTACGTTGGAGCTTCCTCCAAAAGCTCGACCACGAGATGCGCTTCGTACGCTTGGCCTGGAGAAATTCGCGCCACCACTGCTGCTAGCCGGCCCGGTTGATTTCGGTGCGGCCAAGATGTCTGCCGCCGCTCCAATGTACTTTGGCATTCCTCCGAACGAAGCTTCCCGGATAACGTTTCGAGAGAAACCGCAGTACTTCCTGACGATCGAGAATTTCGCCAGCTTTAACCGACACGTCATCGAGGCTGATCCGCAGCGTCGGGGCGTAACCGTTTACGTCGGTGGATATCCCTCGTTGGCTACGCAAGAGGGCCTGCGATCACTTGCATTAGCTATTCCAACTGATGTGCCGTTCTTTCATTGGTCCGACATTGATCCAGACGGTGCATGGATTTTTCGGACGATCGAGCGGGCTGCGGGGAGGCCGTTGAAACCTCATCTGATGTCCGGGGACATCGCTGAGAAATTTGGGAAGGTTCGAACGGAGATTATTCGCCCGGCGCTTGCCCCCGAAACTTCCGAGATTTTCGAGCTTACGAAGTACCTGCAGCGCGACGATGCGAAATGGTTGGAACAGGAAGAACTCGATCCTATCGTTCCATTACGCGCCCATATGGAGAGTGTCGGCGCGATTTAGGATGAGGGCCTTCCGTTGGGCTTTATTGTTCTAGAGCGGGATGACTTTTCTTCGAATCGTCATCCCGCTCTATCTTTTTGTTTGAGGATGATCTTTTCGGAAAACCGGTGCCCACTTTTCCGGATCATGCTCTAAGCGCTAAGAGCGTGGAGCTATGCGTTAGCGAGCCCACAACCTGGCATAAGACCCACCTGAATCGAGATCACTCATACCCCGCGCCA